>Ga0209056_10001129_pt1 | contig 29395 bp, 29 predicted proteins | sample GraSoiAngelo_114_FD_185876 | JGI IMG/M metagenome (GOLD analysis project Ga0209056, IMG submission 185876) | Grasslands soil microbial communities from the Angelo Coastal Reserve, California, USA - 14_0903_13_40cm (SPAdes) (version 2) | ecosystem: Environmental > Terrestrial > Soil > Grasslands... | reverse complement strand
CGCCTCGTCGATCAGGATGTTGTCCACCTCGTCGACGATCGCGTAGTGCAGCTCGCGCTGGACGTACTCGTCCAGGCTGAACTTCATGTTGTCGCGCAGGTAGTCGAAGCCGAACTCGTTGTTGGTACCGTAGGTGATGTCGGCGCGGTAGGCGTCGCGCCGCTCGATCGGCCGCAGGTGGAGGAAGCGGTAGTCCTTGGGGATGTAGGCCAGGTCGAACTGGAAGCTGGCATCGTGGATGATCGACGCGACCGTGAGACCGAGGAACTGGTAGATCGGTCCCATCCACTGGACGTCGCGGCGGGCGAGGTAGTCGTTGACGGTGACGAGATGCGCGCCCTTGCCGAGCAAGGCGTTCAGATAGAGGGGCAGCGTGGCGACGAGCGTCTTGCCCTCGCCCGTCTTCATCTCGGCGATCTTGCCCTCGTGCAGCACGATCCCGCCGAGGAGCTGGACGTCGAAGTGGCGGAGGCCGATCGTGCGCCGCGACGCCTCGCGCACGGCGGCGAAGGCCTCGGGGAGGATCTCTTCGAGGGCCGCCGCCGCGTCCTCGGCCTCGGCCTCGGCGAGGCGCTGGCGGAAGCCGGCGGTCTTCTCGGGGAACGCCTCGTCGGGCAGCGCGCGGTAGCTCTCCTCGAGCCCGTTGATCTCTTCCACGACGGGCCAGAGCCGGCGCAGCATGCGCTCGTTCGCGCTGCCAAAGAGGCGCGTCAGGAAGCCTGGCATCAGGGACGAGTCATTCTCGTCACGGGGCTCGGGGACGTCAAGCTAAACGCTCGATGCGGACCGCCGACTCGATCCGGGTGCCGAGGAAGCGGCGCCCGATCCGGATGAAGCGATCCGGGACGTCGGTGACGAAGAAGCTCGCCGACCCGGCCCCGTCGCGCCGGGCGAGCCCCTGCGCCGCCAGCTCGGCGCCGACCGCGCGGGCCGTTTCCTCGGCGGAATCGACGAGCACCACACCCGCGCCCATCACCTCGGCGATGAGCGGCTTCAGCAGCGGGTAGTGCGTGCAGCCGAGCACGAGAGTGTCGATGCCGCTGTGGCGGAGCGTGGCGAGATAGGTCTCCACGACGCCGCGCGCGATCGGACCTTCCACCCAGCCCTCCTCGGCCAGTGGTACGAGCAGCGGGCAGGGCCGCGTGTAGATCTCGAGCGCCGGCCGGAGCGCACGCAGCGCGCGCGTGTAGGCGCCGGAGGCGATCGTCGCCTCGGTGCCGATGACACCCACCCGCTGGTTGCGGGTGCGCTCCGCGGCCGCGCGCGCCCCGGGCTCGATGACCCCGACGACGGGCACCCGGCAGCGTGAGCGAAGCGCGTCGAGGGCAACGGCCGAGGCCGTGTTGCACGCGACGACCAGCAGCTTGATGCCTTTCTCCAGCAGGAACTCCGCGTTCTCGAGGCTGTAACGCGCGACCGTCTCGCCCGACTTCGTCCCGTAGGGGTGGCGTCCGGCGTCGCCGAGGTAGACGAGGCGCTCGGCGGGCAGCGCCTCGGCCAGCGCATGCAGCACGGTGAGCCCCCCCACGCCGGAGTCGAAGATGCCGATCGCGTCACCCGCCACCATCTGTTCCTCTCGGCGGGCGTTATGGAGGAAAGGACGGGGTGCGACAAGCGATCACATCCCGCCTGCAGGGCGCGGCGGGCGGGCGATCCAGTCTCCGATGATGCGCCAGAGGGCATCCCGCCCGTCGCCGCTGCGCGCCGAGAAGCCGACGACCGGCACGCCCCCCGTCGCCTGTGCGGCGATGCGCTCGAGGGCCGCGCGCGCCGCGCTGCGGGCGAGCTTGTCGAGCTTGGTCGCGACCAGGGCGGCCGGCAGCGCCGCGGCGGCGACGAAGTCGAGGACCTGCTCCTCCTCGGCCTCGAGACCGCGCCGCACGTCGACGATCAGCACGACGCCGCGGAGCGTCGGCCGCCGGCGAAGGTAGCCCTCGACGAGGGGGCCCCAGGCGACGCGCTCGCGCTCGGGACCGACCGCGAAGCCGTAGCCGGGCAGGTCGACGAGCACGAAGCGCTCGTTCACCTCGAAGAAGTTGAGCTGCCGCGTGCGCCCCGGCGTCGCGCTCGTCCGCGCGAGCCCGCGACGGCCGACCAGGCAGTTCAGCACCGAGGACTTCCCGACGTTGGACCGGCCGGCGATCGCCACCTCGGGCAGTCCGGCCGGCGGCTCGCCGCCGGGCCGCGCCGCCGCGCCGAGGAAGCGGGCCTCGGTGACCCGCACGCTCGGAACGCTCAGCCCGCGGCGCGCTTCTGCTCGCCGGGCGCCAGCCCGAGGGCGCGGTTCACCGCGCGGACCTGGGTCACGTAGGTCTCGCGCAGCGCGCCCTTCTGGACCGACTCGACCGGGATGCCGCCCTTGTCCTTGCTCGTCTGGTTGAAGCGCAGGAGCGTGCCCTTGCCGTCGGGCGTCGGCTCGAACTTGTACTCGGAGCTGATGTCGGCGAGCTTGAAGTCGACCGTCTTCGACGTGATGCGATGGTCCGCGGGGTACAGCGTGTACTCGGTGCGGATGTTCTGCACCTTGAAGCCTGGAGGCAGGATGTCGAGCTTCCCGATCAGGTCGATGACCTTGGTATTGTCCTGCTCCGACACGACCTCCGACTTGAGCACGTTGTCCGGGGCGAGCTCGTGGGAGCGCTCGGGGTGGCTGAAGACCTCGTAGACCCTGTCGACGGGCGCGTCGAACTTGGAGACGAAGCTCACGTGCCAGGTGTCGCCGGACTTCGTCATGCTCTCCGAGACGATCTCCTTGGCCGGCCCGACCGCCGCCTGTCGGATCTGGTAGCTCGTCCACGCGAAGTAAGCGACGGCGACGAGCAGGATGGCCGCGACAATGCCGAGAATTGCCTTCATGCCAAAGGCTCTTAGCCGAACCCCCGCGCGGGGGACAAGGCCTCCCCGGACGCGCTACGGGGGCGGCGCCGCCGCCGCGACCGGGGCTTCGTGGAGCACGACCGGGGCGCGCCCGGCGGCGACGAGGAGCGCCCCGCCGACGAGCAGCTCGAAGGCCACCGCCGCCCACCCGGGCAGCCCCGGACTGCCGTCGAGGTAGACGCCGAGCAGCCGGCCCGCGCAGGCGCCGAGCCAGAGGAGGCCGATCAGGCGGAGCGGCGCCCGGTGCGCCACCGGGTCGAGCGCGCCGAGGAGGGCGGCGAGGCCCATGACGAGGAAGAGGCCGCCGTAGGTGGCGCGCACCTCACCCATCGCCGCCGCCGTGTGCGACGGGTTCTGAATGGCCAAGCCGACCACGCCGAGCACGCGCTCGGGATAGATGAGACCGGCCGTCCCGAGCAGGAGGATCACGAATGCGACGACGATCGTGGTGGTACGTGGGGTCATGGTGCCTCCCCGTATGCAATCAGGCGGCCGGCGGTCAACGGCCCGTCGTGGTTGCCCCGTCCGCAGGGCTCTCCTACAGTGAGCGCGTGAAGTCCCGCCCGATGGCACCGACCGACAGCGCCGCGGCGTACGACGCCGACTTCTTCGCCTGGACCCAGCGTACGGCGGCGCTCCTCCGAGCGCGTCGCTTCGACGAGGTCGACGTCGAGAACGCGGCCCAGGAGATCGAGGACATGGGCAGGCGGGACTTGAGGGAGCTCAATGGTCGGGTGGAGGTCGTCCTCGTGCACCTTCTCAAGTGGCAACTCCAGCCACAGAAGAGAACCGCTTCGTGGCAAAGATCTCTGCTGACGCAGCGGTCCAAGATTGACGTTCTCCTCCAAGACAGTCCCAGTCTGCGCCCAAGACTGCCGGACGACCTTCCAAGGAATTACGAGCGCGCCGTCAGGCGCGCGGCGTTCGAAACACGGCTCAGCGCGGACAAGTTCCCGTCGCGGTGTCCGTTCACCGTCGCGCAGATACTGGACGCGGACTTCCTACCCGCACAGCGGGAGCGCCCTACACGTCGAGCGTGACGTGCGCGTCCCACCCCGTCGCGCTGCGCTCAACGCGCAGGTCGTGCAGGGTGACGGCCTTCACATCCGCCACCAGCTCGTGACGCTTCGGGTCGATGCGCTCGCCGGTGAGCACGGTCTGCACGCGATTGCGCTCGGTGTCCACGTGCAGCTCCTTCGCCCGCAGCAGGAGCTCCTCCACGTCCTTGCGGTAGATGAGCTCGTCGAGGAAGCGCATGAGGAGCAGGTCGAGGGCGTCCGCCTCGACCGATGCGCTCCGGGTCTCCAGCGGCCGCACCGACTCCACCGAGCGCACCATGACGTTGAGCGTCGCGTCGGCGGCGGCGCTGAAGAGCTCCTCGAGGCTGCGGCCCCAGGCGTGGAACGTGACGTCGCTCGTGACGCCGTCGTCCAGGAACTCGTAGGGCACGACGGCGCTAGCCCTTCACGTTGCCGATGGGCGTGAAGCGGACGACGCGGCGGCTGAGACCCGCGCGGTCCGTCGCCTCCACGACCGCGTCGATGTCCTTGTAGGCGGGCCCGGCCTCCTCCGCGAGCCCCGCGTACGACGCCGAGCGTACGTAGATGCCGTGCGCGAGCAGGCGCCGCTCGAGGTCGCGACCCGGGAACTGCTTGCGCGCCTTGGTCCGGCTCATCGTCCGGCCGCTGCCGTGCGCCGTGCTGTAGAACGAGGCCGCGCCGCTCGGCACGCCGGCGAGCAGGTAGGATCCGGTCTCCATGCTCCCGCCGATGATCACCGGCTGGCCGGTCTCCGCGAACTCCGGCGGCAGGTCCGGCATGCCCGGAGCGAAGGCACGCGTCGCACCCTTGCGGTGGACGAGGAGCTGGCGGCGCTCGCCGTCCACCCGATGCGTCTCGAGCTTCGCGGTGTTGTGCGCGACGTCGTAGACCATCTCCATGCCGAGGTCGGCCGGGCTCCGGTGGAAGACGGCCTCGAACACCTCGCGCACGCGGTGCAGGATCACCTGGCGGTTGGCGAACGACATGTTGATGGCGCACTTCATTGCGGTGAAATAGTTCTGCCCCTCGCGCGACCGGAACGGCGCGCAGGCCAGCTCACGGTCGATGATCTCGAGACGGTGCTTCGTCTTCATGGCGTGCAGGAAGACCTCCAGGTAGTCCGTCGCCACCTGGTGGCCGAAGCCGCGGCTGCCGCAGTGGAACATGACGACCACCTGGTTCGGGCGCGTGATGCCGAAGCGGGCGGCCAGCGCCGGGTCGGCGATGCCCTCGGGGTGCGCGACCTGGATCTCGAGGTAATGGTTCCCGGAGCCGAGGGTGCCGAGCTGATTCCGCCCGCGCTCGAGGGCGCGCGGGCTTACCTTCGCGGCGTCGGCGCCCGCCAGGCATCCGCGCTCCTCGGTCCGGTCGAGGTCCTCCTCGGTGGCGAAGCCGTGGCGGAGGCACCAGCCGGTGCCCTGCTCGAGCACGTCGGCGAAGTCCGACTCGCCGAGCTTGACGAAGCCCTTGGTGCCGACGCCGGCGGGCACACGCTCGAACAGCGCGTCGACCAGCTCGCGGATGCGCGGGCGCACCTCCTCCTCGGTGAGGTCGGTCAGCGCGAGCCGCATCCCGCAGTTGATGTCGAAGCCGATCCCGCCGGGCGAGATGACCCCCGTCTCCACGTCCATCGCCGCCACGCCGCCGATCGGGAAGCCGTAGCCCCAGTGCGCGTCCGGCATCGTGAAGCTGTAGCCGACGATGCCGGGCAGCGTCGCCACGTTCGCCGCCTGCGCGAACACCTGCTCGTCCATCTCGCCGAGCAGGCCCTCGGTGGCGAACAGGCGGACCGGCACGCGCATGCCGGGACGGAAGGTCGGCGGCAGCTCCCACACGGCTTCGTCGACGCGTCGGATGCCTGCTGGCGCAGCCATGGCGTCGACTCGTATCGCCAGCGGCCTGGTTGTCAAGCAGGCAGCGGCACCATCTCCTCCACCACCGCCGCCAGGTCGCCGAGCGCGAACGGTCGCCGCACGACGCGTGCCCACGGCCCGACGGGCGGCTCTTGCAGTGAGCGAGCGAGGAGCAGGACGGGCGGCCGTCCGTGCTCGGACAGCACGAGATCGAGGACCCGGCGCTCCTCGGCGGCGGCGACGGCCGCCTCGTCGAGGACGACGAGGCGCACGGGCCCCCGCGCTTTCCCAAGCGACGGAAGGCGGAAGGCGGTGCGGAGATCGGGGACGCCGACGGCGTCGTACCCTCGCTCGATAAGCTCCGCGCGCAGAAGCGCGCGGGACCAGTGGTCCGGCAGGACGAGGAGGACGACGGGGGGAAGGCTCAGAGCTCGTCCACCAGGAACTTCGCGGTGATGGTGTCCGACACGAGCCAGGTGACGAGGCCGGCGGAGAGAGCGACCTTGATCGGCAGAAACCGTCTCCGGTCGCCGCCGGCGATCAAGATCACCTCGCGCCCCTCGGCGTGGACCATGTCGCGCAGGTCCTCCGGGCCGAGTCCGACGGTCTTGTAGGGGGTCGGCACGCTCTTCCCGGCCGCGTCGAGGACCGAGTAACCGATCTGGACGCAGCCGCCGTTCCTGTGCACGGCGCTCACCTTTGCGCTCTCGGCCGGGTCCTTCGACAGGGGGAGGTCGCCTCCGTTGTCCGCGACCGCGCCGACCGCGCCGATGCCCGTGATCACCCCAGACCCGGCCCGCACGCAGGATCGCAGCGTCTCCGGCAGAAGGGAATCCGACCCGCGGCGAGCAGGTGTCGCCCCCGAGGGGTACCTGTTTCAGGCGGCAGGCGCCCAGGCTCAGCTACACCCGTGGGCTGCGCCGCGACAAGCGCGGGCGCAAAAGGTGACGCCGCGAGTTGCACGACTTGTCAAACCGACGAGGGCGGCGGTATAGCCCCTCGCCCGCATGCCCGCTTTCCTCGTCCACGGCGTCCCGGACACGCACCACCTCTGGGACAAGCTGCGCTCGCGTCTCTCGCGCCGCGACGTCCTGGCGCCGAGCCTCCCCGGCTTCGGCATCGCCCCGCCTCCCGGCTTCCAGCCGACGAAGGAAGCCTACGTCGACTGGCTGATCGACGAGATCGAGCGCGCGGGCGAGGTCGTCGACCTCGTCGGCCACGACTGGGGCTCCCTCCTCGTGCAGCGTGTGGTGTCTCTGCGGCCCGACCTGATCCGCACCTGGGCCTGCGGCGACGGCCCCATCGACCGCGAGTACGTGTGGCACGACCTGGCCCGGCAGTGGCAGACGCCGGGCGTGGGCGAGGCGATCATGGCCGCCATGAGCGGCGACGCCTTGGCCGACGGCCTCGCCGCGGGTGGCGTGCCGGCAGAGGACGCGCGCGCCGTGGCTTCGCACGTCGACGAGACGATGAAGGCGTGCATTCTCGGCCTCTATCGCTCCGCCGTGCTCGTCGGCGACGAGTGGGAGGACGACGTCGCGCGCGTCGCCCGACCCGCGCTGATCCTGTGGAGTCGGGACGATCCCTACGTCGCGCCGCGCTTCGCCGAGCGGCTCGCGGCACGCGTCCGAGGCGAGCTCGTCCTTCTCGAGGGCTGCGGCCACTGGTGGCCGCTCGAGCGCCCCGCCGAGGCGGCGGCCGCCCTCGAGCACTTCTGGCGCGCGCACCCGTAGCGCAGGACAGTATTCCGCTCGCAGGGATTGCGGCAGCCCGTCGCTCGCGGCAGGCGGACTGTCATGCTCGCCCGCGTCCGCTCGGGCGCTCTCCGCGGCATCGACGCGCTCGTCGTCGACGTCGAGGTGGACGTGTCCTCGGGGCTCCCGCACACGACGACCGTCGGGCTCCCCGACGGCGCCGTGCGCGAGGCGAGCGATCGCATCCGCGCCGCCCTCCGCAATGCCGGCTTCGAGTACCCGCAGCGCCGCGTCACGGTGAACCTCGCGCCCGCGGGCGTGCGCAAGGAGGGACCGCACTACGATCTCCCGATCGCGCTCGGCGTGCTCGCGGCCGAGGCGAAGCCGCCCCTCCCCGACCTGGCATCCTGGTGCATCCTCGGCGAGCTCGGCCTCGACGGACGCGTTCACGGCGTGCGCGGCGTGCTCCCGATCGCGGCCGCCGCGAAGCGCGCCGCGCTCCGCGGCCTCATCGTCCCCGCGGTCAACGCCGCCGAGGCGGCGCTCGCGAACGGGCCGCCGGTGATCGGCGTCGAAACGGTCGCCGAGGCGGTCGGTCACCTGCGCGGCGAGGCGATCGGGCCGCCCACGACGATCGACGCCGTCGCACTCCTCGCCGACGCCTCGCTGGCCGCCGGCGACCTCGCCGACGTCCGCGGCCAGGCGCATGCCAAGCGCGCGCTCGAGGTCGCAGCCGCGGGCGGCCACAACGTGCTGCTCATCGGCCCCCCGGGCTCCGGGAAGACGATGCTCGCCCGCCGCCTCCCGTCCGTCCTGCCGCCCCTCGGACTCGACGAGGCGATCGAGGTGACCGTGATCCATAGCGTCGCCGGTCTCCTCGACGGACGTCCGCTGGTGGCCACCCGGCCGGTGCGCGCGCCGCACTGCTCGATCTCGGACGCCGCGCTCCTCGGGGGCGGGAGCCCGATCCGGCCGGGCGAGGTGACGCTGGCCCACCGCGGGGTGCTGTTCATGGACGAGCTGCCGGAGTTCCGGCGAAACGCGCTCGAGCCTCTCCGCCAGCCGCTCGAGGAGCATCGCATCACGATCGCGCGCGGCACCGGTGCGGTCACCTTCCCGGCGGCGTTTCAGCTGGTTGCTGCCATGAACCCGTGCCCTTGTGGGTGGCTGGGAGATCCCGCCGACCAGTGTCGCTGCACGCCTCCGATCATCGACCGCTATCGAGCGCGCGTCTCAGGGCCCCTGCTCGACCGCATCGACCTCCACGTCGAGGTGCCCCGCGTGGCAGTCGCATCCCTCGCCGAGGACGCTCCCGGCAGCGAACCGTCAGCGACGGTACGCGCCCGGGTAGTCGCCGCGAGAGCACGCCAGCGGGCACGCCTTGGGCCTCTCCGCGCCGACGTCAACGCGCACATCCCGGGGCGCGAGGTCCGCCGCCTGTGCCGCATCGATACGCCAGGGCGGCGCCTGCTCGAGGCAGCCAGCGATCGGCTCGGCCTCTCGGCCCGCGCCTACACCCGCATCCTGCGCGTCGCGCGCACCATCGCCGATCTATCCGGCGAGGATCAGATCACGACCTCCCACCTCGCCGAGGCCATCCAGTATCGGAGCCTCGATCGGGTTCGCATCGCCGGGCGTTGAGCCCCCTTGCGGTCGTGGGTAGCGGCACGCCCTTCACCATCGCATCGCGCGGCACACCCACGCCCTCTCCAAAGCGAACGAACAGCTCCGGATGGGAAACGTTGCAGCCGGAGATGCGACCGGTCTCCTCCTCGTAGAGACTCTCCGCGAGCTCGATCCGCTCCCGGGTATCCGGGCAGCTCGCATGGAGTGCGCTCACGGCGCGCGGGAACTCGCGGACCTGGAGGAAGAACTGCACGGCGAAGGGACCGAACGCGGACCGCGGGAGTCGTCCCTCCGCAATGCGGAGCCAGAGCGGATGGCGGCCGAAGGCGCGGCCCGCGTCGATCACCACCCGCAGGTCCTCGACGAACGCGCTGTCGCCCGGCATCGGCCACGTCTACTCCGTCGCGCGGCACCGTGTCCATGCGGGCCGTGCGAGGCGGATCAGCCAGGCAATCCGAGAATCCGGGTCAGGGCATAGGCCCACCTGACGGACTCCTCCGCAATGTTGGTGCCGCCGCGCGACGCGAGGTACAGCAGGACGACGACGGCGATGGCGGCCATGACCGGGACCGTGGGGTCGAGCGTACGGCGCGTATCGACGTCGTCCCGACGCATGGATGCCGACGCGGCTTCCAGCGCAGCCGCGGTGCCGAACATGGTATCGAGTCTTCGGATCATTGATCCCTCCTCTCGTTGACCGTTGGCGATCAGGCCGCCACCTCGGAATGCGTGTGCAGTGGCCCCACCCGATCGTCGCGATGGACGTCCACCTGGATGCCTCGAGCGCGGAGCCAGGCGAACTGATCCTGCACGCGGCCGAGTCCGGCATCGTCGGTATCCCCATCCACCGTCACGTCGAGCCGGGCGCCCGGACCCGCTCGCAGCGCATCTTCGGCAATCGTCTCCGCCGCATACGGCGTGAGCGCGCCCGCGCGCTGGAGTCCGCCCGGCCATTCATCCGCGGCAGACAGCACGCACGCCCGGACGAATGCCCACTCGTCGGCCGCATCGCTCCTCCTCGTCATCTCGGCCTCTTGCGCTCCGCGGCGCATGCCCGGGACAGGGTCCTCAACAGGGCGGTCCGGAGCTCGTCCAAGTCGGACGGCTTCTCCAGGATCGCAAAGGCGCCGAGCTCGCGCGCCTCGGCGCGTATCGCCTCGTCTCCGAACGCGGTGATCAGGATGACGGGTGTGACCCACTGCGCGCTGCGCAGCGCCGCCAGCAGGTCGAGACCCGTCAGGAATGGCATGTTGACGTCCAGGACGATCACGCGGAACGGACGTGAGCAGTTCTGCCGGATACTCGAATCCATCTCATCGAGGACTTCGAGCCCGTCACCGGCTTCGACAACGTCATAGCCCGCCACCCGAAGCGTCCAGGCCAACAGGCGGCGCGTATCGGCGTCGTCCTCTCCCAGAAGGACGTGTGGCATTGCAGGCGACAACGTCAGTGGCGGCTGTACCGAGTCGAATTGTCCTTGATCGAGCGCCAGTGCATTCATCTTCCGATCTCCTTTGGCGGCGCCGGATTGCCTTCCGCGCGCCGGAAGGATCGGGTTCGCATGTAGCGTGCCAGCGCAATCGGAAGGAAACTCACAGGCACGGCTTCTCGTGAGGCGAGGAAGATTGTCGCGCCTAGGCGGACGCCAGCTGAACGTCCTGGATTCTCACGCGGTTGTCCGGGCTGGGGTGTTCTGCCTCACCGGGGCAAGACTCCCCGTCGCTCGCACGTCAGCCGCGGCGGTATCGCTCGAGCTTGTGGCGGAGGGTCTTGCGGTCGAGGCCAAGCACCTGCGCAGCGACCGTTTTGTTACCGCGCACCGTCTCCATCACGCGGAGAATGTGACGGCGCTCGACCTCCTCCAGAGGCACGAGCGCAGAGGGATCGTCGACCTCGATCCGGACGCGCGAGCGATGCTGGCGTCGCAGCTTCTCCGGCAAATCGTCGAGGGCGACCAGCTCGGAGCGGGCGACGGCAACCGCGCGCTCCATGCAGTTCTGGAGCTCCCGTACGTTGCCTGCCCAGGCGTGAGCCAGGAGCCGCTCCGCAGCCTCCGGAGAGAAACCGACCACGCGCTTGCCCGCCCGGCCCGCGTAGCGCTCGATGAAGTGCTGCGCGAGGAGGAGCACGTCGCTGCCCCTGGCACGGAGGGGCGGCATGTTGATCTGGATGACGTTGATCCGAAAGTAGAGGTCTTCCCGGAAGCTTCCCCTTGCGACCGAGGACTCGAGATCGCGGTTGGTCGTCGCCACCAGACGCACGTCGCAGGGGATCTCGGCATCGCCGCCGACCGGCCGGACTGCCCGTTCCTGCAGGACCCGCAACAGCTTGGGCTGCAAGGAGAGTGGCAATTCGCCGATCTCGTCGAGCAAAAGCGTCCCGCCACTGGCTTGAACGAAGAGCCCGGTGCGGGCCGCGCAGGCGTCGGTGAAGGCGCCGCGCACGTGCCCGAACAGCTCACTTTCCACGAGCGACTCGGGTACGGCGGCGCAGTTGATGGCGACGAAGGGCCCTGCGCTCCGACGGCCGCGTCTGTGGAGCGCGCGCGCCACGAGCTCCTTGCCGGTGCCGCTCTCGCCGGTTACGAGCACGGAGGCATCCGAGTCCGTGACCCGTTCGAGGAGGTCGTATACCGGGCGCATGGCGGCACTCGCGCCGCGGAGCTCTGCAAACCGTCGCGCTTCCTGCACGACGCGGGGCAGCTGCTTCACTTCATCCCGCAACGCCCGATGTCGCACTGCCCGCCCCAAGGCGAGCGCGAGCGTATCCATGTCGGGCGGCTTGGTGACGAAGTCGTAGGCGCCGACGCGGATCGCGGCAATCGCCGTCTCGAGGCTGCCGAACGCGGTGAGCATCGTGACCGGCACGTCGGGGTGATCCGCGACGATCCGCTCGCACAGCTCGAGGCCGTTCATGCCGGCCATGTTCACGTCGGCCACGACGGCATCGACCTCGGCGGTCCCGACGGCGTCGAGCGCGGCGTCGGCCGACGTTCTCCACGTGACGTCGAAGCCGCGGTGCGCCAGATCGGCCGCAAGCAACTTGCACGTGTCGCGATCGTCGTCGACGATGAGCACCCGGCCGCTCACGCTGCGCTCTCCTTGGGTGTCGCGGTTGTGGCCCGGGGTGGGCGGGCCTTCCGGCATAGGTCGATCAAGACGCGGACCCGCTCGCGAACTTCGTCGAGCGACGGTCGCGTCTTCGCGCTGATTTCCAGGTTCGCCGCCGCCTCCATGAGGGAGGGGAACCCGTAGAGCCCCGCCGTTCCCTTGAGCTGGTGGGCCAGAGTGGTGAGGGCGTCGAAGTTGCCCTCCGCGAGGCTCTGCTCGATGGCGGCCACGCGCCCCGAGAGCCCCGCCACGAACTGCGCCGTCAGGCGGGCCACCTCGGGGATCTCGCTCGTCAGGGTACTCACCAGGACGGGCGAGGCGTCGGGCGATTCGAGCGTCGCGTGGTCTCGTCCCCTGGCGAGGTGCTGCCGGGTCGTCTCGATCAGGGTCGCAGGATCGATCGGCTTGGTCGCGAAATCGTCGCAGCCCGCGCGCAAGCACTTCTCGCGATCGCCTTCCATCGCGTGGGCCGTGAGTGCGATGATCGGACCGTTGTAACCCACGCCGCGCAGCCGGGCTGCGGCCCCGTAGCCGTCGAGCGCGGGCATTTGCATGTCCATGAGGATGACGTCGAACGACGTCCCCGCAGCCGCGGCCGCCAGCGCCATCTCACAGGCGACCTTCCCGTTCTCGGCGACCGCGACCTCGGCCCCGGCGCGGCGCAGATAGAACGAGAGCAGGCGCTGGCTGTCGGGCGCGTCCTCGGCAAGAAGGATGCGCCCGCGCAGCCGTTGCTTGGCTCCCCTGGCCGGGCGCCGGGCGGCCGGCCGGCCGTGCGCCTCCCTGGGATCCTCGAGCATCGGCACGCCGTCCAGCGGGCCGGTCTCCAGCGTCAGAACGAACGTGCTCCCTTGGCCCTGGGCACTCCGGACACTGATGTCTCCACCTAGCATCTCGGCCAGCCGCTTCGAGATCGTGAGGCCGAGCCCGGTGCCGCCGAATTTGCGAGTCGTCGACGCATCCGCCTGGGTGAACGGGGTGAACAGCTTGTGCTGTGCCACCGAGGTCAATCCGACACCCGTGTCGATCACCTCGAAGCGGAGGGACGGGCCGGTCGTTTCCATCCGATCGCCCATCTTCACGAGGATGCGTACGCCCCCGCATTCCGTGAACTTGATCGCGTTGCCCACGAGGTTCATCAGGATCTGCCGCAATCGGGTCGGGTCGACGTGAATCCGTTTGGGGATCGCACCCTCGTACGTGACGTCGAAGGTGAGACCCTTGTCGAGCGCCCGAGGCCGCATCAGCGATGCGACCTCGGCCACCAGCTGGACGGGCGAACACTCGATGCGCTCCAGGGTCATCCTGCCAGCCTCGATCTTGGACAGATCGAGGATGTCGTCGAGGATTCTTTGCAAGTGCTCGCCGTTGCGCCGGATCGTCTCGAGATAGCTTCGCCGCTCCTTCCTCGATGCCTTCGAATCGGAGACCAGGTCGGTGTACCCGAGAATGGCCGTCATCGGGGTTCGAATCTCGTGGCTCATGTTGGCGAGGAATTCCGACTTGACGCGCGCCGCGTCGAGCGCAGCGTTGCGGGCCTCGGTCAATTCCTCAGCACGCTGGGCCAGCTCCGTGGCCTGTTGCTCTGCGCGGCGACGAGCCTCCCCCACCTCCACGCAGTAGCGTTGCACTTCCTCCTCGACACGCCGCCGGTCGGATATGTCTCGGAGGTAGCCGGTGAACATGGCCGGACCGTCGCGACCGATCCGGATGACGGCCAGCTCGACCGGGAATTCGCTGCCATCCGCCCGCATCGCGGTGATTTCGACCCGCTTGCCCAGGAAACTGGTCGCACCGGTGGCAAGGTGCCTGGCCAGACTGTGCAGATGCCGCTCCCGCAAGGAAGGGGGAATGATCGTTTCGTCGAGCGCTTTGCCGATCACCTGTGCGCGGGTGTACCCGAAGGTTTTCTCGGCGGCCGGGTTGAACTCGGTGATCCTTCCGTCCCCGTCCATCGTGATGATGCAGTCGAGGGCGGATTCGAGAATCGCCCCTTTTCGCGCCTCGCTCTCCCGCAACGCCTCTTCGGCTCTCCTACGCTCGGTGAGGTCCCTCACCACGCCGACAAACGCCTGAGGTTTTCCCTCGGAGTCGGTTATCGGGGACGCGCTCAGTTCGACCGGTAAACGGATACCGTCCTTTCGCACCAACGTGCACTCGACATGACTGACGCTGCCGAGATGGAGCGTCTGCTGCGCGTTGTCCACGGCGCGTTCCCAATCCTCGGGTGTAACGAACTCGAGGGCGCTCTTGCCGACCAGCTCCTCGCTTCGCTCGCAGCCGTGCATGGCCACGGCCTCTTGGTTGACCATGACGATGTTCGCGTCGAGGTCGGTAACGACGATGCCATCGGAAGAGGCGCCGATGAGGGTGCGGTACCGTTGCTCGCTGTGCTGCAGCGCCTCGTCTGCGCGCTTCCGCTCGGTGATGTCCTGGGCGGCACCGTAGAACCGAACGACGCCGGTCCGTGGGTCGGTCCACTCCCGAAGACCGTGATCGAGCAACCAGCGCACCGTGCCGCTCTTGGTGATGATGCGAATTTCGCGCGACACCGGCTGCCCCTCCGGAAGAGCTTGGTCCCGCTCCCCCATGCCGGCGAGGTCGTCGGGATGGACGAGTGCTCGCAAGCCCCCGCGGGCTTGCACTTCTTCGAGCGTGAATCCTGTGATGCGCGCGAAGGCGCCTGTCACCCACTCGAGCAGGAGCCCACCGTCGGCCTGGCGGCGGTAAGCATAGGCCCAGTCGGAGGTGAGCTCGGAGATGGCCCGCCAGCGCGCTTCGGATTCCTGCAACGCCTCGGTTGCGTTCAGGAGCTGAGCGGTACGTTCCTGGACGCGTTGCTCGAGCTCATCATGCGCTTGGAGCACCGCCAACTCCGTCCGCTTGCGCTGAGCGATGATCCAGCGGAGCAGAACGACGAGCGGCAAGAGGACCAGCGCCTCGGCCATGCCCAGTCGGGTAAGGAGGACACGGGTTGGCGCAAGGATATCGCTGCGGTCAACGCGGACGAGGACTCGCCAGTGTGGACGCTGCGACTCGTCGATCCCGGTCGTCTGGGCGTACCCGGTGACAACCGGCACGTGCCGGCGCGCGTCCAGCTCCTCGACGTAGCCCGGCTGGGTCGAATCGCTGAGAATCGCCGAGGGCAATTGCAAGGCCTTCAGGTTCACCGTGTCGTCCTGCTTCCGTGATGATTCCGCGAGGACCCGTCCGTCGTCTGCGAGAAACTGCCACTCGATCCGGGTAGGAGGATCGCGCTGCATCTCGAGAATTTTCACGTTTCGCGCAAAGACCTCCGTCAAGACCTCGAGCCCCAAGCGGGCCGTCACCGCACCGAGAAAATCGCCTCCGGCGCTCCGGATGGGGACCGTCAACGCCAGCGCCCATCTTGCGCCGGCCTCCTCGGAGAGACGCGGGTCCTGCAGCAAGACTCCGTCCGCCTCACGGACGGCGTGGAACCAGGAGCTCGTGCTCCTATCCTCACCTACACTGACGGGATTCGTCGCGGCAACGATTCGACCCTTCTCGTCCGTGACCGCCAGCCAGAGGTAGAGCGGGTGAAACCGCTTGGCCGCGAGGAGGACGTCCGTCATGGCCGCGCTGTCACCGCGCCGCGCGACCACGGCCTGCGCCAGCGTCTCGATGTTGCCGTGCCGCTCGGAGATCAGGAGATCCAGCTCCTTCGCGATACTGGCTGCCGCCAGGGTCAGGCTTTCCCCGGCACTCCCGATCAGTCTCGTCTCGCCCGAGCGGACGTAGGCGGCTCCGGCGGCGAGGGTCGCGAGCGCAATGACGAGAAGGACCGTCCAGAGCCGCCCGTACCATCGCCGGTTCAGTGCACTGGGCGACATCTGCACACTCCCATGGCTCGGATTGCATGGGTGCGAGCCGTTCCCACGCTGAAGACGCCAGCGGCAAAGCACGGAACGCGCAGGCTTCCGGCTTTTGACCCCGGTCTTCGGCACCCTGAGCGGATAACAAAGGGCAAATCGGTTGTATAGTCGCAATTCCCCCTAGCTCGATCGGGGTGTTCAGCGACGGTTTGCGAAATTTGACCCCGACGCGCGCGCGGCGCCTCAAATCGCCGAATGCGGGCACGCCGCAACGCAAGGACGTCGCTGAGACCCCGGCCGCCCGGCACTTCCGTGGACGCTCACGTCCCACGATCGTGAGGAGAATGCGCCGCGACCGCCTTGCGTACCGGGAACGGACCTGCGACAGAGCCCGCATGACACACAGCCGCTGTCTGTGTGGCGCCGTCACCTGGAACACCGACGGACCGTTCCAGTTCATGTCGCACTGCCACTGCTCGCGCTGCCGAAAGGCCCACGGCACTCCGTTCGCGACCTACGTCGCGGCCCCGGCGGGCGGCTTCCGGTCGAGCGGCCGGGAGCGGGTCGGGCGCTGGGAGTCGTCGCCCGGCTTCTTCCGCTACTTCTGCACGCGCTGTGGCTCCGTCGTGCCGGGTGATCCGTGGCAGGGCCTCGTCTTCCTGCCCGCCGGCTGCATGGAGGAGGATCCCGGCGAGCGCCCGGGGGCGCACATCTTCGTCGCCTCGCGAGCGCCGTGGTTCGAGATCCGCGATGCCCTGCCGCGCTTCGAGGCATATCCCCCGGGCGTCGACGTGCCGGCGCAGCCGGACCGGCCACCGCCCGATCCCGCTGGACCGGCGCCGCGCGGAAGCTGTCTCTGCGGCAGCGTCGCGTACGTGGTCGAGGGACAGCCGATCCGTGCCCGGAACTGTCACTGCTCGCGCTGCCGCAAGGCGCGCGGTGCGGCGCACGCCTCGAATCTCGTGACCGCCGTCGACGGGGTCCGGTTCACCCGCGGCGCGGAACGCGTCGCGTCTTACAAGGTCCCCGAGGCGCAGTTCTTCACCCAGACCTTCTGCCGCGCCTGCGGCGCACCGGTGCCGCGTATCGACCGCGAGCGCAACTTCGCGATCGTGCCGATGGGAACGCTCGACGATGACCCCGGCCTACGACCCCAGGCACACATCTTCGTCGGCTCGAAGGCGCCCTGGTACGAGATCGCCGACGAGCTTCCACAATACGAGGAGTACGCGCCTGCCGCGTAGCAACTGTCGAGCGCCGTCCGGCAGTCAGTCGACGGGGGCGGCGAGGCTCACCGCCGGCTCGTCGAGATGGTCGACAAGCGGCCCACGGGCGTGCCAGTCGCTCGCCGCCCGCAGGCCCGCCTCGTACATCACCGACAGGATGCGACGCTCGAAGTAGAGGTATGAGCCGGCGTTGAAGCAGACGTCGCGCAACGGCCGCACCGCCTCGTAGAGGACCACGTCGCGCTACCGGCCCTCGTGCCGGTGCGTCACGCGGTTTCGTTCGAGAAGAAGCTTGCGGTCGATGTTGTAGGCGTTCTCGAGGAAGGTATCGACGATGCGCTCGACGGCGCGCCCGAAGTGGGCGAATGGCGCCGGATTGGGCTCGGCCGGCGCGGTGACCAGCACGGTCACGACCTCGTCCGCGCCGAGGGCCACCACCGGCGCGAGCGGCGTGTTCACGAGCAGCCCGCCGTCCCACAGGAGGTGGGGGCCGATCTGCACCGGCGGAAAGAGAAGCGGGATGCTCGCGCTCGCCAGAACCATGTCCACCGTGATCGCGTCCACGACCACGTAGTCGGGCGAAGGCAGGACCGGCGCCGTCACGTAGCGCACCACCTGGCCGGTGTTGGCATCGACCGTGTTGAGAGCGAGCCGGACGCCACGGTTCGGCACGCGCTCGCCGCGGAACGCGTCGACCAGCCGGGCGCGGAGCGGGGCCGTGTCGACGAGGAAGGGCTCGCGAATGCCCTCGAGGAAGCGGCTCACGAGCTCGAATCGCGACGTCAGCAGGTATGGCTGTAGGAGCGATAACCGGGGAAAGTTGACGTAACGTCCGAAGTCAGACCCTCGGCCCCAGCCCCCCGGCTGGCGGCCGAATGCGCCCGGCACCTGCCCCTCCGCGGCGAGGTTCGTCGCGGCGGCGCCCTCGATGAACGGGTGCTGCTTGGTCGACCGTTCGAACCAGTCGATGAGCGCTGCCCCACCGGCTGGGGGTCCACGCGATGATTCCATTCGAGGCGCGTCTCTCGCGGCCTTACATTGCCCAGGGCGTTGGGCCGCCAACACAACACCTGCGGCGACGAGCGACACCATGAACCCGGGGGCGACGGCTGGCCATCGCGTGTATTCCAGACGCGTTTCATATGACTCCTTTCGCCGATCCGGACCTGCCGCGCTGCCAGGGACCCCGGCAGGACGATCGATCGGCGTCCCGGCGCGTGAACGCGGTCAGCGCTTGCGCCCATCCCTCCGCAACGTCGCGTCGCGGCGCCACGCTACGCTTGCCGCGCGGCCACCACACCGACAGCGCTCATTCCGTCACCATGCGTGGCGGCACGAGACCTTTCTGGCCGAGATCTCGCTCGCCGCTCGCGGGTGTCCGCTGCGGTGAGTGCACCTTCACGAGCTCCGCTCGGCGCGGTCACGACCGAGGCTTCGGCTCGGCGTCCGCGCCGCCAGGACCCCGCACCATACCGGCCACCAGCTCCGGCCCTTGTAACGAGATGAAGATCCGGGCGCCGTGACGCCGGATTGGCCGGTTCACACGGTGACGAGATGCTTCTTCTCAGCGCCTTTCACCGCCGTCAGCGGGATCGAAGAGTCGAACGAGACCAGGCGCCCACCGTGACGGACTGCAAGGGCGAGCAGATACAGGTCGGTGATCTGGCGAGGGCCGTGGATCCGGGTGCGGTCGGCAACGCGCGGATCCAGCAGACTCACCTCATCGGCCCAGAATTGATGATGCCTCGTTGCCGTCGCGTCCGCCAGCCGTTCCATGACCGCGCCAACCGGCAACGGGTTGGGATAGCGGGGATGGGACATGATGCGGACGCACCCGTTCTGCGTGATTGGACACGACGCCCATCCCCGGCGGACGTTCGCGGCGAACCAGTCGCGGGCTCGCTCGTGCAGGGAATGATCCTGATCGAACAGCGCGATGAGAACGTTGACGTCGAGGAGCCCCCGCATCAATAGGCATCGTCCTCGCGCAGCTTGTCAATCTGCTCGTTCGTGACAATACCGCCGCGCTTCGGAAACGGCCGGACGCCGTGGAGTGCCTTGGGCTCGCGCGCTCGCGCCGGCGGCGGCGTGGTGAGGGCTCGGCGTGTCAGCTCGGAGATGACCGCGCCGGCGGTCTTCTTTTCCCGCCGGGCTAGCTCTTTGGCGGCTCGGAGCACGTCCTCGTCGATGTCCAATGTGGTGCGCATGCATCAGATGCTAGAGCATCAATGGCCCGTCGGCAAGCCGCGCGTCGAAGTGGCCCGCGCACGCGAGGAGGAGATCATGACCTCGCACCGGAGCCTCGACCGCTCGCCGCCACGATGATACCGGACCCATCGCGGGCGGTTCCTCTCGCTTCTCGCGCTGCACAATGCAGACGAACTCGAGCCCTCCCCACTCACTCGAGGTGAGCCCGTCGGCCCCGCGGACGAGCGTCCGGACGCGGTCGGCTCCGGGCTCGTTCAGGTAACACTTCGCGATATGCCGCGTCGAAGTATTTCACCCACGAGCCCGCATCTCTGACTGGTAGACCGCGGAGTCGACGCGAATGCGCGACCGCTTTTCATGTGCACTTTGTGACGCAGGTGGCGGCACGAGCAAGGTGGATCGCGTGCCGCGCTGAACTGAACGTCGAACCAGAGGGCCGAATAAGGAAGGCGCTCAGCCCGTTTCGGCCGACGCGTCCGCCTTGCCGACGGCAGCCAGCTCGGGCTCGAGCCGCTGGAGCTCACGCTCGAGGGCCGCGCACGCCTCCTCGGCGCCGCCGAGGTCGTCGGCTTGCCCGACACTCTCGAGCCGGCGCGCCGCCTCGGCCGCCGCACGTGCGGCGAGGGTGGCGAGTGCGCCCTTCAAGGTATGGGCGGGCCGGGCGAGGGCACGGGCCTCGCGCCGAGCGAGGGCGCTGCGGATCTCGGCGAGCAGCTTGGCGCTGTCCTCGCGAAAGGTGTTCAGTATGTCGAGGAGAAGCTCCGGGTCGTGGTCGGTACGCTCGAGCAGGGCGGCGCGATCGAGGATGTCTCCGTTCGCGGCGCGCGGTGGGGCGGTCACGCTCGGCGGCCGGTCGCCTGGAGCGACGCGCTCCAGGGTCGCGAACAGCTCCTCGGCGTCGACGGGCTTCGACACGTAGGCGTCCATGCCGGCCTCGAGGCAGCGCTCGCGGTCGCCCTTCATCGCATGGGCGGTGAGGGCGACGATCGGCAGGTGCCCGCCCTGGACGCGTTCGCGGGCCCGCACCGCGGCCGTCACCTCGTACCCGTCCATCTCGGGCATCTGCACGTCCATCACGACGACGTCGAACCGTTCGCGGTCGAGCGCGCGCACCGCCTGCCGGCCGTCCTCGACCGCCACCACCGTGTGGCCGCGCTTCTGGAGCAGCCGGACGGCCACCTTGCGATTCACGGCGTTGTCCTCGGCGAGGAGCACGTGGAGCGGCGTCCGGCTCGTCGCCACGACCGGTCGCGGTGAGGGGTCCCGCCGGGACCCGTGGCAGATCGCCTGGATCGTCTCGAGCAGGTGCGAAGCGACCACCGGCTTCGTGAGATAGCCGGCCACCTCGAGCTCGACCTCGGGGCCGCCCGTCGCGCGCTGGCCCGGCGCACCGAGCAGGACGACGGGAGTGGTGGCGAGCGGCGGCTCATCGCGCACGCGGCGTACGAGCGCGGGGCCGTCCATGTCCGGCATCTCGACGTCGACGAGCGCGAGCTTGTAAGGCGCGCGGTCGGCGTGCGCACGGCCGAGGGCGGCGAGCGCCTCCGTCCCGGCCGCGACGCCATCGGGCCGGAGACCCCATGCCGCGAGCATATCGACGAGGATGCCGCGGCTCGTCGCGCTGTCATCCACGACCAGTACCCGCAGGCCGCGCAGCGCCGCAGCCTCGATCCCCTCGTCGTGAGCGCCGTCCTCGGCCGTCCGTTCGAGGCGCACGGCGAAGTGGAAGCTGCTCCCGCGCCCGGGCACGCTCTCGACCCAGATGCGGCCGCCCATGAGCTCGACCAGCTGGGAGGCGATGGCGAGCCCGAGGCCCGTGCCGCCGTGACGCCGGGTCATCGAGCCGTCGACTTGGACGAAGGCGCCGAAGATCTTCCCCTGCTTGTCGCGCGGGATGCCGATCCCGGTGTCGCTGACGGTGACGTGCAGCGCGACGTCGTCCGCCGTCAGCTCCTCCGCTCGAACGCGAACCACCACCTCGCCCTGATCGGTGAACTTGATGGCGTTGCCGACCAGGTTGGCCACCACCTGTCGCAGGCGGCCCGGGTCGCCCACGAGCCCGTCCGGCACGTCGGCCGCGACGTCGCAGGCGAGCTCGAGGCGCTTCTCGTGGGAGTGCAGCGCCTGTGTCTTGAGCGTGTCGCCGAGGCTGTCCCGGAGGCTGAAGGTGATGCGCTCGAGATCGAGCCGTCCCGCCTCGACCTTCGAGAAGTCCAGGATGTCGTTCAGCAGCGCGAGCAGCGAACGGGCGGAGAGCTTGACGGTCTCGAGGCACTCGCGCTGCTCGCCGTCGAGCTCCGTCTCGAGCGCGATGTCCGTCATGCCGATGATGGCGTTCATCGGGGTGCGGATCTCGTGGCTCATGTTGGCCAGGAACTGCGACTTGAGACGTGCGGCCTCCAGCGCCTGGTCGCGCGCCTCGGCCAGCTCGGCCTCGGCCCGCTTGCGCTCGATCGCGAGGCCGCCGAGCTGCGCGGCCGCCTCGATCAGCGAGATCTCGTCGTCCGTCGGTCGGCGTGGCTCGCGGTAATAGCTCGCGAACGTCCCCAGGACCTGGCCGCTCGCCGAGAAGATCGGCTCCGACCAGCAGGCGCGCAGGCCGTGTCGCAGGGCGAGGTCGCGAAACTCCGCCCACCGCGGATCGCGCTCGATGTCCTCCACGATCACCCGCTCGTGACGGTAGGCCGCCGTCCCGCAGGAGCCGGCGGCGGGCCCGATCGCGATGCCATCGACCGCCCGGCTGTAGTCCTCCGGCAGGCTCGGCGCCGCGCCGTGCCGGAGCCGCTCGCCGTCGAGGCAGAGGACCGAGCAGAGCATCCCGGGCGCCTGCTCCTCGATCGTGCAGACAAGCGCGGCGAGCACGTCGGCGAGGGTCGCCTCGGTGGCGAGCAGCTCGAGCACGTGCTTCTGGCCGGCCTGAAGCGCCTCGGCGCGCCGGCGCGCGGTGATGTCCTCTGCGGTGCCGACGTGGCCGGTCACCCGACCGTCCTCGGAGAGGATCGGCTTGGTGCGCGTGTGGATCCAGCGCACCTCGCCCCGCGGGGTCTGCATGCGGAACTCGCGCTCGTCCTCGCGTTTCTCGCGTACCGCCGCCATCCAGCCGGCGACGACGGCAGCTCGGTCGTCCGGATGGACCGCACGCTGCCATCCGTCTCCCAGGCCCTCCTCCCCATTGACGCCGGCGATCTCGCTCCAGCGCGCGTTCGTATAGACGCCGCGGCCTGCCGCGTCGGTCCGGAACATGCCCACGGGTGAGGCCGCGCTGAGCAGGCGAAAGCGCTCCTCGCTTGCCTTGAGCTCGGCGGTGCGCTCGAGGACCGTCTGCTCCGTCTTCCGGTGAGCGACCTCCAGCTCGGCCCGCTGGCGCGCGATGTCCCACATCTCGCGGACGCTCTGCAGACAGGCGTTGATGAGGAAGGTGTCCTCGAACGCCACCCACGCCGCGTGCTCGAGCCAGCGCCACGGTGAGGCGGTCAGCAGCCCGTAGACCGACTGCGGCCAGTAGACGCCGCGCAGGAAGTGGTCGGCGGCCACGAGCAGGGTGGCAGGCACGAAGACGGTCCAGTCGCGGTAGAAGGCGAGGAAGGCGAGCGAGCCGAAGACGTGGAAGTGGGTCTCGATGCGGCCGCCCGACAGGTGGATCAGCAGGGCCGACATGAGCATCTGCCCGGACGCGACGGCGTACCGCGTGAAGGCCCTTCCAGGCCAGCCGACGGCCAGGCCGACCGGAAACAAGGTGCACGCGCCGCCGAGGAAGATCGCCGCCCAGACGTGCAGGTGGGTGCGGCTCGCCGCGCCCGCCCAGGTGAGCGGGGAGACCCAGTAGGCCGCCGCGATCGCCGCGAGCCACTGGAACAGCATGAGGCCGGCGAAGAGCCGATCCGTCAGCTCGTAGATGCGCTGGCGGTGCGCGTGGAAGATCTCCGTCGACCGTCGCGCGATCAGTTCATCGAGGTCGCTGGGCATGGTTCAGACGCCCTCCTGAGTCCCGAGCAGAGAGCAGCCGAAGACCGGCGTGCTCGTCGGCTCCGCCCCTCCGCTTCGGAGCAGCGAGAGGATGGCGGTGCGCCCCGCGTTGTCACCCTCGTGTCCGCGCGCGGCCGTGATGCCGCCGCTGAAGAGGAGGCGCCCGTCCCCGTCATAGACCTCGGTCTCGCCCGAGGTCGCGGCGCCGAACCGCCGCGCTTCGGCACCGCCGTCGTCGCGCGTGAGGGAGACGCCGGGGATCGCCGCGGCCCGGCGCCAGAGGTCCGTCTTGTCCCAGTCCTCGGGCAGGCCAGCCGGCTTCACGAAGAGCACATGCGCGATCAACGCGCCCGGGATGTGCGCCATCAGCCGGTCGAGCTCCTCGAGGCTCGCGCGCGAGCACGGGCAGCGCGGATGCACGAGCATCACCAGGGTCGCGACCCCGGGGAGGCGGCGGAGGCCGCTCCCGGCGGGCCAGTGGTCGGGAGGCATCGCGGGGACGCCCGGGGCGTTCTCGTAGCTCCACAGGACGGTGAGGCCGGCGGCCACGGCGACGAGCCACGAGATGCCGGCCACGGCACCGATCAGACGACCGCGGCTCATCGTCCAGCGCCGGGGACGAGCCGCTCGAGCGTGGCGAACAGCTCCTCGGCGTTCACCGGCTTGGCGACGTACGCGTCCATGCCGGCCTCGAGGCAGCGCTCGCGATCGCCCTTCATCGCATGAGCGGTGAGGGCGTCCCGCGCATGGCGGAGCGCTGCCTCGGGGTACACGTCAACGCCGCCGGGCACGCGCGCGGGGATCGGTTCGCTCAACTCGTCGTCTCCTCTTCCGCCCGCTCGCTGCGCGCAGCGAGCCGGGGTTCGAGGCGATCGAGCTCGTTCGTCAGGCGCGCCCACGCCTCGGCCACGGAACGGAAGTCCTGCTCGCGTCCGATCTCTTCGAGACGCATTGCCGCGGCAGCAGCACCGGGCGCAGCCATCGCCATGAGAGCGCCCCGCAACCGATGGGCCGCGCTTTCCAGTGCACTTCCATCTCTCGTTGCCAGCGCGGACCTCAACGCCTCGATCATCCGCGCCCTGTCCTCGCAGAAGACCTTGCCCAGCGCGGCGTCCGGTGACATGCCCGTGTCGTCGGACCGCGCGCCGCGCGCGCCGTCGATGACGGACTCCATCACGCTGAAGAGCGCCTCCGCGTCGACTGGCTTCGACACGTACGCGTCCATACCCGCGGCGATGCATCGCTCGCGGTCGCCCTTCATGGCATGGGCCGTCAGGGCGATGATCGGCACACGGCTGCCGGTGCCCTTCTCCCAGGCGCGGATGCCGGCCGTCGCGGTGAGCCCGTCCATCCGTGGCATCTGGACATCCATGAGCACGACGTCGAAGGAGCCCGCCTGGAGGGCCGCGATGGCTTGCAGACCATCCTCCACCGGCACGGCCGCGTGTCCGCGCGTTTCGAGCAGGACCGTCAACATGCGCCGGTTCGTCGGGTTGTCCTCGACGACGAGCACCCGGAGCGGCTTTCGCGTCGGTCCCGGTCCGGCGACTCCTTCGGCCAGCGCCTCACCCGTCCCCGTCCGGACAACGGCCTGGATCGCATCGAGCAGGGCGGACGCGGACACCGGCTTCATCAAGCAGCCCGAGACGCCCATGGCCCGACACCGCGCGGCCTCGTCGGGTCTGTTCAACGCGGTCAGGAGGATCACCTTCGTCTGCTCGAGGCCCGTCTCGTCGAGCATCCGGCGGGCGACCTCGAGCCCGTCCATCTCGGGCATCCGGACGTCGACCAGGGCGAGCGCGAACGGCTCGCCTGCCGCGTGGGCCTGCCGCAGGGCCGCCAGCCCGGCCGCGCCGCCCTCGGCCGCCACGGGGCTCACGGACCACGTCCTCAGCATGTCCACGAGGATGCTGCGCACCGTCGCGCTATCGTCGACGACGAGCACCCGAAGTCCCTCCAGCATCGAGAGGTTCGATGGGAGGGGCGCGACGTCTTGCTGCAAGCCGAGCCGGGCGGTGAAATGAAAGGTGCTTCCCTCGCCCACGGCGCTCTCGAGCCAGACTCGCCCGCCCATCATCTCCACGAGCTGTGACGTGATGGTGAGCCCCAGCCCTGTGCCTTCATACGGCCGCGTCATCGAGCCGTCCCCCTGTGTGAACGCCTGGAAGACGAGTCGATGTTTGTCGGCCGGAATTCCAATGCCGGTGTCGGCGACGGAGAAGTGCAGGACGGCCTCTTCGTCGGCCACGTAGGATTCCGTCGTGACGTGGAGCACCACCTGTCCACGCTCCGTGAACTTGATCGCGTTGCCCACCAGGTTGACGAGCACCTGGCGCAGGCGACTCACGTCCCCCACCACGGCATCGGGCACGTGAGCGCGGACATCGAGGGCCAGCTCGAGCTTCTTCTCGTCGGCCCGGATCGCCATGCCGCTCAGGACGGCCCCGAGCGTGTGGCGCAAGCTGAAGGGCGCGAGATCGAGTCTCAACCTCCCGGCCTCGATCTTCGAGAGGTCGAGTACCTCGTTGATGATTGCCAGCAGGGCCTCGGAAGACTGCCGGACGTGCCCGAGGTGCTCGCGCTGCTCGGTACCGAGGGCGGTTTCCAGGACGAGGTCGGTGAACCCGATGATCGCATTCATCGGCGTCCGGATCTCGTGACTCATGTTGGCCAGGAACTCGGACTTGATGCGGCTCGCCTCGAGCGCCGTGTCCCGCGCCGCCTCCATCTCGTCCAGCATGCGAAGCTGATCGCGCATGTCGTGCGCGACCCATACGCTCCCGACCGCCTCGCCAGCGGGTCCGCGGAGCAGCGCCGCCGAGACCGACATCGGGATGCGGGTCCCGTTCCGGGCGAGGAACGTGATGCGCTCGTTGCGCATCTCCGCCGCCTCGGGCGCGTTGGTCCCAGCTTCGACGTGCCGTCCGACGGGGCTCCCGATGAGCTCGGTCTCGCCGTACCCGAGGAGCGCGCAGGCCGCGTCGTTGGCCATGGTGATGCCGCCACGAGCGTCGATGACCATCAGCGTATCGTGCATCGCGGTCATCACGGCCCGCAGGCGGTCGCGCTGCTCGCCGACCCTGGCGGCCGCGTCCTCGAAGTCTTGGGCGACCTTGCGGACGGAGCCGCTCAACCGTATGCCGCTGGTCGTGCCGACGACCACGAACAGGGCGAGCGCCAACCAGGCCAGCGCGATCGTCTGCCTTGCCTTCGCCTCGGTGTACTGAGACGCCTCCGCCACCTCCGCGGTCGCGACCCGGAGCGCCTGATCGACGAGCTCCAGATTGAACGAGCGAGCACGCAGGTACTCCTCGAAGTAGATGCGCTTCGCCGCCACCGCATCCGTCTCGACCAGGCCGAGGAGCTCGTCCTCGATCCGATTGGTGACCTCGCGGTCATGCGCATCCAGCTTTTCGAGCAGAGCCCTGAGGTCGCCACGCCGCGTCGCGTGCGCCGCGGCGGCGAGGTGCTCGGCGGCGGAATCGTCCGCCTGGCGCTTGGCCGTCCACGCGTCGACGAGACCCGGCTCGAGCATGAGCCGGCTCACCGCATCGCCGCTCGCCAGGTAGTCGGCCCGCAGGCTCCGAACGGACGCGCGGACCTCGAGCGCCGAGGCCTGCGACGCCTCCGCCCTGCTCATGGTCTCGCGGAGGCCCGCGATCATGGCGAGGCTGGTGAGCACCCCGAGGCCGAGGAGGAACGCGAAGCCGATCGCGACGAGTACGGATATGCGTTTTCTCATCGACGTGCAGGTGTCTCGGTCTGAGTATCGACCGCCCCGGTGAGCGGCTTGAGCATCCGACCGCCTCGCGCTCTCCGGCGCCCGTCTGATCACCTGGCGGTCGAGTCAAACTCCTGACCTCGTGCGCGACGGGGCGGAAGAGGCGCGCGACATCGTCGAAAGCTACGAGCTCGGGGGCAACCGCTACGTCGTCAAGCCGGGGGACTTCGAACAGTTCGCCCGCTGGGTGTCGGAGCTCGGCCTGTACTGGCTCCTGCTCAATCAGCCGCCGAGCGCGGCGGCTGTACCTCCGCGGGAATCTCCTTCTTCGGCTCGCCGCGTGACTCACGCGTGAGCCCGCCTCCGGCGACTCTGGCAGTACCCGGCTGCGCGGGCGCCGTCCTAATAGGACAGCACTGCTGCGCGTTTCCCGTTGACAAGCGCGGAGCGGGACGCCATTTCCTAGAGACTGGTTGGCGGACGAACGATGGAGCGGGCCAACACAGCAAGTGCGTTCCTGCGGCGCCTCCACCCGTGGCTCGGGAAGGCGGTGCACACGCGCTGGACCGTCCGCCGGGCGTTCTACCAGCGCGAGGTGGACGCGCTCCTCATGGCGCTCCAGGCCCACGACGGCGGCCGCCTCTCGCCCGAGCTGAGGCTGCGGCTCGAGGGCTTTCTCGGTCGCCTCTACCGCGAGTGGTTTCCGCCGACGTGGCGGAAAGACCCGACCTACGCCGAGGTGATCGCTGATTTTCGCTGGTGGCTCGGGGTCGCCGAGCGCTGGTCCGAGCCCGTGCCCCGCCCCCCGCGTTCGCGGCGCGTGAGGGAGCCGCTCGCCAATCAGCCGAAGCGCCTCCTCCGCATGCTCGCCCTCCCGCTCGACTGCACCGAGCGACGCTTCCTGACCGCGTGGCGCCGCTTCCTCAAGTCGAACCACCCCGACGTGAACCCCGATCAGACGCCGGAGGAGCGGCGGCGGTTCGCGGAGGCCGTCGGGCTCTGGCGGCGCTAGCTCGGGCTCCCGCCCGCGCGCGCGATCCGCTCGGCCTGTACCTCGGCCGGCGCCGCCTCCCGCTCACCCGCCATCTTGCCCGCCGGGGACATGTGCTCGAGGAGCGCGTTCACCTCGCCCCCGAGGAGCAGGAAGAAGGCGAAGAGGTAGAGCCAGAAGAGCAGGACGATCACGGCGCCGAGCGAGCCATAGGTCTTCTGGTACGAGCCGAAATGGCCCACGTAGTAGGAGAAGCCGGCGGAGGCGGCGGCGAACCCGGTCGTGAAGAGAAACGAGCCGGGCGTCACCCAGACCCATTGCTGCTCGACGTCGGGACAGACGTAGTAGATCGTCGCGACCACGAAGGCGATCAGGCCGAGCGCCACGACCCAGCGGGCCACCCGGGCGGCGACGACACCCGCCGGGCCGAGCGTCTGCCCGACCAGCTTGGCGAGCTGGCCGCCGAAGACGGCCAGCACGAATGCGACGATCATGAAGAGCGAGAGCCCCACGGTCAGGCCGACCGCCTCGAGGCGGACGCGCCACCACGGGCGCGACTCCCGAACGCGATAGGCGCGGTTGAGCCCCGCCATGACCCCCGCGAAGCCGGCCGAAGCGCTCCAGAGCGCGAGCGCCGCACCGACCGAGACGAGCCCGCTTCGCGGCTGGCGGAGGAGGCCGCGCACGGTCCTTTCGAGCATGCCGTACGCCTCGCCGGGGATGACCTGGCCGCCCTGCGCGAGTAGCCAGTCCTCGAGGCCGTGAACCGGCAGCAGGGTCACCAGGGCGAGCAGGAAGAGGAGAAACGGGAAGAATGCGAAGAAGAAGTAGTATGACAGCGCCGCCGCGACGGTGAGGATATTGTCGTCCCGGATGCGCTCGAGCAGGTCGGCGAAGAAGCGGCGGGGATGGCGGAGCCCGGCGAGGAGGACCGACCAGCGCGGACCCGCCAGCCTGCGCCGCGCGACCGTGTATCGGCGCGCCATGCCGCCAACATTGCACGCATGTCGACACGGGCAAACCCCCGGCCGGAGTGCTCGCAGTTGCGCCGCACCTTTGCACCGCGAGCGGCCGCCGTTATGATTGCGCGCGATGACGGCCCGCACCGACCGCCTGCGCGCCCTCCTGGCCGAGCGCATCCTCGTCCTGGACGGGGCGACGGGGACCTACCTCCAGGGCCGCGACCTCGGCCCGGCGGACTTCGGCGGCGAGGCCTACGAGGGCTGCAACGAGCACCTCGTCCTCACCCG
>Ga0209056_10001128_pt1 | contig 29398 bp, 25 predicted proteins | sample GraSoiAngelo_114_FD_185876 | JGI IMG/M metagenome (GOLD analysis project Ga0209056, IMG submission 185876) | Grasslands soil microbial communities from the Angelo Coastal Reserve, California, USA - 14_0903_13_40cm (SPAdes) (version 2) | ecosystem: Environmental > Terrestrial > Soil > Grasslands... | reverse complement strand
GCGCTGGACTCGTTCGTTGCGCCGAAGACTGGCCGTATGCAGGTGAGGTTGTGCGAATCGATCGAACGTGATCCGTGTGCTGTAGCGTCCGCTGTCCTCGGCGGAGCTCTTTGGTCCCGGGATTAAATGCGCTGAGGACAGCGCACACTACAGCGGACTGCGCTGAGGACAGCGCGCACTCCAAACGTTTCGCAGTTGACGGCCATCCCGCCTCAGCGCAAATAGCAACTTTCCCATGGACGACCCAGATTCGACAGATTCATCCATGACCATTTACGACGACGAAGTTTTCAAAATGGCGTGCGAGCAGTTCAGTGTCATCGCCGATTACCTGAACATCGATGAGAGCGACCGCGAGTGGGCGACGTATCCAAAGCGCGCGGTCGCTGTGACGCTGCCGGTGCACATGGACGACGGGAGCACCAAAGCGTTCCAGGGGTACCGCGTTCAACATCACATCGCGCTCGGCCCGACCAAGGGCGGCACGCGGTTCGCACTTTCATTATCCATGGGCGAAACGGCTGCGCTGGCCATGTGGATGAGCTGGAAATGCGCGCTGGCGCAGTTGCCGTACGGCGGCGCCAAAGGCGGAGTGGCTGTCGATCCTACCAAATTGTCGCGCACCGAGTTGGAAGCGGTTTCGCGCCGTTACATGCAGGAGATGATTCCGTTCGTCGGGCCGCACACCGACATCATGGGACCCGACATGGGCACGAACGAACAGATCATGGCCTGGTTCATGGACACGTACTCGGTTTACATGGGCTACGCCGTCAATGAAATCGTGACCGGCAAACCGGTCGCCATCGGTGGGACTGAAGGCCGGCGCGAAGCCACCGGACGGGGCGCTGTTTATCTCATCGAGCGCGCCATGAGCATGCTGAAGATGGATCCTGAAAAATGCACAGCCATCGTGCAGGGATTCGGCAACGTCGGCTCGGTGGCGGCTCTGTCGCTCGCCTACAAAAGCGGCGTCAAAGTCATCGGGATCAGCGATCACACCGCAGCAATCTACAATCCGAAAGGAATCGACGTGAAAGCCGCGGAGCAGCACGTGCTAAAGAAGGCAAATTTGCGGGCGTTTGCTCAGGACGATCATGTCAATCCCAAAGAATTTCTCACTCTGCCGTGCGACATCCTTATTCCAGCCGCGGTCGATCGAGTGATTAACGGAAAGAACGCCGGTCAACTCAAATGCCGTATCCTTGCCGAGGCAGCGAACGGTCCAACCACACCAGACGCAGACCGGATTCTCGAAAAGCGTTGGGACGAAGTTTTCGTGATCCCTGATATTCTCTGCAACGCAGGCGGCGTGATCGTCTCTTACTTCGAGTGGGTGCAGGGTTTGCAGGCATTTCTGTGGACGGAATCGGAAGTGACCGACAAACTCTTCCGCATCCTTGAGCACTCATTTGCACAAGTGATCAGGCGAGCCAAGGAACACAAAATTTCGCACCGCACAGCAGCCATGGCCATCGGTGTCGAACGCGTCATCAAGGCCAAACAAGTGCGCGGCTTGTTCCCATGAACGCAGATCTCCAGGTATGCGTTTAGCGCCAAAGGCGCGGTGTATTCAGCGTCAGCCTGGGGCAGCGCCCCAGGAAAAGTGGAGCATAAAAAACCGCAGCGCTAAAGGCGCAATTCACCTGCGGACCGGTTTGATTCAGGTCGAACGATTGAAGCGCGCTTTCAGCGCTGGTTCATATGGTTTTCGAAGTCCTGCGAATTATTCCGCCTCTCCCCTGGTCGAAGGGGAGAGGATTGAGGTGACGGGATCAAAGGCGCGGATGGCTGGCAAGATTAGACCCTCACCCTAGCCCTCTCCCTTAGGAAGGGAGAGGCGAATACGTCTCACGGATCCGCGCCGATGAACTTTTCTCATTCCGAGGAAAAACGCGAAGATCGACATCTGGACGTTTTGACTGATGAGGAGAACGGTCTGCGCATCGTCGTTTCGCGTCTTGGCGCAGAACTAATTAGTCTCGCTCGAATAAACGAGGCCGGGCAGTGGACTGGCTTTCTTTATCGCGACGATGATCTTTCCACACCGTCTGAGGGTTGGGCAAACCACGCGACCGTCATGGGCTATTATCTTCATCGGTTGAAAGATGGTCGAAGTCTTTACCGGGGTCGCGAAATCAAAGGAGGAAATCACGGGTTCCTTCGCTCCAAGACATGGCGGTTCGCGGGATTCTCCAGCGAGGGCAGCGGCGCTTCATTGAAATATCGGATTACTCCGGAAGATTTTTCGCCAAGCGAGTATCCGCTGAGAGTCGGCGTAGATCTGACCTACAGCATCGATAACAACAAATTGACTGTGTTCTTCGAGTTTCGGAACCATGAGCCCGAATTGACCGCGCACGTAGCATTCGGATTGCATCCCGGCTTCGGCGCGACTTCGTTCGAAAGCTTTCATTTACAAATGCCGCGTGGTTGTTATCGAAGATATTCTTCGCCAGGCAATTACCTGTCAGGGGAAACGCGCGACATCGAATTCCCCGGCGGCGAAATGCCGTTTTCAAAGAATGAATTGCCGGGTTCGATCATCCTTGAACTGGTTGATGTTCGCAGGCGCAACTTTTCCTATGTCGATCCGCCGAGCGGCCGATGGGTGGCACTGGATCTCACCGGCGTTCCGTACGTGACTTTGTGGTCCGACGGCGGACCATTTCTCTGCGTGGAGCCGTGCTGGGGTTTGACCGACCACCACGAGCAGCGCGCCTTTGAAGACAAGCAGGGCATTCAAACAATTTCGCGCGGAGGCGCGCTGCGCGCCTCCTTCAGCATGGCTCCGCAGCTTGCCTCCTGCGATTAACCCAGCAGTTTGATTAGCAAGAAATCACCGGAGAAATCAACCGAGAACACGCCGCGAATAAAGTCCAAGAAACTCAAGCTCAACAAACAAACGCAGCGGGACCAGACACTGCGTGGCCAAAAGGTGGATTCAGTCAAAGGTGGGTTTGCAGGCCAGCAGCTGGGAGCAGTTATGGGTGTGAACATGATCTAGCGTCGCGCGGCCGCCGCAGCGCGGAGTTCGTCATAAACAGAGAAGCAAAGGACAATTAGACCAGGCAACCGGGGCGTTGTGAGAACCGGTAGGAGTGGAGTTGCGTACATCAAAAAACCGCACGGACTAAGGATCACCGTACGGTTTTTACGCTCAGCGGCCCTGATGCGGCCCTTTTAGCCGCCAGAACCGCCCGCGAAGAATGGAGAGAACCGCCGCCCTTCTGTTTTGTAACACTCTCCTTTGTTGAGAGTCGCGAAAAAGATAAATAAGAACCGCACCGCGGGATCGAACCATGGTGCAGCTTTTACTTTATCTTATGCCTTTGGTGGTATTGATGGTTTTGGTATTAATGCCACTAATGCCCCCCTTAGCATCTTTTTTCGGCTTCAGGTCACGGACTTTGATCTTCTTGGTTTGTTTTTTCTGTGTCATCTTATTTTCCTTTCTCGTTGGGTTGTATTGTGTCGGTGACACCAAAGAGGTGTTGATGCCCGCCTGTTACGTCCTGTTTTGGAATCAGGTCATCCAGACGAATCAATTTCTCTTTCTTGCGCTTGGGCCTTTGATTTCCTGACTCTCCGGCGGGCGCATTTTTTTTGCTCTTCGGTGCACTCACGTTGACTTCTTGTGTTATCAGCATCCGTGCCAAGTGTGGCAAAACCTGGTCCCGATAAGGATCGTCGCCCGAGTTTCTTCTTAAGCGAGAAGGAGTTATGCAGCGACTTCCTTACCGAAATAAAAAATTGCCATTACAGAAAGAGCGAGCATGGGAGCTCATTACGAGACCGCTCCGGCTCATTTTTAGACCGACCGTGCTCTATTTTTTAGCCACGCCTTAAAAATAATGCGCGAGCGTGGGACGAAGCGCTCGTTTGATCCTTTCGCTAGGATGCCGGTGGCAGAAGATTTATCGCACACAGTTGATAGAGGAGATAAAGCTGGTCGCGCAGAGCGCCGCCCGGAATTCGAACCGGAACTGACTGCAAAATGTCGCTGATGGAATCTTTTCCGGTGCTGCGACGAAGAAGTTCAATCTGCCATTCTGGTATCGGCAGTTCTACGAGTGTGTTGGTAGAGGGACTTTTCAATTTAAGATTGCGAAGTATCAGCCATCGGTTCGTTTTCTGCGGCCATTGCCAACGGTAAAGCTGCGTACGGGCCGGTCGCCAGGTTTGCAGTTTATCCAGTTCTTTCCAAGGCGGCCGCACCTCCGGCTGTCGCGACAAAATCAGACGATGAAATCCGCTTGGCATTAACAGTTCGGAAAGCTCGGCTACCTTGGCACGGGAACGCGGAATCAGAAAGCGATACCACCTATCCTGAAAAATCGCACGCAGAGGCCGGAAAATGGAGTAGCTGCCCAAGAGATGCAGGTCCGCAGCCCGACAAACCCTGGTCCACTGTCTCAACGGCCAATTTTGAATCAGTGGTCCGAAGAGGTCGCCGGCGACGTATTCAGAGGGCTTCTCTGCGATGAAACCGCTAGGGTGCCCGGACAAGGTATCGAAGAGCTTTAGAAGCTGACGAAGCGACGCGCTGTCTTGAAAGTCCATCACGTCTCTGCCGAACCCTGGCAAGGCGGGGCGCCACCTTCGGCTGAAATGCATCTCGCCGTTTACTCCCAGGTAAAGCACACCATCAGTCGCCAAGCAGCGGCCAAAATTTTTCAATGCCTGGCCGGGACGCGGTATATAACTCAGAACCCCGTGGCACGACACTAAATCGAAGTTGTCTCCGATAATTTTTGGCAACCGGGGATTGATGAGGTCGCACACAACAAAACGAATCCGCTGGAGCTTTCGATTCTTCCGTTGGAGATCTTTCGCAGCTCTGATCGACCGAGAACTGAAATCAATTGCCACAATTTCAGCATCTGAAAATTGGCGGCAAAGCGTAAAAGCTTCACTTCCGGTGCCACAGCCGGCGATTAAAATACGGCGCAGCGGGTGCTGCCGCTGCCAAATTGCTTTCATCCACGGGAGCGGCGGCAATAGCCATCGCCCGCGTGCCGCGGCAGAAGTTCTCACCGCCGGATAAGGCCGTTTTTCGTAGATCTGGCGAATTGCTCTGGCGACATTCATCGAAGAGGTAATGGGAAAATCGCGCAGTCATGGGTCTCCATTTTAAGGCTGCTGCGCTTTACTTTTTGACCACGCTTTGGAGATAACGCGCAAGCGTAGAGCGAGAAATACCAAGCAATTTTGCCGCTTGTCGCTGGTTCTGATTTGCCTGGTCGTAAACGAGTCGGGCGTGCCTTTTGATGGCGCTGTCCAACGAGAGGTCAATCCCGGGCTCATGCTTTTTGTCATTGTCTCCAAACGTCGAAGCGGATTTGCTGCCGGGAGTGTTCGCTCGACTGGGCTCGAGATCGGGAGGGAAGACGACGTGCTCAGGCATAATCACTGAGCCATCGCAAAAAAGCGTCATGGTGCGCACGGTGTGACTGAGCTCGCGAAGGTTTCCGGGCCACTTATGGTAGAGCAACTTCTCCATCGCCTGGGGATGAATCGCGGTGATGTCTTTGCCTTCTTTTAACCCGGCCATCTTCAATTCCGCGGCAATTAACGCCGGCAATTCCTCGAACCGTTCACGAAGCGGAGGGATGAGCAAGGTGAGGCCATTGAGACGCTGATAAAGGTCTTCCCTGAATTTTCCCTGCCGCACTCGTTCCCGCAGCGAACAGTTTGATGCGCAGATGATCCGCGCACTGGAAGTGAGCATTCGTTCGGAGCCGAGCCGCTCAAATTCGCCGTATTCGAGCACGCGCAAGATTTTTACCTGGGCAAGGGGACTCATTTCGGAGATTTCATCCAAAAAAAGTGTGCCGTCGTCGGCGAGCTCGAATTTCCCTTTGACGCTTTGCTGCGCGCCGGTGAAGGCCCCGCGTTCATGGCCGAAGAGCTGGCTCTCGAGGAGCGTGTCGCTGATTGCCGAGGCGTTGAACGCAATGAAGGGCTGGCCTGCGCGCGCCGAAGAGTTGTGGATGGCGTGAGCGAGCAACGTTTTCCCTGTGCCGGTCTCGCCAAGCAGCACTACTGGAACGTTCGACTTGGCGGCGAGTGCTGCCAACTGCAAGCAGCGCGCCATGTCCCGATTGCTCGTGGTTAAGTCTTCAATTCTCAGCCTGGAGCGCGTTTCTTGCATAGCGACGCGAGGACTTATTGCCTCGTACTTTCACGCAACTGGCGAATTGGTTCGAAGGCGTACTCGATCAGCGTTCGGCCACCGACAATGATATGCGCATCTCCCTTCATTCCGACGCGAAGAGGCAGAACTTTTCCCGCGTGCTGGGAGATCTCATAACGATCAAGTGATCCCAAGGCGATGAAGTGCGAGCCGTCGGTAGTCGTGATAGTCGATGGACTAATCCAGTCGAGTTTCCCAGTTACGGCGCCGTAGCGCTGATAAGGAAATGCTTCAAAAAAGTAACGGACGCGCTGTGCAATTGCGAGTTTTGGAAGACCCGCTTCAGGCAAAATCATACGGGCCCGTTGTTTCGCGTCTTTCGGTGCCAGTTGGCAAAGCACTTGTCCCTGCTGAACAAAACTGCCCACGGTGCGCTGGTCCATGGATATGATCACGCCATCGTATGGACTGCGGATCGTGAGCAAATTCTGCTGAGTGTTTTCCAAATCTATTTTCAGTGCACCGACGCGCATCTTTAGCTTTTCAATTTCTGACTGCTGCTCGCCACGCAGGCGCGCGCGCTCCGTTTCCATTCGCTCACGGTCAAGCTTCACCTGTTGCAAAGTTCTTTGGGCCACACTCAAATCTTTTTCGGAGCCGGCCAGATCGAGCTTCAACTTTACAAGATCGATCTCCGATTCGCCGCCCTGCTTGGCTAATTTCTCCATCCGCGAGACGAGCTCGCGGCTCGTAGCCACGTGATTCTCTCGGAATTTCACTTCGCTGTTTGACTGCTCGATTTCGGCCTTTTTAATCTCAAGTTGCGCCGTGTAAGCAGTTTCAAATCGGGTGAGACTTTCTTCCTTGGCGCGTAAATCTTCGGTGAGCGTGCGAAACTGCGTGTCCCACCCGCGGATCTCGTCCGAGCGCAAAACAAACAGCTCCTCGCCGGATTTTACAGTTTGGCCTTCATTGACCGCCACACGAGTAATAATTGCCTGCCGCGGTGCCTGGATCGGGTCGGCGCCGGTGGCGGGGATCAGGACGAACTGACAATGCACTGTTTCCGGCAACCGCACGATAATGGCGATAAACAATGCAAACAGGAACGCGCCGAGCAGCAGCCAGGCCGTTGATCGAACGACCAAGCGCGGCAGTTCCTGTGGCAACATTTCAGATTCCGAATCGAGAGAGGTGCGTTGAGTTAACTGTGAGCTCATCAAGGAATTGACTCAGATCCCCAGTTGTTGACTGGAAAGGTAATAATAGAGACCGCGTTGTGCCATTAGGTCATCATGTGTGCCAATCTCGGCAACGCTGCCTTGTTCGAGCACCACGATGGAATGCGCTTCGCGAATCGTGCTCAACCGATGAGCGATCACGATCGTCGTGCGGCCCCCCATTAGGCGACCGAGGTTTTCCTGGATGGCACGCTCCGACTCTGTGTCGAGCGCGCTGGTTGCCTCATCGAAAATCAGCACTGGCGGATTATTATACATCGCTCGCGCAATCGCGACGCGCTGTTTCTGGCCACCAGAAAGAGAAAGACCTGATTCGCCGATCTTCGTCTCGTAACCCAGTGGAAGACGCATAATGAAATCGTGCGCCGCGGCGGCTTGCGCGGCGGCAAGCACCCGGTCGAGGTCCGGCTCGGAATCGCCAAAAGAAATATTACGCGCAATCGTTTCATTAAACATGTGATTTTCCTGAAGCACGATCCCGATGTGCCGTCGCACATCGCGATAATTGAGAGTTCTTAGATCGACGTTGTCCAAGAGGATCGTTCCTTCCGTCGGTTCAAAAAGGCCTGCAATCAATTTGATGAGCGTCGTTTTCCCGCAACCGCTACGGCCTACAAACGCCACCATGCGGCCTGGCGCCAGATCAAGGTTGATATTCTTCAAAATATCGGGCGATTCAGGCCCGCCGTATTTGAAACTAACGCCCCGAAGCTGGAGGTGCCCTTCGAGGCTATGCACCGGGACAAGTCGGGAACGATCATGACCTTGTTCCGGTTCCTGTTCGAAAATATCGTTCAACCGATTCAGCAGTACTGCGGCCTGCTGCAGATTGTCCCAAACCCCGAGAGCGCGCAAAATTCCTGCATAGGCCATTGCTGTGAGTGAGCTAAATGCGACAAAGCCACCCACGCTCAAGTGACCATGAATGACTTGCGTAGCACCGACCCACAGGAAAATCGCGGTGGAGAGAAGCCCGATGGTCTGCAGGACGCTGTCCCACGACATCACGATGAAGGTTGCCCTGAAAAGTTTCTGTGAGACGGAGAGGAACTCGTTCAGCATGGCGTCGCGAAATGCGCTCTCCGCGGACGCCGCTTTCACCGCCTCGATACCTTTGATGGCGTCAATCTGGTGCGAACTATATTTCCCCTGGCTCTCTTCCACGCCCTGATACAGCGGACGAAGAACTTTTACGGAAATAATCATCAGCCCGACGTAAAGCGGCGTTGTTGCCAAAAAGGTGATGGTGAGCAGCGGACTGTACATCGCCATTAAAATGACTGCGCCCACGAGAAAGACTGCGGCCAGCAAGGCGCCGATCCCCTGTTGTACGGCAAATTGGCGCACCTGCCTCGCACCCTCGAGCCGGCGTTGAATATCGCCTGTGCGACGACTCGTGAAATAAGTCATCGGCAGGGAAAGAAGTTTTCGACTCAAAAAATCGAGAACCACCGTATCGAGTCGCACAGCTGCAAAGGCCAGCAGATATTCCTGAGCGAGAGTGGAGAGCTGAACGAAAACGATCGCCGCTAACAACCCAAGCACGATTGTGTTCAAGAGGCCGATGTCATTTTCCACAATGACCTTATCGACCACCAATTGAGTGAACACCGGGAAGAGCAGTTGCAGAAAACTGACAGCAACGGCCAGCCCCAGCGCCTGGAGCAGGATCACTTTAAAACGCGCAAGAAACGGAAGGACCCACGCCAGCGTGGGTTTGCTTTCCGGCGCCTGTTCGAATGCCGGCGTGTAATCGAAGAGTGCCGCATACCCCGTCCAGTTCGCTTCAAATTCGCGACGGGGAAGTTTCCGCAGGCCGCGCGCGGGATCGGCTACACGCACGAACTGCTCGTCGACATCATAGAGAACGATCCAGTGATTGCCCTCCCAATGAACTATGGCCGGCAACGGCATGAGCGGCAGATTGCGCAGGGAAATTTTTAATGCGCGCGCGGCCAGCCCAAGTTCGTTAGCGGCGCGAGAAATCGCTTTCAGACTCGTGCCATCCGTAGCCGTGTGACAAAGCTGCCGAATCCGCGGCAAACTCACTTTCCGTCCGAAATATCGGCAGATCATTCCGAGGCAGGCCGCACCGCAGTCCATCTCGTCGATCTGCATGACGTGATCGATTTTGAGGATGCGCTTGGCGCGTTTGCGGAATAAGCCGCTTTCGTCGGCAAAGGGAGCTTCCTCATCTTCGGTCTCCTTCGGAGGCTGCTCACCATCCAGCTGAACTTTGTTCTGTACCTGTGTTTCGGCAGGCAGTAGTTCGGTAGTGAAATCCAACGGAATGCGCGCTTCCGTTTTTGCTTGATAAAGCGCGAGACGTTCGCTCAAGAGTTTGTCGAACTCTGGAAACCTGCGCCGCAATTCTTGCACTGACTTCGACTTGAGGGCAAGTAGGTGGCAGTCAGTGAAGGCCTGGACCGACGCCGCGCGGGGCGATCCATTCAAGACTGATAATTCCCCAAAGAAATCGCCTTCGCGATAAAAGGCCAGATTGCGCTCGCGTCCATCCATACCCGCGAAGGCGCGCGCCCGTCCTTTCTCAAGTATGTAGAGCGGTCCGGCGTCGTCTCCTTCCCGAATGATCAGATTGCCTTTTTCAAATGTGATCGGCTCTAACTTGTCGATCATGCTGCGTAATACCGCTGTTGGAAGCCGGCCGAAGTTGCTGAATTGATAAAGAAAGCTTTGGAGGGCCCGATTGCGGCCAGTCGTCTCGACATATTGCTTCAACTCAGGCACGCGGTGGACGAGTTCGAGAAAGTCAACGCGATCGATCCGCAGAACATCGGCCGCTGTGCTGCAGCGCACGGTTGCATTTCGTGTTCCACCCTCGGCTAACGCAGCTTCTCCAAAGGAATCGCCCGGTTTTAACACCGCCAATGGGATTTCCTCACCATCCGGCTTTATCTTGAGTGCGCGCGCTCGTCCTTTGGTCAAAACATAAAAGGAATCCGCCGGATCATCCTGCTTTACGACCACGTCCCCGAATTCATAGTGCTCTTCCTGCAAGAGCGGCTCAATCGCGGCGAAATGTTCATCGGCAAGAAAACGGAAAACCGATGAACGCCGCAGAATGTCGCTGTCTTGAACTTTCATTCTTTGGCAGGTGACACGCCACCGAGCCGCCGCTGCGTATATTTGCTCATAAGCTCGGAGAAATGCCGGTCGAGCAGTCGCCCATCGATGCGCGATTGAACGCTTGGATCGTCTGCTTGCGGCTCGATCTTGCTGACGACGCGACACAGTTCGAATCCGTCGCCACGCGCGATCGGTTCGAGCACGTTGCCCGCCGAAACGCTTAGGAATCTCTGCTGGGCGTCCACCGGAACGTCTTCTAAAAGAAAGTCCGAACGTCGATAAGGATAACGTCCCTCCGTGGCAACTTCCTCCATCGACATCCCGTCTTGCCGCACGCAAAACAGCGCTTCCTTCGCGGCATCGCGCGATTCCAGTTCGATCACTTCGATTTCGAATTGCGTCAGGGGCAATCGCAGAGCCATCAATTCGTGTTGACGCGCCTCAGGGACAAGCAGCCTGTCGCAATGCGTCCGGTATGCTGCCTCGATTACGAGCATTTCATCCAACCATTTCGAATCGCGCCCCAATTTCTCCAGCCAATCCGTTCGTTGTGCTGATTTAATCCTATTTCGATGCAAGAATTTCCGCTCTTCGGCCGCGATCGCATCTGGGGTCGGTTCATCTCCTGCACAGCGGGCGGCGAGACGCGCCATTAAATCGCTGGTCATTCGATCCAAATCTCCCGATAAAATCAATTCCGTCAGGAATGACCGGCGCAGGTCGGGCGACGCGCACTGATATTCCATTTCATCCGAAACGATCTTTTCGCGAATCGCGGTGGCATAACATTGACGGGTAAAATAATCGCTGAAGTCATCGAAAGTCAGGCCACGATTTGCCAGCCATGCTTCCGTTTCCTCGGCAGTGATCAAATCGTATTCGTAACGAAAAGCTTCTACCGCACTAGAAATTGCGGACTCGTCCAAATCTAAGTCTAGCTCATCCGCGCGTTTTTCCGCTTCGACTTCATCAAGAAATTCTTTCCACTTTACCCCCAGCTCGCCTCTGAAAATGGCTGCATCGATTGCATCACGTGCCGTATATTCCTTTGCTCTGCACGCGCACACTACCAAGTCAAAGCCTGAAGTGGATTCTGTGCTCGCCATTGAAGGTGAGCTTTCTAACGCATTCCGGGAAGAAAGTCGAGTCACGTCATAAAATATCAGCAACCAACGATTTGACCTCCCAAGGCAATAAACGCACGGTGTCGCTTCGCATTATGCCGGCCGGTTCACTTCAGGCTCTGCTCGCGAAGTCCATTGATTATGCGGGAATGTTTCCGCCTTGCTGTCTTGCGCTCGAGCCGGCCCTGCAAAATCAAGCCCAGTATGTCCGTTCGGGCGACAGTTGGATGCTCGGCGCATTCGTGCTTCCCGTTGAACAATTCGATGCAGCCAGGCAATCGCTTTCGCAATTCGATCCTTTGCATCCGCTCCGCGTGGCTGCGCTCGGACCCAAAACTGCGAATGCGGATAGATTTCTTGATGCGCTCGATGAAGCGGACGCGGCGATTCGTTCGTTGTCGAGCAATGTCGATCTCGTGTCGATCAGTCATCTGGAAATGCTTTTGCCGCCCGATGTCGACCTTGGATTATTAGACGAGGCGCGGTCAATCGTCGTTGATTTGCCCGTTTTCTGGGAAGTGCCTCCGGAACGAGCTCAACAAATCATCGCGTTGCTGGCCGAACATAACTCCGATGCCGACGTGGCGACCTTCGGTTACAAATTGCGCACCGGCGGAGTGACAGCTGATGCATTGCCTACGTCCGCGCAGATTTCCCAAGCGCTGGTGTCGCCGGCCACGCATCAACTCCCGATCAAGTTTACGGCGGGGCTGCATCATCCCATCCGTCAATTTCGCGATGAGGTGAACACAAAAATGCACGGATTTCTTAATGTGCTCGGCGCCGCGGTGCTCGCGGCGGAGCACCGATGGGATGCGCATCAAACCTCGATCATCCTCGAAGATGAAAATGCAGATTCGTTTTCGTTTACTGACGATCTTTTCGCATGGCGCGAATGGAAGATCGATATCGAACGGCTGAAATATCGGCGGAAATTCGTGACGTCGTTCGGCAGTTGCAGCTTCGATGAACCGCGCGAGGATTTGCGCGCGCTTGGATTCCTGTAAGGTAGGGGCGGTTCACCTGAACCGCCCGATTCGCGCAAACAGACACCTGCCGGGCGATTGAGGTCAATCGCCCCTACCATGCCACTGAAATCATTCATCGAAGTCCCGCCCGATTCGCATTTTCCGATTCAAAATCTTCCGTTCGGCGTCTTTGAACCGAGAGACGCCCAACCCCGCGTGGGCGTTGCCATCGGGGATTTGATTGTGGATCTTTCGATTCTCGAAGAGCTCGGTCATTTTCGGTCAGCAGAGTTCCAGGACCGAAGGGTGTTTTCAGAGGATTCGCTGAATTCATTCCTTGCGCTGGGCCGACCAGCGTGGCGAGGAACGCGCGAGATCCTTCAACACGTTCTGTCGGCTGAGACACCGACGCTGCGCGATGACACGCGGCTGCGCGAAAAAGTTTTTCACGCACAAAAGGACGTCACTATGAAATTGCCAACGCGGATTGGCAATTACACCGATTTCTATTCGTCATACCATCACGCGCACAACGTCGGCACGATGCTGCGCGGGCCGGAAAACGCGCTCATGCCGAACTGGAAGTGGTTGCCGGTAGCGTATCACGGACGCGCCAGCTCGGTTGTCGTCAGCGGAACTGACGTGCGCCGTCCCAGTGGCCAGACCAAGCCGCCGGACGCTTCGGCGCCGGTTTTCGGTCCGACCAAAAGCCTCGACTACGAATTGGAAATGGCGTTCCTCATTGGTCCCGGCAATTCGTTAGGCGAACGGGTGCCGATCAATCGCGCGATCGATCACATCTTCGGGCTTGTGCTGATGAATGACTGGAGCGCGCGCGACATTCAGGCATGGGAATATCAGCCGCTCGGTCCGTTTCTGGCGAAGAACTTTTGCACCAGCATTTCGCCGTGGGTTGTCACGCTCGAGGCGCTCGACCCATTCAGGAAGCCTTTGCCGCCGCAGGACCCTGAGCCACTCCCGTACTTGCGCGGCAAAAATGATTTCACGTTCGATGTTCATCTTGAAGCCAGCCTGCAAACTTCGTCGATGGACGCGCCGCACATTATCACCCGCACAAATTTTCAAAATCTTTACTGGAGCATCGGGCAACAACTTGCCCATCACGCCGTGAACGGTTGCAATCTCGAACCCGGTGATTTGCTTGCGAGCGGGACGATCAGCGGTGCGACTGAAGAATCCCGCGGCTGCATGTTGGAATTGACCTGGCGCGGTGCGAACCCGCTCAAGTTGCCAAACAGCGAAACCCGCAAATGGCTCGAAGATGGCGACACACTAACCATCACCGGCTGGTGCCAGGGCGACGGTTATCGAGTTGGTTTCGGCGAAGTAAGCGGACGAATCATTGGAAGTGATAAGTGAGTAGTGGGAAGACCGACCTCAAGCGGCTCCTTGTCCTTGCGCGATGGGTTTCCTGGATCGGGCATCCGTTGGTTTTCATTAGCCTGTCCATAACCGTTATCATCATCTTGCGCCTGGCTAACCGCGCCGGGCTCGCGCTTTTGCTGACTTTGTTGGTGACGCTAATTCTGCCGATGGCACTTTTACTTTTTTGGGGGACCCGAACAGGCCGATGGAGTGACGCAGATGTTTCCATTCGCTCAGAACGTGTCCGGTTTTACTCACGCGCGATTCCAATTTCGGCGATGGCTGTGATTGCGCTTTGGCTATTGCGCGCGCCGGCTATGGCATTGCGCGGGGCAGTGGTGACGTTGTTCCTGCTGCTTGTGGCTGCGCTGGTCAATTTTCGAATCAAGCTGTCCTTGCACGCGCTTTTCGCTTTTTACAGCGCCATCATTCTATTAGTGGTCCATCCGGTCGTGGGCGTGATTGCTTTTGCGCTGGCCTTTCTCGTCTTCTGGTCGCGGCTTTATCTGGCGCGCCATGACCTGTTAGAAACGCTGGTGGGTGCTTCGCTTGGCTTACTGGGTGGATTGGTCACGGCTTGGTAGAGGCCGCCGTGGCGGGGCGCACCGAAACGAAGAGCAGCGACAACGCATCAGCGCATAGCTTTAAGAGTCAATAGCGCACCCGAACGAGAAATAGTCCTTCAGCCGGCGCGGCAAAACGAGTTGACTCGACCTGGGCCGAGTGCACCCGCGCAGCGATCTCCTCGATCTTCATTTTGTCGAGCGCGCATTTCACAAGCGAACCGACCATTAATCGGACCATCTTATAGAGAAAACCATCGCCATCGAACTCGATTGTCACGCAGGGACCTTTTTGCCGGACGCGCACAGAATGAATTGTGCGGACTGTGCTTTCCTCTGTTTTGCCGCGATTGGCAGCGAAGCCGGCAAAATCATGCGTGCCGGCGAAATGCTTGGCCGCCCTCTTCAAAACATTGAGATCGAGCGGGTGCGCAATGTGCCAGGCACGGCGGTATTCAAATGGAGGTAAAACAGGCGTAGACCAGATCCTGTAGCGATAGATTTTTCCTTTAGCCGAAAGTCGCGCGTGAAACTCGTTCGATACATATCGGCAGCGCACCACGCGTATTGTTGGAGGCAGTAACGCATTGAGCGCTTCGGTCCAACGCGCAGGTGCCAAATGTTTGCCAACATCGGTGTGTGCGCATTGAGCGAGAGCGTGGACGCCTGCGTCTGTCCGTCCGGCTCCGTGAACACGCACGGGCCTGCCGGTGACGCGCTCAAAGGCGCGCTCCAGATAATCCTGGATCGTGTTGCGATGAGATTGACTCTGCCAGCCGGCGAACGGCGCGCCGTCATAAGCTACGATAAATTTTAGTCTTCGTGCCATGGCAATCTAGTGATCGGTGATCAGTGAACTGTGATCGGTATGAAACTTACTGTTCACCGATCACGGATCACCGATCACTTTTGGCATCTCGCCTCGTGGCTCGCCGGTCCAGATAACTTTGCAAGATCATTTGAGCCGCAACTTGATCGACGTAGCCTCGGGTCTGCCGCGTCTTCTTGCCAGCGTCGCGCAGCGCCCGATGCGCTGCTACGGTGGTCAGCCGTTCATCCCAAGTGACAACCGGGCACGGCAGAATTGCGCGCAGCTTTTCTACAAACTGGAGGACTTCAGTCGCAGCCGAACCGATCTGACCGTCCATCCGTTTGGGTAACCCCGCGACAACGTGATCAACTTTCTTTTCGCGCACGATCTCCGCGACGCGCGAGGGCGCCTGTTCGTTTGCTGGAATGGTTTCGACCGGATGCGCCAGCAGCTGCAACTGATCAGAGATTGCCGCGCCGATACGCGCACGCCCAAAATCGAGAGCCAAAATTGGATTCATGTCCTTGGTAGGGCGCGACCGCCCGCCTCCGCCGAAGCTACGGCGGGCAGGCCGGGCGCGCTGAATCGAACTTATCGCAGTTCTGGCGGAATTTTGCCGATAAGGTCCTTGATCCTTTCAGCTTCGTGTCGGTGACAGATCAACAGTGCATCTTGGGTTCGCACGACAATGAGGTCATGAACTCCAAGCAGTGCGACGCTTGTGCCGTCTTCCTCGAAAACGATGTTGTTGCTGGAATCGAGCGCGGTGATGGCGCGGTTCGCGGCATTTCCCTGCTTGTCTTTCTCAAAGTAATTGGCCACTGCTCTCCAGCTTCCGATGTCGTCCCAGTCGAAGCTGGCCTCTACCACGAGGACGCGATCGGCCTTTTCCATAATCGCGTAATCGAATGAGATGCGCGGTAGTTTGCTGAAGCGCTCACGCAAAGCTTTCTCGAAATTTTCCGGAGCCCTAAGCTGCGAAATGAAATCAGCCAGCTCTGGCGCCTGACGGTTGAATTCGCGGAGCACTGTGGGCACTGACCAAACGAACATCCCCGCGTTCCACCGAAAATTTCCCTTTCGCAAAAACGATTCAGCCAGATCGAGGTTCGGCTTTTCGCGAAAGCGAAGGACCCGATGGACCGCATCATTGTCGGGACGCTTGCGCAAACGTACCGGCTTGCCTTGCTCGATGTACCCGAAACCAGGGCAGGCCCAGGTTGGCTTGATGCCGATGGTGACAAGCTCGCTTGTCTCCTCGGCTGCGTCGGCAGCCAGGGTGAGTGTCTCCTGAAAGGCTGCCCGGTTTGCAATCAAGTGATCGGCAGGGAGAACAAGCATGATGGCTGCATGATCGCGAGCCGCTACCCAGCCCGTGCCGAGCGCGACCGCAGCAGCGGTATCGCGTTTGGCTGGCTCGCCGACAATGTTCTCCTTTGGAAAATTCCCGAGCAGTTTGCGAACTGCGCTTTCCTGTTCTGTGTTCGTGAGGATTAGAATGCGCTCGGGAGGAATAAGATCTTCAAGCCGCGCCAAAGTTCCTTCGAGCAGAGTTTTGTTGGAGACGAGGCGCAGCAGTTGTTTGGGACGCGCCCGCCTGCTCAAAGGCCAAAAACGTTCACCGCTGCCACCGGCGAGGACGAGAGCATAGATCGAAGCGGGCATGTCGTTGCAAAAATGGGAGGATCTTTCTAGTCGCGAAAATTGCCGTTTCTTTTTCCCAAACGCGACGTATATGGTAGGCGATGTCTTTCCCCATATCCATTTCAAAAACTTCCGAACAGCTTCCCGTTGATCCGCTGCTTGTCGTTACGCGCACCGCTATTGGTCTTGGCCTGGGCATGTTGGTGGCCGATAAAATCAAACCCTCGATTCGCCATGCAGCAGCGATTGCGCTCGTTGCGATTGGTGCTTTGGCGGCGACGCCGTGGCTCGTGAAAATCACGCTGGGACAGATTAATCGGCCCGAATCCGAATGGGGCAGCCGCGCCCGCCTGCGTTCCATTCGCGGCGATTCCGGCTACGGCTCTGATTCAGAATTCTATTAACGGATCTGTGGCCACGATCGGGCACATCACGTAAGCGCCACAGGCGCAAAATCACCGTGAGCCTGGGGCAGCGCCCCAGGTACATGAAACAGCAATAGGTCAGCGCTGAAAGCGCGATTCAATAAACCGCTGAGTCGCGCTTTCAGCGCTTCATTCCCGTGTGATTCCAATTTCCTGGGGCGATGCCCCAGGTTCGCCACGGCGAATCCGTCCTGTGGCGGACTCCCATTGAGAAAGCGCCTTTGGCGCTAACGCGCGGCCAGTTGCCGACAAGCAAAACACCCATGATCGCTGCCTATACCAGCGCTTCCGCAACGGAATCTGCCAGCGTTTTACCTCGTCGAGTTAGCACGAAATTGCCGTTGGATTTTCGGAGCAAGCCGAGCGCGATAATCTCATCCGTCTGTTGCGCGAAATGTTTCAGGTCCGAAGCGGAGACTCCGTCGCGCGTGCGCAGCGACAGCGCGATTCGCTCAGTGCGTTTCATTTCACTCGTCAGATCTTCGCTGGGTCCAACTGGTGATTGGCCGGAGAGGACACGATCAATGTAGCTGCGATAATCGCAGACATTCTGCCAGCGCCGCATACCGACAGTCGAAACCGCGCTTGGGCCGATGCCCAGATAATCTTTGCCGAGCCAATAGGCACGGTTGTGAACTGACGAAAACGCGGGACGCGCATAGTTCGAGATTTCGTAATGTTCGTAGCCGGCGTGCTCGAGGATCGCCATGGCAATTTCGAAAAACTCAGAGTCAGCGTCTGCGTCCTGCCGAAATTCGCCACGCGCGTGTCGCAGAAAGAACTCGGTGTCCTCCTCGTACGTGAGGCAATAGGCCGAAATATGATCAGGCTGAAGAGCCATGGTTTTCTCCAGAGTCGATCTCCACTGCTCGATTGTCTGGCCCGGTAATCCGAACATGAGATCGACATTGATGTTTGCGAATCCGGCTGCGCGCAGAAGATGAAATGATTCTTCTGCTTGCCGCGCGTTGTGCTCACGTCCGAGCAATTTCAGCAAGTGGTCGTCCCAAGACTGAACACCGAGACTGATTCGGTTAACGCCGAATTTTTTCAGAAGGTCGGCTTTTCGGGCGGAAACGCTGCCGGGATTCGCCTCGATTGTCCACTCCTCAAGACATGAGAGATTGAGCCGCTCACGAAATCCGCGCAGCAGCAGTTCCAGTTGCGCGATAGTGAGCGCTGTTGGTGTGCCACCGCCGAAGTAAATCGTTGATGGAAGGAGCGAGGAGCGGCGGTCTCTAGTCCGCCTGAACGATTTGCCGCCTTCGGTCGCCACGGCGACTTCCGGCGAGCCAGGGAAGATCGCTCCTCCTTGATATAGTTCCAGCTCGCGCAAGATCGCTTCACAAAATCGCCAAGTGTGCGGACGATCGAGAAGATCCTTGTAGAACGCGCAGTACGGGCAGATACGCGCGCAGAAAGGGATGTGGACGTAGATATGACGGATCATATTCACGTCATTCCGGCCGGAGTGAGGAACCTCTCACAGGATTTTGGATCATCCTTCCTACTTAGCATGTGCCAAGCTTCGTGCGCGAGGTCCCTCGCTTCCGCTCAGGATGACAATCAGGTGTGCAGTTGTGATTCCCGCTGTTACTCATAAAATCCGTCAGACTTTGTTGTCATTCCGAGCGCAGTCGCTTGCCTCGCCGTAGCTTCATGCGAAGGCTGGGAGGAATCTCTGGCTGGAAACATAGATCTTGCAGCAGCGGTAGACTTCGCTCGACATGACAAAACTGCGAAAGTTAGCTTTGGTTCTCTTTTGCGCCATCACTTCGGGGTTGGCGCAATCACCTCAGACCGCGCCGACACCTTCGATTGTGTATGCTGTGCATGATCCCAGCTCAATCAAAGATTACAAGACGAACCCGCGCGTCGTGCACGAGATGGTGAACCGGCTCGTTCTCGCCGCAACCGGACAGTCTGACGTGGCAAAAGCGTGGGCGTCGCTCGTTTCCCCAGACGACAGGATTGGAATTAAAATCTGCGCGGCGGGCGGCGACCTTTTCACCACGCACCACGATATCGTGAATGCGATTGTCGATGGTCTCGTTGCAGCAGGTCATTCTCGCAGCAGCATAATTGTGTGGGATCGATCTCTCGGTGGAATCAAAGGAGCCGGTTATCGGCCGGGAATTGATGGTTACCAGGTCCAGTCAACTGCGCCGCGCGACGGATATGATCCCAAAGCCGTCCTGTCGGCGCCTTTGATTGGGAAACTGGTTTGGGGCGATTTCGATTATGTCGGGGATGTGGGAAAAATGCCTGTTCTCTCGGACACTGAGAACACCAGCAACGTAAGTCACTTTTCGAAAATCGTTGCGACCGAAGTTACCAAGATCATTAACGTCCCGGTGATGAGTATCAGTGAGACCAATGGAATCGCCGGTTGCATGTACAACATGACAATTCCGAACATCGATAACTGGCGTCGTTTTGCGCAAGGCTCTCGGTTTGGGGCGGAAAGTCTTGCAGAAATTTATGCTAATCCACTTATTGCGAAGAAAGTCGTCTTCAATTTGATGGATGGCCTGATTGCGCAGTATGCAGGCGGGCCGCAGCCGCAGCCGAACTACGCAGTTCATCATGCCACGTTGTATGCAAGCAAGGACCCGGTCGCGCTCGACGCCATTGCCTTGAAGCGTCTTGAAGAATGGCGCGTCCGCACGAATCTGCGTCCGATTGGCCCAATTGCGGCCTATGTCGACTTCGCAGGTCAGATCGGGCTAGGTAACTCAGCGCCCAATCGGATCGAGTTAAAAAATATCGGACGATGACGGCGCTCGTAACCCATATCGAGTGCAGCAATTCACCGATGCAGCCTACAACGGATCGCCCGTTCTCGTGTCCCATTAACAGACGGATCGCTTGTTCCGCCTCTCCCCTTCATGAGGGAGAGGATTGAGGTAAGGGGATAAAGTCTAGTAACTTGCTCGCGATTTCATGAGACCCTCACCTTACCCTCTCCCTTGGAAAAGGAGAGGTGAAGACAGCGCAAGATGATCGTTGTCATCACAAGGTGCGCAACGAACGCGATCTGTGGGATGAGACGATGAGAGTAGGGTCACGGACTTCCACCCAATTGGCGCAGACGACACTCCTGCGGTCGGTCTCGCGTTCATTTTACCTTTCGATTCGATTCTTACCGGCGCAATTACGCGAACCGATCGCGCTCGCGTATCTCCTTGCGCGAGCAACCGACAGCGTTGCCGACACACCGGGGATTTCTGTGCCGGTGCGAATCGAAACACTGAAGATGCTGTCGGACGGGATTCAGGGCAAAGCTTCGCGCGATGTCGTTGTCGATCTGATCGCCTCATTTGTCCCGCTACAGGAGAACACGAGCGAACGGCAACTGCTCGAGTCATTGCCGGATTGTCTTGGTTGGCTCAGTCAGATGGAGCAGGCCGATCGCAACGACATTCGCGGCGTGCTCGAGAAAATCACTCACGGCCAGATGCTCGATCTGCAGCGTTTCGATAATCCGCAAGAAATCCGCGCGCTCGGGACAGCTGCCGATTTGGATGAGTACACTTATCTGGTTGCTGGTTGTGTCGGTGAATTTTGGACGCGACTCTGTTTCCGGCATGTTCAGAATTTCGCGAGGCTGAGCGAAGACGAGATGCTGGCGCTCGGCAAGCGTTACGGCATGACGCTTCAGTTGATCAATGTGCTGCGCGATGCCGGCTCTGATCTTCGAGCGGGCAGATGTTATTTCCCGGAATACGAATTGAACGCGGCGCATCTGGCCACATCACAGATTCTTTCCGAACCAGAACGCTTTCAGCCGATTTACCGAAAGTGGCTGGAGAAAGCAAAGGCCGGACTCGAGTCGGCGATGCAATACTCGCGCGCGATTGAAAACCGCCGTGTGCGTGCTGCGACAGTTCTGCCGGCATTGATCGGCGCGCGCACACTTGCGCTTTTGGATGAAGCTGGAGCGGGAGCGTTGCATCGCACCGTCAAAGTGTCCCGCCGCGAAGTGCGCGCAATGATTTGGTCGCTCGCCATTACTTTCGCGTCGCGCAAATCGATCGACGCCATTTGGAAGCGTGCGAAGTAAAAAGACAGCGCGAGCATCGCATGTATTTAGCGCCAACGGCGCCGTCTCACTGCGAGTCCGCCACCGGACGGATTCGCCGTGGCGAACCTGGGGCATCGCCTGAGGAATCTAGATCGCGGTGCAAGCCAAGCGCTGAAAGCGCGTTTCAAACCAGGGGATAGTTGCTAATTTTAAACATACCCGCGTTGCAACCGCTCGCTGAAATCAGCGACGCGCCAATAATGGAGCGAAATCAGCCGCAGTGAATCGCGCTTTCAGCGCTGGCGTGTTTTGTCCATCAACCCTGGGGCGCTGCCCCAGGCTAACCGATGAATCTGCTGCGCCGTTGGCGCTAAATACAAATAGCTCTTACAGAAAATAATTTCGTTGGCGCTCCGTGATCGGTTGATCAAGTCGCTCCAGCACTTCGAGCATGTCTTCCCAAACCTTACGTTTTTCCGAAGGCGCCTGGTTCCGGAGCAAGTAAGCGGGATGATACGTGATCATGAGGGGGATACCGTTGTAAGCGTGCCAGCGCCCGCGCATTTCGCGCATGGTCCCTCGCATTCCAAGCAGCCCTTCCACCGCAACTGCCCCAAGCGCGACCAAGACTTTCGGCTGGATGACGTCGATCTGCTCCACTAGATACGGCCGGCAGGTTTGCATCTCTGTCGTTGTGGGAGCGCGATTTCCAAAACTTCCTGAGGGCATATCCGGCCGGCACTTGAGGATATTCGCGATATAAACGTCTTCGCGGGCAAAGTTCATCGCCTTGATGATTTTCGTCAGCAATTGTCCCGCGCGTCCAACGAATGGTTCGCCTTGCTGATCCTCATCAACCCCGGGCGCTTCTCCGATGAACATTAAGTCCGCGTCCGGATTTCCTACGCCGAAAACGGTTTGTGTGCGCGAGCAGGCAAGATGCGCGCATTTCCTGCAAGCGCACACGCGTTCGCGAATCGGCTCAAGTAATTCTGCTTTGCTCGGCAGCGCCTGTAGCCGTCGCTCTGTGCGCGACGCAGACCTTTCCCGCCCGCCTTCGTTAGACTTCGGCGTGGCAGGCAGGAAAACGGCTACAGGAGAAGTGGCTTGCAAATGTGCGAGCACAGTTCTCGATGCGCGCGGAAAACGATCATTCGTCTCGCGGATCTTCTCCAGCGCTGCGATAACCAAATCGAGAGCTGGTTCTGTCATTTGCAGCGATCGTGCAAAATTTTGCGCGCGCATGCAATCTCTTTGATCATCAACAGATGAGCAAGCAGCTAAGCGATTACGCCTACGATCTGCCGCGGGAACTCATTGCGCAGCGTCCGCTGGAGCGCCGTGAGGATTCTCGCATGATGGTGCTGTATCGCGCCCGGCACGCAATCGAACATCGCCAGTTTCGCGAATTGAAAACGTTTCTGGGGGCGGGCGACCTGCTTGTGTTGAACGACACGCGCGTTCTTCCAGCGCGCCGATTGTCGAATGACGGCGCGGTCGAATTTCTGTTTGTCGAACGCCTTGGCCAAAAGCGTTGGAAGAGTCTGGTCAAGCCGGGACGCAAAATGCGGGTTGGCGCAACGGCAAAGATCGACAACGTCACTTTGCAGGTTGAGGAGATCACAGATGGTGGTGAGCGCATTGTCGCATTAGACAAGGATTCCGATCTTTATGCCGGCGGCTCCATGCCGCTGCCGCCTTATATCAATCGCGCTAGTGATGACAAGGACGCGGCGCGCTACCAGACCGTTTTTGCGCATGCGGCTGGCGCAATCGCCGCGCCCACGGCCGGCCTTCATTTCACCACGCAAATGTTGAGCGAAGTTCCGCACACGTTCGTGACGCTGCACGTCGGACCGGGAACGTTCTTGCCGGTGCGATCAGATAACATCGCCGAGCATCGCATGCATGCGGAGCGCTTTTCCATTTCACCAGAAGCCGCAAACAGTATCAACAATGCGCACCGAGTAATCGCGGTTGGAACTACCACTGTGCGCTCACTGGAATCGGCAACCGGCGCAGACGGAGAAGTCCTCGCGCGAGAAGGCGCGACAGACCTCTTCATTTATCCGCCTTACCATTTCCGAGCGGTCGATGTCCTGCTGACTAATTTTCATCTGCCATGCTCGACTTTGCTGATGCTGGTGAGCGCTTTTGCAGGTCGCGATTTTTTGCTTGGCGCGTACGAAGAAGCGATTCGCGAACACTATCGCTTCTACAGCTACGGCGATTGCATGCTGATTCTGTAACGCTTCCTCTCGAACCTTCTCCTATAAAGACGAAAGCAGCAGAAGCAGAGGAAGAGGAGATTGCGAGGTCGCAGAGTGTGCTATTTTCCGCACCAATGGCAAACGAACCAAGAGGCGAACTGGTGATTCAAACCATTGCCATGCCCAAGGACACAAATCCGAACGGCGACATCTTCGGCGGGTGGTTGACATCGCAAATGGACCTTGGCAGCGGGATTCTCGCGGCGAAAACCGCGCAAGCGCGAGTCGTCACTGTGGCGATGGAAGGAATGTCATTTCTCGAACCTGTGCGGGTAGGGGATACCGTCAGGTGTTATGCGCGAGTGGAGAAAATCGGCCGAACTTCAATGACAATACCAGTGGAGGTTTGGGTCACGCGTTATATGACTGGCGAGGAGCGTCGCGTAACACACGGCGTCTTTACGCTGGTCGCTGTTGATGAATTCGGGAAACCGATTCCGGTGAAGGGCAATCAACCACGAATGGACACGAATTGACACAAATGAAGATCGAAGTCACACAACGAGCTTGCCAATGGATTCGTGTTTATTGGTGTTCATTCGTGGTTAAAACGAGCTCGTCATTTTTTCGATGACGCATTTCGCTTATCTGTTCGAACGTTTCCCTTCATTCGGCCAGACGTTTTGCTACCGGGAAGTTGCAGAGCTCGATCGGCGAGACATCACGCCGCCGATTTTCTCCATTCGCAATCCAAAAGACGAACCATCGCAAGACTTGGACATGCGCATTGTCAAACGCGTGCATTATCTGCCTGAGGAAAAGGAATTGTTGGATGATGTGCGCCGCGCTTCGAAAAAAGGAAAGGTCACGTCAGAAATTATCACCGCGCTTGATGAATGGGGACGAAGGACCGATTTCCTTCGGCTTTATCAGGCAGTCTACGTCGGCTTGCGGCTGCAACAGTTCGGAGTTCGTCATGTTCACGCCCATTTCGCCGGAATGGCCGCGCGCACGGCTTTCTGGATCCACAATTTTTTTTCAATCACATTTAGTTTTACCGCGCACGCCAATGACATTTTTGCACCGCGGGATTTCGAGATTGGACTTGATAAGCTCGTCGACACATCACGCCTGATTGTTACCGAGACCGATTACGCTGCGCAATTTTTGCGAGAGCGATTTCCAGAACGCGCCGATCGCATCCATCGCATTTACAACGGCCTGAATCTCGCCGAATTCGGACGTACGGATTTTTCTTCCACTTCACCGTTGATCATTGCAGTTGGTCGTTTGATCGCAAAAAAGGGATTCGCCGATTTGATTCGCGCCTGCGGATTGCTCGCAGAGAGCGGAAAATCGTTCCAATGCGAAATCATTGGCGAAGGCCAGCTCGAAAACGAATTGCGCGCGCAAATCGATCAACTGAATCTGCAAGATCGCGTCGCACTGTCTGGCGCCAAACCGCAGCGGGAGGTCCGGCAGCGTCTCGCCGCTGCAAGCGTTTTTGTGCTGCCGAGCGTGATCGACGCGCACGGCGGGATGGACAATCTTCCCACAGTGATCATGGAAGCGATGGCGACGGGATTACCGGTCATCTCGACCGACATCGGCGGCATTCCAGAAATGGTTGTTCAAAACGAAACAGGTTTTCTGATGCGACCAGGCGACGCAGTGGCGCTCGCTGGCGCGATCGAAAAAGTGATTAATGATCGTTCGTTGGCGCAAAGGCTTGGTGAAGCCGGCTACGAGCGTGCGCATGAACTGTTCTCGATTGAGAAAAACGTGTGCGATTTGTGCGCGGCGATCAACGCAGGTTCGGGCGATTGACCTCAATCGCCCGGGGATTATGGGATTGATTTCTCAGAGCAAATCCCGAACACAATTCACCGCGCGCAAGTAAACGTGGTGCGGCCCGCCGCGCATTAGCTCTTCGCTCATCAGGCTCACCGGATCATTTTTTCCCGCGGGCATTAGCTGAGGCATGGGTTTTTCACCGGGCTTTGCGCGTGAAACTTCCAGCAGATCGCCGCACTTGGCATAGGTCACCAGAAATTCTACCTCCGCTGTCGTCAACGCGACTTCGTGAATGGGCTCGCCGTCGCGCTCGCGAAATTCGATATCGATCTTTCGACCGGATGGATCGATGAAGCGCAATTCCTGTGGCGATTTCGCGTTCTCAGCCCGCCAGTTCAATTGCGCCGCAAGCCATCCAGCCAAAAGAACAGCCGTCGATCGGAATCCAGGAGCGAAGTCGATCCTTAGCTTCCTGAATTTGGTGAAATGATGATGCGACGCAGGATGATCGAAAAATTGCGCCAGGGCGAAGCGCACATTATCCAATCGCGTCCAATTTAAGTCGCAGAACACGATGCGCTGTTTTGCTTCCTGTTCTGCGGACTTCACTAAGCGCATTTGCGCGCGAAAATCTTTCCAACCGTGGCTGTCGTAGATCACGCGATCAACCCACGCCCAAAGTTGCGGGTCCATCGGCTCACGGAATTCCTCCTGCCACCACAGATAGAACGGCAGATCTGAATCGAGGTGCGAGAAAACTATGTTCGGGAGCAGAGTGGTACAACCGCCTTTGAGTAAGAATGAAATTTGTTCGGAGCAGACTTGCTTGCTCCCGACGTGACTCACGTGACAATGAGCGCTGATCCACGCGTCAACGCTGTTTTCTTTTGCTCTGCAATCGGCTTCGATGACGATGGCACGACAGGCGTGGTTCTCAGTAATTTTCGCCATCAACTGTGTATTGCTGTTCAGTGAGCCCGGTTCTTCGCTGTAAACGGCAAGATTCATAAGCGAGGCGCGCGTCATTGCGCCTTCGCCTTCCTGCCAAAGTTTTTTCAGCTCCTGGTCGATCCTGCTGATCTGGGCTGGAACCCCAAGCGAATATGTTTCAGTTACGGCTGGCATACTTAAAAGGCGGGGTCATCCTGAGCAGATGCGAAGGATCTCACACCAAAGCGTAACGTAGTCTGATTCCGTGAGGTCCCTCGCTGCGCTCGGGATGACGCTGCAAATATATCGTTCATAATCGCCTCCACGCCCGGCCATCCCGGGCAAGCAAATCATCCGCTGCCTCCGGTCCCCACGATCCCGCAGGATAAAAGAACAATTCGGCCGCATCGTTCGCGTGCCACGCCTCTTCGATAGGATCGATGAACGCCCAGGCTTCCTCGACCTCGTCGCTGCGCGCAAACAGTGTGGCGTCGCCGCTCATTGCATCCAGCAGCAAACGTTCGTAAGCCTCGGGGCTGGGCTTTCCGAAAGACGTCCCGTAGTGGAAATCCATTTTGACGGGCTCGATGCGAAAGCTCGTGCCCGGCACCTTGGCATGAATCCGCAACGAGATCCCCTCGTCGGGTTGAATCCGAATCACGAGGACATTCAGGTCGCTCAAATCCTTATTAAACAGAACCGCCGGCGCTTTTTTGAAGTGAATGGAAATGTCCGTTTCCGATTTCGGAAGCCGTTTTCCGACGCGCATGTAAACCGGCACGTCGGCCCAGCGCCAGTTGTCGATGAACAAGCGTAACGCTACGAAAGTTTCGGTTTGCGAATCCGGATTGACGTTTTGTTCCTGGCGATAACCGACGACCGGTTCGCCGTGGATGGCTCCTGCGGTGTATTGCCCGCGCACAACGTTGGCTGCGATTTCATTGCGCGACCAGCGACGCAGTGATCGCACCACTTTTACCTTTTCGTCGCGGATACTGTCAGCGGCCAGATCCGTGGGCGGTTCCATCGCGACAAGACAAAGGAGTTGCAACAGATGGTTCTGCACCATGTCCCGCAAGGCGCCTGCGCGTTCATAGAAGCCTGCGCGGGTCCCGACGCCCAGCGTTTCCGCCGCCGTGATCTGCACATGGTCGACGTAATGCGTGTTCCAAAGCGGAGCGAAAATGGCATTAGCGAACCGCAGTACCAAAATATTTTGGGCAGTTTCTTTACCGAGAAAATGATCGATCCGATAGGTTTGCTCTTCAGTAAAAGAATTGCGGATGATTCGATTGAGCTCGCGCGCTGAGGCAAGATCGGTTCCGAACGGTTTTTCGACAATTATGCGAGCCCAGCTTCCCTCGCACGTTTCATTCAACCCGGCGGCTTTCAAGTGCTTGAGGATCGGTTCGAACTGATCTGGAGCAGCTGCAAAATAGAAAAGGCGATTGCCGCGGGTGCCGTAGTTTTTGTCGATTTCATCTAGACGTTTGGCCAGGCTTTTGTAACCGGACTCGTCGTCGAACTCGCTCCGATGATAAAAAATCGATTGAGCAAACGTCTTCCAAATTTCGTCGCGCACGGGTTGCCGGGAAAACTTGCGCGTGGCCTCTTCAAGATCCCGCCGGAATTCGTCGTCACTTTTGTTGCGACGAGCGAATCCGACAATCGCGGCACCCGCGGGCAGCTCACCATCGGCCGCGAGGTTATACAGCGCGGGGATGAGTTTGCGATGGGTGAGATCGCCCGTGGCGCCGAAGATCACAATGGCGCACGGCTGCGGCACTGCGCGAGTGGAAAGCCCTTCCCGAAGCGGGTTCGGTTCGGGTTGATCAGCGGCTCGATGCATTACGATGGAACCTACTCAGTTTCCCAGGCGAGCACCCAGCGCGTGGAACTCTGCGGGTGTTTGCGGCGCTTTTCGTCTGCCCACAACTTTCGAGGCACGCATTTTTCCTAAATGGGCAGCGGAAATCTCCTCGTTAAGTCGAGGACCTTTTGGCGGACCTGCTCCAGCGCGTCGGCATTGCTGCGATTAGCCAGCGCTTCAGCAAGCAGGTCGGCGATGTCGAGCATTTCTTCTTCTTTCATCCCGCGTGTGGTCACCGCAGGTGTGCCGATGCGGATGCCGCCCGGTTTAAAGATCGGATATGTATCGAAGGGGATGCCGTTCTTGTTCACAGTGATGCCGGCACGATCAAGAACTTCCTGCGCTTCCTTGCCATTAATTTCCTTGGGGCGAAGATCGACAAGCATCAGGTGGTTGTCAGTACCGCCGGAGACGATGCGATAACCGTGTTTGGCTAGACCAGCGGCGAGCGCTTTCGCATTTAACACGACCTGCCGCTGGTATTCGCGAAACTGCGGCTGGAGCGCTTCCTGAAAACAAACTGCTTTCGCAGCGATGACATGCATGAGCGGTCCGCCCTGGACACCGGGAAAAACCGTGGCGTCGATCTGCTTGGCGAATTGTTCCTGGCACATGACAATGCCGCCGCGCGGACCGCGCAAACTTTTATGCGTCGTGGTGGTAATAAACTGTGCGTGCGGAATCGGAGTGGGATGTTGCCCACCGGCCACCAAACCAGCGATGTGCGCCATATCGATAAACAGAATCGCGCCGACCGAATCGGCGATTTGACGCAGCCGCGGAAAATCGATGATGCGCGGATAGGCAGACGCGCCGGCGGTGATCATGACCGGCTTCACTTCCTCGGCTTGTTTTTGTAACGCGTCATAATCGATCTGCTCGGTCTTCTCGCTAACGCCGTATTGCGAGACGGTATAAAACTTGCCGGAAAAATTGGCCGGATGGCCGTGAGTGAGATGGCCGCCGTGCGCGAGATTCATGGCCAGAATTTTGTCGCCTGGTTTTAGCATCGAAAAATAGACTGCCATGTTCGCTTGCGCACCGCTGTGAGGCTGGACGTTGACGTGCTCGCAACCAAATAGTCTTTTCGCGCGATCAATCGCCAACTGTTCGGCCGTATCAACATTTTCACAGCCGCCGTACCAGCGTTTTCGCGGATAACCCTCGGCGTATTTGTTCGTGAGA
>Ga0209056_10001127_pt1 | contig 29409 bp, 23 predicted proteins | sample GraSoiAngelo_114_FD_185876 | JGI IMG/M metagenome (GOLD analysis project Ga0209056, IMG submission 185876) | Grasslands soil microbial communities from the Angelo Coastal Reserve, California, USA - 14_0903_13_40cm (SPAdes) (version 2) | ecosystem: Environmental > Terrestrial > Soil > Grasslands... | reverse complement strand
AACAGCTACGTCCGGCTGCGGCTGGCGCTGCACTTGCGGCGGCACAGTCAGCGTCCGTGGCGCCCTGCCCAAGGCACTTCGAAGTGTGTGCACCTTGATCAACTCGGACTCATCTATCTGTGAAAGCTTCGTGCAAGAACGCCCTGCGAAAGCCGGATGCGGGAAATCTGCACGTCCGGTTTGAGGAGGGGGAGGGAACGCGGCGGTCATTGGCTTTGCCTCATCTCGTGCGTCCCTCTCTACTCTACTGAGAGCGCCGTTCTTTCAACTTTACTTCGCTTCCGCCGCTTTAACCGCGACGCGTAGATCGGACACGAAATTTTTGTACTCGCGTTCGCGGGATTCTTCGTCAGGCTGACGCAAAAGCGAGGAAGGATGAACGGTCGCCACAACTTTTTGCGCAAAACGCGATGAGAGAACTTTGCCGCGTTCTTTTGTGACGCGGAAGCTAGGTCCGAAGATTGTCTGCCCCGCAGTTGAACCGAGACAAACGACAAGCTTGGGTTCGACCAGGCGCAGCTCCGCTTCCAGCCATGGCCGACAGGCGGCGATGTCGCGCGAACTCGGTTTCTGATGAATCCTTCGTTTCCCGCGCGGTTCCCATTTGAAATGCTTCACCGCGTTAGTGACATAAACTTCGTCTCGGTTAATTCCGGCTTCCTCCAGCGCGCGATCCAGAATTTTTCCCGCCGGACCGACGAACGGTTTTCCGGCGACATCTTCATAATCGCCCGGTTGCTCGCCGATCATCAGCATGGTGGCGTGCTTTGGGCCCTCGCCAAAGACTGTCTGCGTCGCTTTTTTGTAGAGCGGACAGGCGGTGCACTCTTTCGCGGCTGCCGCGACTTTGGCCAGGCTGTTCGTTGCCGGCACGGGTGCTGGCCGCCAACTGTCTTGTTCGTTCGCGCGCATCTTTAATTATGAGTCGTAGCTCGGCTGCGAATTGTATGTGATTAGATTGAATGCCGCGACCAACGACGCGACTACAACTTGGCAAAATGATCTTGGAAACTTCGCGTTTGATTCTGCGCCCATTCGCCGCTGATGATCTCGATCGCATGGCGGAATTGATGGCGAACAAAGATTTCATGCGTTTCTCGATGGGCCCGATGACGCGAGAACAAGTACAGGGTTTTCTCGATAAAGTGATGGGCTGGGACCGAGGTGGTCTACCATCACAATTCGCCATGACTGTGCGATCGAGTGGCACGCTCGCTGGCTATTGCGGTTTTTTTCACCATGAAGTCGACGGCAAAATGGAAATTGAGGTCGGTTACAGATTGAATAGCGCATTCTGGAACCGCGGACTTACCACTGAAGCAGCCCGCGCCGTTCGTGATCACGGGTTTCGCGATTTGAAACTCAATTACGTCATTTCTTTGATCCATCCGGAAAACCACCCATCTCGCCGAGTGGCGGAGAAAAACGGAATGACTTTGGAAAGGAAAACCACTTTTAGAGGTTTTCCGACATTCGTTTTCGCGATTACGCGGGAGCAGTGGGTGAAGCTCCGAAGTGAGATCTAAAAGAGCAGCCGATTAGGCCTCGCTTTCTTCAGCCGCAGCCGCAACTGGCGCGTGACGCCGGATGAATTCGTCCGCCAAAGCGCGGTAGGCGCGCGCGCCGGCCCCGCTCTTGTCGTATTCCAATATAGTTTTGCCGAAGCTGGGCGCTTCGCTTAAGCGCACCGTTCGCGGAATAACGGTGTCGTAAACTCTTGTGGCGAAATGTTGACGCACTTCTGCCACTACTTGCGCGCTCAAATTCGTGCGGCTGTCGAACATCGTCATGAGAATACCGCCGATTTGAATATTCGGATTTGCTCCGGAATCGCGCACTTGCTCGACCACGCGCACAATTTTGACCAGACCTTCCAGTGCGAAGTATTCGCATTGAATCGGGGTCAGAATTTCATCGGCCGCTGCGAGCGCGTTGCTCATGAGAATCCCCAGCGAAGGTGGACAATCGAGCAGCACAAAATCGAAGGCGCTGTCGGCACGTAGCGGTTGCAATGTTCGCGCCAGCCGCAGCAAATGATCGGGCATCCGCGCAATTTCCACCTCCGCGCCGGCAAGATCGAGGTCGGCCGGAACGAGAAAAAGGTGATCCAATCGCGTCGGCAAAATCTTGTCGGCAAGGGTCGTCTCGCCCAGCAAAGGATCATACAGGCTCTCTCCTTCGAAGTCCTGCATTCCGAGCGAGCTGGTGGCATTCCCCTGCGGGTCGAGATCAATGAGCAGAATTCGTTGGGCGTGTTCTGCCAGCGCAGCTCCTAGATTCACCGCGGTCGTGGTTTTGCCGACTCCACCCTTTTGATTCGCGATGGCAATGATTTTCATCGTGTCATCGCGGGACCATCAGCGTACGCAGCTCGAAAGTGCGGCGGCCATCGGCTTCTTGCCACCAAAGGTCGTCAGGCGCGGGTAACATTTCAGTGATTTCCAATTCGCCGGCCTTACTCAACCAGCGATGAAAAATTTCCAGAAAAAGATAACTCTCGAGATCGATGAAAACCGGTTTGGTATCTTTGTCGCGGCCTTCCGCGCCACTGCGTCGCAACGCCTGTTCCGTCGGGCGAATGTAAACAAAGCGGGGCCAATCTTTGGCGGCGCGCAATCTTTCAATGGCGAGAACCAATTCACGGGAAAGGCCAGAGAAATTTCCATCGCCCATTTTCTCATTGGAGACAGTCCAGCTGCGGCGCTGGACAATGACGCGCCCGCAACGCAATCGCGGTGTATGCGGCGCCAACCCGAATTGGAACGGATGAAACCCGAGCGGAATGATCCAATTGCGGGCAAAAGATCCGAGATATTGGCCATTGGCGCGAAGCGCAACGTCGCCATCTTGCTCGATGAAAACTTCGGTCTGCGCTGGTAAAACAGAATGCCAACGGGGATTACCGCGTTGCGGGGACGCGAAGACCGCCTGCTGGGGCAGGGCATCGAAAATCCGTACCGTAGTATGAGCGGTAAAATCGGCGGCGAAAAAACCGAAATGAAAAAATGGTTTGCCGCTCGTGCTTAATTGAAGTGCACCGGAAAGGGCAGCGTGATCCGGGCAACTCCAGTACATACAATGATGCAACGTAGCGGCGGCCGGATGCAGCTCGCTTACGATCCAGCGATATTCGCCGCGCAAAATCGCGTCCTGCGATTTGGCTGCAAGTTGCAAATCACCGGAAGGAAAAGTGAATTCGTCAAATTTCTGGTAGGAAAAATTTTCGCGAACGAAATGGCAATCTGCGGCGGTGAGTTCGTACTCGGCGAGGTGAGCATGCGGCTTTAGTCGTTCGCGAAAGGCGGCTTTAATTTCTTGAAACGCCATCACGGCCAGGCCAACGAGACCTGGACCGGTTAATGGAAGCTTAGCTGTTTCGCAGGCGCGCAAAAACGCGGGCAGTGGCAGCGCACTTTTTCCAACCTTTTCCAATACCATGCGCAAACCGGCGGCAACGCGGGAGGCAACAAAAGCGTAATTGTCGCGCCAAAAATCAATCCAGGGTTCTGCCTCGGTCGCGACGTCGTCGAGAAGAGTTTCGCTGATTTCGAATCTGCAATCGCGAAAACATTCTTCCGCGATCGGATTGACTGCGGCATAAAGCGAGCGCTGACCTGGTTTGCGTTCCGCCCCGACCTGAGAAAACTGCTGGCGCGCTGCGGCAAAAATTTGTTGGCGTTGATTCGGCTCGGTTGTTTCTGAAAAATCCGCGGCGGACTTAACCAGTGAATCAGCGAGCGGCAGCCAACGCTGACGTGCTGCTCCCTCGCGCCAGGCCGCGATATCATCGTGCAAAATCTGGAAGGCGAAGGGTTCGAGCGCCGGAACTTCCAGCGCAGCGATCAGGATCTTTTTATCGATTAAACCGCGTATAAGATCGAGCTCTCCGTTGACGGGCGTCGCAGCAGACTCGTCGCCATTCGGAGACTGGATCAGCGCATGTATTGGCGTTGCGCCATTGCATCGCGCCAGAACGGACAGCTCCTGCGGCGAAATTTCGATGGCCATGCCGCTATCCACGAACACGAAACGATTGTCGATGAGAAGGCCATTTGGATTGAGTCGCGGCCGGTGCTCCAAAAAAGTTTGTGGATCGGAATTAATCGCTGCGGCTAGAGCATGCGCCGTCCAGCGTTCGAGAAAAACTTCGCGACGCGCGATGCCCGGACGCGGTTCAAAATTTAGCGCGGAACCAGTTTGACTGGCCGAACCCCAAGCCGAAGGACCGAATTCGCTAAAGGTATCGTTCTTGGCCGCGATACGCTGGAGGTACAGCAGAAGGTGACGTTCACGTTCGCGGGTGCGACTGTTGCGAGGCGGAAGCTCGCCGCCGCAGTGATCGATCAGGTGATGAACCTCACCCGAGCCGAAGACGAGATAGCGTGGAAGAATCTGCTGGCTTGTTTGCAACAAGGCGCGACGCGCTCGGCTCAATTCCTCTTGAAGCTGATGTTCCAAATGCGAACGTGCTTGTCCGGCGATGGTGGCGACACGCGTATATTCTTGAAGCGGTGGCGGAATTTTCTGCTCGGGAATTTTACCGCGACGAATGGCGGTGCGCCAGGCCGCGAACTCTTCAGAGCTAAGGCCGCTATCGCGACGAGTGACAAATTCCAGAGCGCCGCTTTTGAGCTGGTGGAGTTCTTTTTCCTGCGCAACTAGATCACACGCGGCGGCGCAGGCATTTGGCGTCGCAAGATCCTCAAGAACATCAAATGGAACTCCGGCCAGTCGAATTAAAAACGGCGAAGCGATCCGGTAGGCAGACGACACGCTCGCAGCAAAACGAAACTGTCGCGGTCTGACAAGTGGTTTGTATTTTGTTACGTCGACGCCGTCGAAGATGGAGCGAGGCGCGGATTCACCGTGCAACTGGAAACGTCAGCGCTAAAAGCGCGATTTATTCAGCGCATTTTCAACAAGACTGTCGCGAGTTCCGCCCCAGGCGCGGCGGTGAGTTTGACAAGCGATTAACGGAATCCGCCCTGACCCCCAAGATACCCGCGACCTGCGGACCCGTATTTGTTTAACGTCGATTGACCCTCTCATTAACAACCCCCTTTAGCTGGGTGTTAACGACGCGTGAGGGAGCCCCAACCGCTTCAGCGGTTTTTTGTCAATGAACAAGTAAACCGCTAAAGCGGTTGTCGTAGGGGATTCGGCCATGCACTTCGCTGAAGCGAAGTCTTAATGAAATGGGACACGGCACAGCAACGCCAAACACGTACTCTCCCCCAGGGAGAGGACTGAGGTGAGGGCGTCGGCTACGCTTACTTATCGTGCAGCGGCAGCCGCAGCGTGAAAGTGGTTCCAACTCCCAGGGTGCTGGCGACCTCGATCGATCCTTTGTGGTCGTCGATTACTTTTTTCGTGATGTAGAGTCCGAGACCGGTACCGTTTTTCCCCTGTTTGGTAGTGAAATAGGGCTCGAAGATTTTCCCAATTTCGCTGTCTGCAATCCCGTAGCCGGTGTCCCGCACCTGAATGTCAGCGTAAAGGTCTTTCTCCCGGCAATTCACAACCACCTTGCCACGTTTCTCGGTTGCGGCCTGGATGGCATTTACAATGACGTTCTGCAGCGCGCGCGTGAGCTGCGTCGGATCCCCGAGAACTGTCAATTCTTCTTCGGCAATTTCGCAGTCCAGTTGGACGCCGTTTTGCGAGGCCATGCCGCTGACCCCCCTGCCGACATCCTGGACGATGCTGGACATCGAGACCAGTTTCGGTTTCGTCGCGCCAACCCTGCCGTAGCTTTGCCACATCGTCAGGAGCTCACGGCAAAGCCGCACGTTTTGTTCGATAATGTGCAATTCCCTCTGTGAACTCGCGCTCCGTTCGCCGTTATTCCCATCACCAGAGTGTTCCAGTTTCTTGGCTAAAATTTGAACGTAACCCCAGACGATGGTGAGTGGATTGCTCAGATCGTGCACAAATTCGGCCGAGGCCTGCCCGAGAGAAGCGAGGCGTTCTTTTTGGGCGAGCTCGTTGCGAAGGCGCTCATTTAGTTCTTGCAGTTCGTGTGCGGTCGCCTCGCTTTGCCGCTGCAAACGGGTCCGCTCGACGTTGCGGCCGATCACTTCGCGCATCTGCACAGCGTCAAAAGGTTTGTTGATATAATCGTTAGCGCCGAGCCGAAGCGCTTCCTGGGCGGTCTCGAGGGCGCCGAAACCGGTGAACATGATGACGGAAAGATGCGGATCGATTTCGCGGATCCTGCGCAAGCCATCGATGCCGTTCATTCCCGGCATGCGAATGTCCATCACGATGGTATCAGGGCGCTTTTCCTGTAAGAGTTGCAGGCCCGTCTCGACGTTTTCCGCCGTATGAACCTGATAGCTAGGCTTGAGCAGCATGCGCAGGCTTTCGCGTGGTCCGATTTCATCGTCGATGATGAGAACCTTGGCAGGATCGGGAGCAGCGGAGATGTGCACTGTGGGCGGGTTTAGAGCTAGGGGCGTGCCGTATTCAATGTGAAATTCTCCCGGGCTGAAACAACTGCGGGCCTTGGCGGAGGGTTAAACAAAAACGGACGGCGCGCAAGATCGATCTTGTGAATAAGTGAAAATTTGTGAATAAGTGCAGTCGGGGCAGGGGAATGGAATTATAATGACTGCATTTAGTGGGGACATTAGAATTTGGCTTCTTGATGGACGCCGGAGGCTCGCCCGTTTTCAACCGTAAGCTTGTTCAGAAATCGCCCGAGGTAGAACCAGGGGATTTCTCCGCGGAGTCGCATCATGGTTAAGCGAAACCGCGTCGTTATTACCGGAATGGGCGTGCTCGCCCCAAATGGCATTGGACTCGACGCTTTCTGGCAGTCATTGCTAGCGGGCCGTAGCGGCATTGGCGCAATCACACTTTTCGACGCCAGCAATTTGAAAAGCCAAATCGCCGGGGAAGTGAAGAATTTTGATCCGCACCAATTCATCGAACCTGAACTTAGACCGAGGCGGATGGCACGCCACACACAGTTTGCCTATGCGGCAGCGATGATGGCTTTGAACGATGCGAAAATCGATATCCGCCACGGTTCATTGCCCAGCCCGACACCCGTTGTCATCGGCGTCAGCACGAGCGCCCTAGACGTTATCGAGAAAGTCTTTCGCGACTCGGAAACAAAAGGGCTTCAGGGTGTGTCGCCGACGGCCCTGGGAGCATCCAAACCGCAGGCAGCGGCTAATGTCATTGCTGATCGCATTGGTGTTTGCGCCAACGCGGCAACTGTCTCATCAGCATGTCCGTCGGGTCTGGATGCTATTGCTATCGCGTGCGGTTTGATACGGAACGGTGAGGCAGAAATCGGTATCGCTGGCGGTGCGGACGCGCCCATTACAGAGCACGGGGTTGCCAGTTTTGTTGCCAGCGGCCTAAGCAGTGCATTCCGCAATGGCGACCCTCAAAAGGCGAGCCGCCCCTTTGATCGGCAACGCATTTCCGGCGTGCTATCCGAAGGTGCGGGGATTGTCGTACTGGAAAATCTGGAGAGAGCGCAAGCGCGCGGGGCAAAAATTTATGTGGAGCTAGGCGGATTTGGCACGCAGCGTGATCTAACTCCGGATCAACCAGCGACAGGATTAATCGGAGCTATGCGACAGGCGCTGGCGAATGCTAACTGCCGGCCGTCAGATATTGATTATATTTCTGTGTATGGGCCGGGGGACCCGTTGCTGGATCTGGCCGAGATCGAATGTGTGAAGCAGGTTTTTGGACCGTATAGCTACATAGTCCCGATAAGTTCGATCAAGGGAGTGACCGGCAATCCATTGGCTGCCGGCGGCCCTCTTCAACTGGTTTCCTGCGCTTTGTCAATTCAGGCGCAGCTTGTCGTCCCCACGGCAAATTGTGAAGATCCCGATCCGCGGTGCGATGTAAACCTGGTTACACTGCGACCGCGGAAGGCACGTATTAATCGCGCCTTAATTAATGTAAGAGGATTGGGCGGTAGCGCGAGTAGTTTTGTAATAAGCCGCTTTCTTTAATGCTAACGACATTAACGGCCCCAATCCTTGCAGCGCTGATAATCGTGCTTCTTATAGGACTGGGGGGGTTTCACGCCAATCCCAGCCGTCTAACGAGTCAGTGCTTCCTCCTGCTAACCGTCGCCGCTTCCTGCTGGCTGGCCTCGCTCTATTTTGGGTCGACCGCCAGTAGCCAGTGGACATTGGAATTTTGTATTCGCCAGGCATCCGCGTTTGGCGCCGTAGTTTTGGCGATCTTCGACCTGTTACGCTTAAGTATTCGCGAACAACAATGGAAATGGCGACAGCTTCTATCCCACTCGCTTCCCTGGCTTGTCATTGCCATCGTCGTCGTGGCGTTTTGCCAAACCCGCTTTTTCCTTGAAGGGGCACGCTTCCCGACATTCGCCGGCCTGGCACCTCAGCCAATCTACGGAAAGGGCGTCTATCTCTATGCCTTCTACTTTGCTGCCGCGATTGTTGTGCTGATATTTGCATCCGTCCGCGACATCCGCGTAAGCAAGGGCCGGGTTCGCGCTGAGCTGGGGTTCGTGCTGGTCGGGGCGATGACCATTCTTGTGCTGACATTGGGACTGTACCAGGCCCTTAAATGGTATGTCGATCCATCGCGATTATTTTGGTTTGCACCACTGCGTGTCGTTCTGTTCTGTCTCGTAATTGCCTATGGTATAGCTACTCGAAAGGTAATGGACGTCGGCCTTTTTTTGCGCCGTGCCATGTCCTATGCCGTGCTGGCCACGTACTTACTCGCGCTCTACCTCTTTGTTTGGTGGCTGGTAGCAAAGGTTGGCGAATCTGTCTTACACACGAAAGAGCACCAGTTCGCCCATATCACAGCAGCGCTGGTTATCGCATTTGCAATGGCTCCGGCACGCGGCTTCTCGCAGTCATTCGCTGATAAACTATTCATCAGCAGCCGCGGCCTGGATTTTCGAGCTACTGTTGGGAAAGCGGCCGCTATCCTTGAGTCGATCACCACACTTCCTGATCTGCTTCGCCGTTTTGCCTCTACTATTGGCGAAGCGGTCGGGACGGACAGTGTCACGATCTATCTGGCAGGGAAAAAGGCAGAGTTCTCTCGCGCCTATCCTTTTGGGGGCAGTCGGGCATCCGCTCTGGTCTTGTCGGCAGACGGGCCGTTAGTGCAATGGCTAAGCTCTCATCGCGAACCGTTGATTGTTGATGAATTGCATCGCGTCCGGGCGACACCGGCCATTAATCGAGTTCGAGCGCGAATGGAAGAGCTGAACGCGGCCGCGGCTTTGGGTATCTTTACGCGCGAACATCTCGTCGGGATCATGCTCCTTGGTCCGCGCTTGTCTGGCCGAATTTACGGCAGAACTGAGCAAGACGCGCTGCAAGTCCTCTGTGGGCAGCTGGCGGTTGCAATCGATAATGCTGAGCTGTTCACTGAAGTTCAGAATGCCAAAATTTATAACGACATCTTGCTTCAAAATCTCACGACCGGCGTAATAGCTGCCGACGCAGACGGTAAGATCACGGTGTTCAATCAGGAGGCTGAACAAATCGCCGGCTTAAATAGCAACGGCGGAGAACGAACGGTTGACGATCTGCCCGCACCCTTGCGTGACATCATTCAGACTACTTTGACTTCGGGGGAGCGCCAGGAAGACCGGGAAGTTGAATTGCGCGCCGCGGCGGGAAGCACATTTGCTCGCGCCAGTAGCGCAACCTTTCGCGGTCAGGGGGGCGAGCTTCTGGGCGCGCTGATGGTGGTAACCGACATCACGGCGCTGAAACGGCTTGAGCTGCAAATTCGTCGCAGTGATCGCCTCGCCAGCCTCGGGACTCTCTCAGCCGGAATGGCGCATGAGATCAAGAACCCGCTGGTTTCTATCAAGACTTTTGCCCAGCTCTTACCAGAGCGCTACCAGGAGTCTGATTTCCGTGCCACCTTTTCCAGCTTAATCGTGCACGAGATTGATCGGATCGATTCACTGGTCAATCAGCTGCTTCGGTTCGCACGCCCGGCAAAACCATTGCTCCGGCCGATGCACGTGCACGAAGTACTGGAGAAAACGTTCCAACTCGTTCAACATCGGTTGTATCAAAAGGAGATCAAAATCACCCGGACGTTGGAGGCAAGCCTCGATACTATCCGGGCGGACTCAGATCAAATGGAACAAGTTTTTCTCAATTTTTTCCTTAACGCCATGGATGCGATGAAACGCGGCGGCGAGCTCACGGTGGCGACCGAAATCCGGACCGGTGATTCTCTCGTGACGCACCTTTTGCCGGCGGACGAGGAGCGGCACGAAGCGCTATGCATTTCCATTCGCGATACCGGTGAGGGGATAAAAAAGGAGGATATTGCCCGGGTCTTCGATCCCTTTTTCACGACGAAAGATTTCGGAACCGGTCTCGGCCTTTCTGTGGTGCACGGAATTATCGAGGAACATGGCGGACAAATCGAAGTTGAAAGCGAGGTAGCCAAGGGAACTGTCTTCCACATTTTTCTGCCGTTGGTGCACTTTGATCAGGGAGTGGTGGCCGCATGAGCGCGGCTTTCATTTGCGTTCTTTACACCTCGGACGCTGACCTGGCGCGACGGATCAAAGCTTTTCTTCGCGCCATGGCACTGGTCCGCCACGTCACTGACCCCAACCGGATGGAAGCCGTGCTGCAACAGAATTCGCCCGCGGTAATTTTAATGGATCTGCGAGCAAAAGAATGTCGCGACCTACTCGAGCAACTCGAACAGGATTGGCCCGAATCGCTGGTCATTGCTCTCGGTGCTCCTCGCTCCGAGCCGCTGCGCGAGGCCGAACAATCCGGCATTTATGCGGCGGAAGATTTGCAACTCGACCGTCACCGTTTTCAAACCCTGGTGGGCCGCGCCTTCGATCACTTAACGATCATGCAGGAGAATCGCGACCTGCGCGAACAATCGCATTATCGTCCGTCAGCGGAACAGTCCCGCCGGGCCGAGGCAGTGCTGGAGCGTCCCCGTGGGCTATCGCTGCCGCTGCTGCGTTTCCCTCGTGTCTTTCGGCGCCTGGATAATGTCGAAGGATTGCTCGCCAGCATCGTTGAAGGAGTGGCGGACGCTGCCGGCGTGACCCGCGTTGGAATTTTTTCGCGCATTCGTCAGGGAGATCGCTATCGCCTGCGTGCTGGGCTGCGCTGTCTGCCAGAAACTAACGAGATCGAGTACCACGAGCGCGATCCACTGGTCCGCTGGTTCGAATTACATGGGCACCTCGTTTCTCGCGCCAACCTCGCACACATCGCCGCGCAAAATCAGCGGCCGCTCTTGCGTCGGGCGCTCGATAGCTTTGGCGCCGAAGTTATCGTCCCGCTTTACGCGCGCGGCCAAATTATCGGCTGGTTGTTTTTCGGTCATCGCATCACCGGTTTACCCTTTGATTACAGTGATCTCGAAGGCCTGATGATCCTAGCCGAGCACGTTTCCACCGTTCTCGAGAACGCGCTTCTCTACGACGAGGTCACACTGCAAAAAACCTTGGCCGAAACGCTCCTGAAATCGATTCCGCCCGGAATCGTCGCCATTGATGAAGAGGGCATCATTCGCTGGTTTAATCCCCCCGCGGAATCGATCCTCGGGCTGAAAACTTCCGATGCGCTCAACCGGCCGGTTGAAGCCGTTGGCCGAAGGCTGGCTACTATGTTGCGGGAAACTCTTGAGGCAAAGGCGAACCTTCCTCCACGACAATGGATCGATCCGAACACACGCCGCTCCCTCTCGGTCGAAGCGCGGCGACTCCTCGACCAGCACACCCCCCTCGGTGCTGTCGCCGTCATTCATGATCTGACCGCGGAGGAAAATTTGCGGCAAAAGCAAGACTTGGTCGATCGCGCCGCCTTTTGGACGGACCTGGCCGCGAGCATGTCGCACGAAATTCGCAATCCACTCGTCGCGATTAAGACTTTCGCGCAACTTTTGCCCGAGCGTTTCGATGATCCGGAGTTCCGAAAAAATTTCAACCAGATCGTCGTTCAGGAAATTGATCGCCTCGACAAAATTATCACCCAGATTAACGCTTTTGCGCATCCGGCGGAGTTGAAGATGAGACCGCTGGACATTCGCACGCCGGTAAAGCGCGGGCTCGAGCTAGCGCGCAGCAAATTTCGGGTCAACGGCGGCGTGGCCGTGGAAACCGAACTGCCTGCCAATTTGCCAAAGATTCTCGGCGATGAAGGGGCGCTGGCCGAAGCGGTGGCGCATCTGGTCGCGAATGCGGCCGAAGCAGTCACCGAGCAGAAAAAACCGAAGATCACGCTTTCGGCCAAGCCGATTCACGAGGGTGGCCGCGCCAGCGCCGTGCTCGTTACGGTGCAGGACAACGGCCACGGGATTGCGCCGGAAATGCGCGAGAAGGTCTTCTCTCCTTTCTGTACGACAAAAGCGCGCGGCATGGGACTGGGTCTGCCGATCGTCAAACGGACCGTGTTCGATCACAACGGTCGCGTTGACATCGATACCAGCACGAGCGGCACTGCTGTTAGCATCGCGCTACCCGCGACCGCGGATGGCGACTAGGCCGCGGTGGAGGGCGCCGCGTCGCTGGCGCCCAATATTTGGAACACGACAGCGTGCGTCCCTCCACTACTTATCTGGCTTCGGCATTCTGTTCTAAAGGCGTTCGCCGTTATGTCCGCTTGAATAGCGCCAACTCGCCTCTTTATTGGCTCTTCCATGAACAAAGCACTCGAAGAGAATTCCATCGCTGAGCTGCAGGCAAAGCTGAGAGGCCGCGTGATCGAGCCGCGCGACCCGGATTACGATGATGCTCGTAAAGTCTATAATGCGATGATCGATAAGAAGCCGCGCTTGATCGCGCGTTGCGCGGATGCGGCGGATGTGATCAGCTCGGTAAATTTCGCGAGAAAACACGATCTCCTTCTTGCCATCCGTAGCGGGGGCCATAACGGCGGCGGACTGGGTATTTGCGATGACGGCTTAGTAATTGATCTCGAAGGGATTAAGTATACCCGCGTCGATCCGGCGGCGCGCACCGTAACTGTAGGCGGGGGTTGCACCTGGGCCGATGTCGATCATGCGACTCATGCCTTCGGCCTCGCCACTCCCAGCGGAATTATTTCAACGACCGGTGTCGGTGGTCTAACTCTCGGCGGAGGAATTGGACACCTGACACGCAAGTGCGGACTCACCATCGATAACCTACTCTCAGCCGATCTGGTTCTGGCTGATGGAACTTTTGTAAAGGCGAGCGCCGATGAGAACTCTGATTTGTTCTGGGCCATTCGCGGCGGCGGCGGGAACTTCGGGGTCGTGATGTCGTTTACTTTCAAGTTGCATCCGATCGATACCGTTTACGGCGGGCCGATGTTGTACGAGCTAAGCGAAACCGCCGAGGTGATGAAATGGTATCGGGATCTGATTAAGACGGCGCCCGACGACCTCAATGGCTGGTTCGCTTTTCTGACGGTGCCGCCGGCAGCTCCATTCCCGGAGCATCTTCATCTGAAAAAGATGTGCGGCATCGTCTGGACATGGACCGGTGGTCTGCCGCAAGCAGAAGAAACATTTAAGCCGATTCGTGCTTTCAAAAAAGCCGCGCTGGATTTTGTCGGCCCGCTTCCACAACCGGCCTTGCAAAGCATGTTCGATGGGATTTACCCACCGGGTTTGCAGTGGTATTGGCGCGCGGATTTTGTCAAGGAACTAAGCGACGAGGCGATCGCCGAACATATTAAATTTGCCAAGGCTCTGCCATCGATGCATTCCACCATGCATCTCTATCCGATCAACGGGGCGGCTGGACGCGTCGGCAAGCATGAAACGGCTTGGAATTACCGCGATGCAACCTGGACGCAAGTCATGGTTGGGGTCGATCCCGATCCGGCCAACAACGAGAAGACTATTTCCTGGACCAAAAGCTATTGGGACGCACTTCACCCGTACTCAGCTGGTGGAGCTTACGTAAACTTCATGATGGACGAAGGAGAAGAGCGGGTGAAAGCGACTTATGGGGATAACTATCAGCGATTAGTTGAGATCAAGAATAAATATGATCCCGATAACCTTTTTCGGGTGAACCAAAACATTAAACCCAGCAAGGGACGCTCCGTTGTTTCTGCCTAGAACCCGTTTCGTAATTGATCTTTCGCGCTGTAGCCACGGCGCTCTGTCGCCCTGCCGCAGAAGCATCTTGTTGGAGAAGCGCCCTCATCCTAACATTATCCCCGGGGAGAATGAACTACCTCTCCCTTAGAGATAGGGTTGGGATGAGGGAAAACCTGTGATAAAGAATGTCTTATTGTGGTTAGGAAATAGACGGCCGCCTCACATTAAAAAGAACAGATGAATGCCGAGGAACTAAGGTCTTTGCAGGCGCCGCTGAAAGAGCGATACCGGCAGCAACCGCAGACCGCGTTGATCACACTCCGGGCCGAAGGACGGCTTGGTCAAGGTGTTACCTGCAAGATAGAAACAGGAAAGGCGCCGGTCGAAGCCGGGCTTCATGCTGCTACTGGTGGCGACGGTCTCAGCGCCTGCTCGGGCGACATGTTGCTTGAGGCATTGGTCGGATGTGCTGGTGTTACGTTGAGCGCGGTCGCTACCGCACTCGGTATTCGGTTGCGCGATGCAACAGTCCGCGCCGAAGGCGACTTGGACTTTCGGGGTACGCTGGGAGTGTCCAAGGATGTGCCGGTCGGTTTCCGGCAAATACGATTGCAGTTCGATCTCGACACCGATGCGAGCGAAGAGCAACTGGCGACCCTGCTTCGCCTGACCGAACGATACTGCGTCGTTTACCAAACATTGAGTCGTCCGGCCAAGATCGACGTTGAGTATCGGCTCGCGTCAGGATAGGTTGCCGCCCACTCCGAGCTATCCTATGCCAACATACATGGACATTCACGAGATTAAGGGAGGAATCGCTGCCGAAGAAGTGGCCAAGGCGCACGCCAATGATGTCGCGGTCGAGGGGAAATACGGTGTTCATTATCACAAGTACTGGGTGAATGAGAGCGCCGGTAAAATCTTTTGCCTCTGCGAGGCACCAACTGCTGAAGCCGCCATGCAAGTCCATCGCGAAGCGCACGGCCAGGTCGCGGACAAAATTATTCAAGTGGAGCCAGAAGTTGCCGATTTGTTTCTCGGCGGCAGCGAAGTAAATGGGGAGGGGGCGGCCTTGCTGCCCGGTGGGGCAGCCGACGCACGCGACCCCGGAATACGAACTGTGCTGTTTACCGATATCGTCGACTCGACCTCACTGACGCAAAGGTTAGGGGACGAGATGGCGATGGAATTCCTACATGTGCATGACCGCATCGTGCGGGACGCTTTGGCGGCAGCGAAGGGCCGTGAAGTTAAGCATACGGGCGATGGCATCATGGCCTCTTTTGTTTCAGCCGCAGCCGCGGTCCGTTGTGCGGTGCAAATCCAACGTGAGCTGGCTCGGCGTGAGCGAGAGGAACGCGATCACCACATCAAAGTTCGCATTGGGGGTGCGGCTGGTGAGCCGGTCGAGCGTGATAATGATATTTTTGGAACGACCGTGCAACTGGCGGCGCGGCTTTGTTCCCACGCCCAACCCGACCAAATCCTGGTCTCGACCGCGGTAGCGGAGCTATGCATCGGAAAAGGTTTAACGTTTCGTCCTCTGGGCGAAGTCGCTCTTAAAGGTTTTGATCGGCCGGTTCAGGTTCACGCGGTCGAATGTGCTTGACGCGGGTGACGTATTGACGAGCAGCTGCTTGGTGCCCAATTCTCGTTAGTTGGTCGATTTAGTCGGGTGGAACGACCTGCGTATTTTCTGTAACGACGAGCGCGATTCCGCCGAGGACGGCAAGGGATGCGAGCAGAAAACGTAACGTAATCAACTCGCCAAGGAATAATATGCCACCGGCTGCGGCCAGGACCGGCACACTAAGTTGTACCGTAGCGGCACTGGCAGCTTTTAGTCCTGGCAACGCGCTGTACCAAATCACATAGCCAACTCCTGAGGCAATTGCCCCCGAGAGTATTGCATAACCGACGCCCCCGCGGTCGAGCTTGAGCCAGGGCAGCAGGGCCACGCTCAGCCCTGTAGCAAAGACCACGGCGCGCAAAAAATTGCCAGCTGTGGCGGTGGCGGGATCACCTGCACCTTTGCCTCGCAGCGAATAGATTCCCCATGCGATTCCAGCGCATAACATTAATAGCGCACCGTTGATTGGCGGAGCCGAAAGGCCGGGGAATAATAGCGCCACCAGTCCAGCGACGGCCAGCGCAAGACCGAACCATTGTCGCGTCCGCAACCGCTCTCCCTTGTACATTCCCCAAAGGATCATCGTTGCCTGGACCGCGCCAAAAAGAAGCAGTGCACCTGTTCCGGCGGAAAGGCTGATATAGGCAAATGAAAAAGCGGCCGCATAGGCGAACAGTGCCAGAGCCGAAGCCCAACTTCCTGTTGTTGGCGAGGTTCTTTTACGAATTGTCACGATCAGCGAAAGCGCGACAGCGCCAGATAAAATGCGAGTGAAAGTAAAGCTGGCCGCATCAATCGTAGTTTGGGTTAGCGCCAGACGGCAGATCAGCGAATTGCCAGCGAACGCTATCATCGCAAGCAAAGTGAGGATGAAGAGTCGCATTCGACCTACTTTGACTACTCAAACGCGGAGACGAAACTTTATTCCCTAAAACAAATTGAATAAAGGAACCGCGGATTACGCGGATTAAACGGATCATTGCAGTGAAGATTGTTGCCAGTTGGAATTTTATCCGTGCTAGCCGCGGTTTGAAATTGTGTCATTATGATCAACGGGCAAGATGCCCGTTGGCCCCACAGCCTCGCCGCAGCGAGTCCGTCCGGTGGCGGACAAGATGGCTGTGCTACAGCCTGACCAAAGAGAATCGGCACATGCTGTGCTTCGAAATGCAGATACATGAATCGGCGCTTCGTCCTTCTCGCTATCGCGGGCGCTCTTGTCGTGCCTGCAGTTTATTCACTAACCCGGCCTGATCCCGCGGCGAAAGCAAAGGCGGACGGTTTGCAGACGCTCATGTCGGATCCATATCGGTTGGACAAGATCTATCGCTCAATGGAAGGGCCATGGTCGATTCAGAGTGGAATCCATCTCGCGACGAGCGTGAAATCTGGAGTGCAGTGGGTTACCGGGTTGGAAACGGAAGTTGTCGATGCCACGGTCCAGAAGCCGATTTCCCAGGAGTTCTTCTGTCATTCCAATCTCACCTTCGCCGAGCATGGCAGAACGCCGGGTCAGTACAATCAGCAGTTGGGCGGAAAGACCCATCTCGATTGGCGCCTCTTCACTCTCGTACCAGGGCGCCTCTCTCTCGAACTTCCGCCAGGCTTTGGGGTGCCGATTCCTTCCGACGCGTCTCTGGATTACGTGACGATGTCTTTAAACCTGAATGAAAAGGATCAGGTGGTGAACGTGCGCATGCGAACGAAGGTGCACACGACCGCGGCCGATCAGCCGGGCGCACCCACGAAAGCACTTTTCCGCCGCGCGCTATACGTTTTACAACCTCACGGTGTCACTGCAAAGATGGGACCTGCATGTATGCCGCACGCCGGAATGCACATGGGCGCCGGGTGCGCTGAATTGTCAAAGGTGAACATGTCGGGGGAAGTGACTGTGGGGAAACCCGACGATGGCCTAATGAACCATTGGATCGTCCCTCCAGGTCACCACGTCTACACGACAGAGATTACGCCACAGCTGAATCTTCCTTTCGACACGACAATTCATTATGCGACGATCCATGTTCACCCATTTGCCAGAGGAATGGAATTGCGTGATCTGACAACAGGGACGACGATCTTTCGGTTGAATTCGCAAGACTGGCCGGACCGGGTTGGTGTTGCCTACGTCGAAGAGTTCAAGTCGATCGAGGGAATTCCAATTCAGCGCGATCATCGCTACGAGCTTTCGGCCGAGTACGATAACACGTTGGATGTCGAAACGGATGCGATGGCGATCCTCTACCTTTACTTCCTGGAGAAGGATTTAACCTGATCGCTAAATCGCATTATCCGTTATCTGGTAACGTTTCGTAGCACAGCCGTCTTGTCCGCCACCGGACGGACTCGCTGCGGCGAGGCTGTGGGGCAAACGGGCATCTTGCCCGTTGTTTGTTGGACGAGCTGCCGTCGGGAGCGAAGAATTGCTTTTCGCTTTGGTTTTCCCCGTTTTAGTTTCGCAGCATGATTGTGACGACGGCTCAGCTTTACAAGGTGGCTTATGGCCAGTTCGCCGTGGGCGCTTATAATATTAACAATATGGAACAGCTCCTTGGCTTGTTCCGCGGCAACATTCAAAGCAAAGCGCCCTTTATCATCCAGCTATCCAAAGGTGCGCGCAGTTACGCCGATAAACGTATGCTCGAAGCAATGATTCGGGGGCCGAAGAAATCTTCCCCGAGGCGATTTTTGCCGTGCATCTGGATCACGGCGATGAGGCGACTTGTTACGATTGCATTGACTCAGGTTTTTATAGTTCGGTGATGATTGATGCGAGTCATGAGCCGTTCGAACAAAACGTCGCGATCACAAAACGGGTGGTAGATCGCGCACAGGCCAAAGGAATCAGTGTGGAAGCGGAGCTGGGCATGCTGGGTGGCGTCGAGGAAGACATCAGTGTGGATGAAAAACATGCCTGCCTGACTAGTCCGGTCGAGGCGGTCGATTTCATCAAGCAAACCAAATGCGATTCGTTGGCGGCGGCGATCGGGACCAGCCATGGCGCTTACAAATTCAAGGGGCAACAGTCGCTCCATTTCGATGTCATCGAAAAAATTCGCGAGAACGTGAAGACAGCGGATTTGCCACCAACCCCGATTGTGATGCACGGCTCATCGAGCGTGCCGAAATCGGAGGTGGAACGGATCAATGCGGCAGGCGGAAAGCTTGATCCTTCTGCGCACGGTGTGAACGAAGAGGATTATCTGCCGGCCGCGTGACTGGGCGTGACCAAGGTAAATATCGATACCGATGGCCGACTGGTTTGGACGCGGGTGCACCGCGAATTTTTCCGTGATCCGGGAAAAATTTTCGTGACGGAATATGCGGATTTCATCGCGCACAAGAACGAGAAGCTGGGTTCGGCCGGGCAGCTGGATGCAGTGCGTGCCAGCGTGAAGAAGTAGCCCCGTTTGTCATGTCGAGCGGAATCGAGACATCGCTAACTATTCTCCGAGGATCTCCGGCGCCAAATCAATCCAACGTGGATTCAACGTGGCGAGCAGCTTAACTTTTTTGACGCGCGACCAGTTTTTGTGTTGTTTTTAACGCGCAATCGCATCCAGCACGTTTGTGCAGTGCTCGTAGTAAACCAGTTTCCCACAGCGGTAATCAGCGGCGAAGCCTGGAATCTCTCCGGCACGATGCTCGGTAATTCTGCGCTCTAAATCATTGGTCATGCCAACGTAGAGCACCCTGTCATGCTCATTTGTAACGATGTAGACCCAGAAGTTATAGTCCCGTGCTACAGCAAATAGTTAGAGATTGCTCGGCTGCAATCGGAATGACAAGGGTGCGTACCCGCGGAGTGCCAAATGGTTTGCAAGATCGTGCATGACGCCGAGCTCCCATCGCCGCAATGAACGAGACGCTTTTCGTCAAGCTGCACACCCCTTGTGTCGAGCTGAATCGAGACATCGCTGACCATTCTCCAGAAATATTTAGAGATTCCTCGACTGTGCTCGGAATGACAAAAGGCGATTGCCGGGTTGCCGGCTTCTTCGGCGCGCCCTCCTCCAAGCGGTTGGATTCGGACCTATGCCTGACATCCAGTAGGCGCTTGGCACAAGCGCCTCTACAATTTAGAAGAGAAGTGTGACGCTCACTCTGGAACAAATCGCGAAATTGTCCGGCGGAGAACTCCAGGGCGATCCCGAAACGAAAATCACCGGCGCAGCTTCTTTGGCAGAGGCGACCGTCCATGAAATATCGTTTTTCAACAATCCGCGTTACCTCGCGCAACTGCGCAAAACACGCGCCGCCGCCGTGATTGTGCCGCCCGATTTTTCCGAACAAGTCGGAGCAGCAGTCATTCGGGTGCAAAATCCGGCGAAGGCATTCGAGCAGGTCGTTACCAAATTCGCGCCGCCCTCGATAAAATTTGCGCCGGGAATTCATCCGAGCGCAGTCATTCACCCGCGGGCGAAATTGGGCGATCACATTTCCATTCAACCGTTGGTGGTGATCGAAGCCGGCGCGCGAATTGGATCACGCGCGGTCATCGGTGCCGGGAGTTACATTGGGCACGACGTCGTTATCGGTGACGGCTGCATGATTTATCCACGGGTAACGATTCGAGAGCGCTGCCGGCTCGGGGCGCGAGTGATTTTGCACAGTGGCGCCGTGATTGGCGCAGACGGATTCGGCTTCGAAATGACGGCACAAGGTCAGCAGAAAGTGCCGCAGATCGGAATTGTCCAAATTGACGATGACGTGGAGATCGGCGCGAACACGACGATCGATCGGGCGCGCTTCGGTCGGACTTGGATTCAGGCGGGCGCAAAGATTGATAATCTGGTGCAGGTGGCCCACAACGTTGTGATCGGAAAAGACACCGTGATTGCCGCGCAAACCGGGATTGCCGGGAGTGTCCGGATTGGCAAAAGAGTGATGATTGGAGGCCAGGTGGGAATTATTGGGCACATTGAGATCGCCGACGGCACGCTGATCGGCGCGCAGACTGGAGTTTCAAAGAATCTCAACGGCGGAGTTTGGTGGGCGACCCCATCCGTGCCGCTGAAAGAAGCGAAAGTGCAATTGGCGTGGGTGCGGCGACTTGGGGAGTTTTTCGAGCGAGTAAAAAAACTCGAAGCGAAGCTGAAAGAGTAGGCGAGGAGCGGGGGGAGCGGGGACTTTTCGAGCTAGGCGCGCTTAGAATGCTGCGCTAGCGCCTCTGGGGATCCGGCATGAGCAAGAACATGAGCGTGAGCGGGAGGATCTTGCGCCTGCGACGGGTGACGGAGGACTCCCTGGCAAGGTTGTTGCTATTGTAAATCTTGAATTTATAGTAAATGCAACAGATCTATCCAGCCGCCGAATTCCTCCTCGTCGATGATGATCCGAGCATTTCGGAATTCCTCGCGACTTATCTTTCCGAGAGAGGTCATCCCTCTAATGCCACCATCGAAGCAAACAAGGCTCTCGATTGGCTCAGCGAAAATCGATGTGAAGTAGTCGTCGTCGACCTCAATTTGCCAAACGTTAATGGAATATCCTTGATCGCGTCCGTCCGGGCGATCGACCCTAGGCTGCCCATCGTGGTTTTCACAGAGAAGGGTTGTGATGAGGCGCAAGTGCGAGCGGCAATGCGTGCGGGCGCGAGCGGATACGTGAGTAAAAATTTGCCGGTGGAACAGCTGTACTGTGTCCTCGCAAGAGTGTTGGCAGCAGCGCGATTCAATGCACGGCGCGTTCGGCTGCAGCGGGAATTACTCGGCGTTGCCTAATTTGGCACCGCTTCGTTAATCAGCGCCCTCAAGTTCTCGATCGAAATACACTCCGCGCCGCACGCGCTGGCTGTTTCCTGTTCAAGGAAATCAGAAGTCGCAACCGTTAGATCGAATTTTTCAGCATATTTGCTCGCCAACCGTTCAATGATCGCGTCCGCAGTCTGTCCAGCGCGCGAATAAAAAACTTGCACGCTGTGTGGCTCCGATTGTTCGGTGGCGGAAGTCCCCTTGCCATCAAAAACCACGACGACGCGAACGCCCGTGTAATCCTGGTAATCCCGGAGTTTTTTGATCAGGGCATCGCGTGCCAGGGAGGAACGCCGCGCATGCAGTCGGTGCATTTCCGGCCAACCGAAAATCGCGCTGTGACCATCGACGATAAGATAGCGAGCGCGCACGGAACAACGGACATTATTCCGCCGGGGCCGGTGGTGACGCGGATTTCTTTGGCTTAGCGCGCGTCGCCTCGCGACGCATCGATTTTTGGTTGGCTCTTTTGCGCTCGAGATAAGCTTTACGACGTTTTCGTTTGGCACGTCTGCGGAGTTGTTGACCCATGCGACACCATCTATAGGACGGGCCGGACAGGCGCGCAAGAATTGGGCAAGTTTTCAGCCTTGTCTCGGGCGGAAGACAGGCCGCTGGGGCCCATCTTCCTCTACTTCCGATTTCTTTCGGTTCCTAATTGTAGGGCGGCCATTCTGGCCGCCGGTTTTGACATTGGCGGCGAAGATGGCCGCCCTACAATTCATAGACCTTCATTGCTCTCGGACCTGCAGGCTGGGTCTGTTCGGCGGTCATAGACCGCCGCTACAGAATCTCAACGCCACGCCCTTTTGCGGTGGGACCCATGCAAGGTCGACGTCCCGATAGACGTATAAATTTCGCATTTCCGTATTGCTAATTCAGCCTCTTTTCGTATAAAAAGTCCTTCCCGTAAATGCACCTGTGAATTCTCCGAAGCCGCTCCTCGCTATTTCGGTGTCGCTCCTTCTCATATCCGCCGTATTCGGCGTTTTGAATGGAGGTAAAGCCAAGGCGTTGCGTACCGACGTAGCTACGGTCACAAGTCAGCGCGAAACGGCCGAGCGCCAGCGTCAAACTGCGGAAAAAAATATCAAGGACCGGGAAGCGAAGGTGGCGAACGAAGTAGGGAAGATTGCCGAAAACGAGAGTCGGATCGCCAGCGCGGAAGCGGAATTGGTGAAGACACAGACCGAGAAATCGGATTTGCAAGGTAAGCTGCAGGCGAACGAAGCCCAGATCGCCGAGTTGCAGAAACACGTCCAAGAGATGACCCAACCCTTAGCGAACCCAAATCCAGGCGCGCCCTCGGTAGCAGAGTTACAAGCCCAGCTTGATGACGCGCGGAAACAATTGGAGAGCGCAGAACACGAGAAAACTTTAATCGCCGAAAAAATGAGGCCGGCGCGTGAACAATCGCGCGGACCGGAAGTCATGGTGCAGCGCCGTGAGCCGAGCTTCCATCCTTCCGTCCGCGGAACCGTGCTGGCAGTGAATCAAGCCTACAACTTTGTCGTGCTCAATCTCGGCGATCGTCAGGGGCTCGAGCCGAATGCCGAAATGTTGGTGCTGCGCGATACCACCATTATCGGAAAAATTCGCATTTCGTCAGTTGAACCGGCGACATCCATTGGCGATATTCTGGGAAATAGCCTGGCGCGTGGCGTTCAGGTGCAACCCGGTGATACCGTCATTTATGCTGGCTCGAATTCCTAAACGAACAATCTCCGCTTTACTGCTTCTGGCAGGCTGCATAGCTCTGGTCGGATGCGCGACCGAGAAACCGCAAGTGGCGCTGGTCGATGATCCTGATGCCAAAAAAGAATCCCAGATTCCCTGGAACAAACAGGAGAAGTGGGAAAGCCAAGGCCAGTTCGCCGGAATGACCGACCGGCGCTAAGCGTCCAATCCAAAGGCACGGTGGGTATCCTGCCCGCTGATGCCAGCACAATAAGGATTAGGCAAGATCAGATCCAGAAAGCCGGCGGGTGGAGTTGTGGCACAGCCATCTTGTCCGCCACCGGACGGACTCGCTGCGGCGAGGCTGTGGGGCCAGCGGGCATCTTGCCCGTTGATGGCAGTGGTACAGGCATCTCAACAGCGCTGAATCAGATCCAGAACCCTGGCGGGATGGTTGCGTTTTTCGGAATCACGACAATTCCGTCGCGGATGTAATAATTTTCCGCGTCGAAATTTTCCGGTTTCCCCTCCGGCGTTACCACAACTCCGTCCGCAATGCGTGCGTTTTTGTCGATGATAGCGCGATCGATTACGCAATTGCGGCCGATGCCGATGGGAGTTTTCTCCGAACTGCGATCGCTACCGAGTTCGTAAAAATCGGCGCCCATCACCACGCTGTTGCGAATGGTTGCACCGCTTTGAATAATGCTGCGCACTCCGATAACGCTGCGCTCGATGTGGCCATCGGATATGATGCAGCCGTCGGAAATAATCGCCTGGCGCAGGGTCGCGCCGTTGATCTTGCTCCCAGGGAGAAACCGGGGATGAGTGTAAATCGGCGCGTCGGATTCGAAAAAACTATAGGCTGGAACCAGGTCGGTGAGATCGAGATTGGCTTCGTAGAAGGCGCGAATCGTTCCGATATCTTCCCAGTAGCCGTCGAAAATATAGGCCCTGACATTGCGCGCTTGGATCGCAGCCGGGATGACGTGCTTGCCAAAATCGAACAAATCGTTGTTAAGACACTCGATCAGCACGTTGCGATTGAAGATGTAAATTCCCAGCGACGCCTGAAACAATTCCTCATCGGCGCCGTGCCCGATTGCCGTGAGTAGAGCGCGGTCCATTTTCATTTCGTCGAGCACTTTCGCCTCCTTCGGCTTCTCGACGAACCGGGTGATGCGGCGATCTTCGCCGCTCAACATGATTCCGAACTCCGCCACCTGATCGCGTTTCACCGGTTTGGTCGCGAGCGTGATTTCTGCGTCCGAGCGAATGTGCTGATGCAGGAGCGAGCGAAAATCCATCCGATAAAGCTGGTCGCCGCTCAGAATCAAATAAAACTCGAAGGGTCGCTCGAGGAAGTAACGCATGTTTTGCCGGACGGCGTCGGCGGTACCTTGGTACCATTGCGAACCTTCGGGCGTTTGTTGGGCCGCCAGAATATCGACGAAGCTCCGAGAAAAATTGTCGAATTTGTAGCTCGCCTGAATGTGGCGATGCAGCGACATGGTGTTGAATTGCGTGAGCAAATAGATCGAGCGCAGGCCGGAGTTCAGGCAATTGCTGATCGGGATATCGACCAATCGATATTTTCCGCCGAGGGGCACGGCCGGTTTTGCGCGGTCCTTGGTTAATGGAAAGAGTCGCGTGCCCGCTCCGCCACCCATGATGATGGCGAGAGTACGCTGGGTCGTGCCAGGCGGAAGCGCAGGCGTTTGCATCGCGCTAATGTGACCACAAACGGGATTCGCTGCTCGCAAAATTTTTGCGCCCGGAAAACCACTAACGCACCCGGCGTCATCCCGAGCCGGCGCAGACAACCCCAGTCCGGCGCGGACCGAGGGACCTCGTCCAAGGTAGGAAGTTTCCCATGCGTGCGCTCTCCAATCCGAAAAACTTTGTTCAAAGATGTGAAGGGATGCCACGTGTTGAATTCCTGCACGCGAAATCATTGAAATCGGACAAAGTCACGTTGACTGACAGCACGCACTCCTGAGCCGCGCGGTTAGCCACTAGTAGTTTCGCGCGAAGCAATAAAATCGTTTGGAGTGCGGTGGGAAGCGGAGCGCCACATCGCTTTTCTTCTGCGAAAAGGTTAGCGCGCGAGAAAGCGCCGTCGTCGCTTCGCTTTGCCGGCGCAGTCCAAATGCGGTTGTTGAAAAGCAAGGTCCAATTAGACTAGCCCCTCCTGTAGATACCCGAAAAACGGGAAAATATGCTATAATCTCCCTCTTAAAATTATGTGTGGAATCGTTGGATACGTCGGACGCGCCGAAGCGGCGCCCATCCTTCTCGATGGTCTACGCCGCCTCGAATATCGCGGTTACGATTCCGCCGGCGTCGCGATCGTAAATGGGAGGCAGATGGAGACGCGCAAATGCGCCGGACGAATCGCGAACCTTGCCAAGTTGATGACCGAAAAACCGCCCTCGGGCCAGTACGGCATCAGTCACACTCGTTGGGCCACCCACGGAAAAGTAACCGACGAAAATGCGCATCCGCATTTCGACCAGAGCGGAAAAATCGCGCTGGTGCACAATGGCGTGATCGAAAATTACGCGGCGCTGCGCGAACAACTCGAGCGCGAAGGCGGCCACAAGTTTACCTCCGACACCGATACTGAAGTGCTGGCGCATTTAATCGGCAGCATTTATGAGCAAATTGACGGCGCCGATTCCAAAGCTCGCTTGGTCAATGCCACGCGTGCCGCGCTTAAACAAGTGATCGGGACGTACGGCATCGCGCTCGTTCATTCCGACATCAAAGAGTTCATGATTGGTGCGCGTCGCGGTTCGCCTCTGGTCCTCGGCGTCGGTAAAGATGAGAATTTTCTCGCCAGCGACGTGAGCGCAATCGTCGCTCACACTCGCGACGCCGTTTATCTTAACGATTTCGATATCGTCGCGGTCTCGCGCGATAAATTCGAAATCAGCTCGGTCGGGGGCGAGGCCGGCAATTATCAAATCAGCAAGGTTGAGTTTGGGGCGGAAGACGTCAGCAAGGGGGATTTTCCCCATTACATGCTCAAGGAAATCTTTGAGCAGCCGAACTCGGTGCGCGATGCCATGCGTGGACGGCTCAACACCGAAGAATGCACCGCCAAACTCGGCGGATTAAACATGACCGCAGCGGAATTGCGCGACGTCTCGCGTGTCGTGCTGACTGGTTGCGGGACCGCATTGCATGCCGCGCTGGTCGGAGAATATCTTATCGAACAGCTTGCGAACATTCCGGTGGAGGTGGAATACGCCAGCGAGTTCCGCCACCGCAATACACCGATGAGCGGCAATACGCTGGTTTTTGCCATTAGCCAAAGCGGCGAAACCGCTGACACCCTGGGTGCGTTGCGCGAAAGCCAGCGCAAAGGATTTCGCACTCTCGGCATCTGCAATAACGTTGCCAGCACCATCGCGCGCGAAAGTGACGGCGGGGTTTACATGCACGCCGGGCCGGAGATTGGTGTCGCCGCCACCAAGTCATTTACCTCGCAGGTCACCATTCTGGCGTTAATCGGACTGTTGCTGGGGCGAATGCGGCATCTCTCTACTTCGCAGGGATCGCGCGTGATCGAAGCACTCGAAGCCTTGCCCGACCAGGTCGAATCGGTGCTGAAGTTGAGCGATCAAATTCGCTCGATCGCCAGGAAATATGTCGAGGCCGAGGGAATGTTGTTCTTCGGCCGCCAATTTAATTTTCCTGTCGCGTTGGAAGGTGCGCTAAAGATGAAAGAGATCACCTATCTCTTCGCCGAAGGCCACCCAAGCGCGGAACTGAAGCACGGTATCATCGCACTGGTGCGACCGGATTTGCCTTCGGTTTTCGTCGCGCCCGACGACGCGGTGTTTTCCAAAAATCTGAACAACATCGAGCAGGTCAAGGCGCGCAAAGGGCCAATCATCGTGCTGACAAGTGGCGACGGCGCAAAACAGTTAAATGGGATCGCCAACGATATCATCGAGATCCCTCGCGCTCCCGAGTTCGCAACACCGGTCCTGACAGCGATTCCGCTCCAGTTATTTGCCTACCATGTTGCCGTTAAACTGGGTTGCGACGTCGACAAACCGCGGAATCTCGCCAAGAGCGTGACGGTCGAATAAGGCGGCCGGAACATAGGCATTTTTGCCTGTGCGCCCAACGGGCTTTCAGCCTGTTGAACCGAAGAATCGGCGTCAGTCGCGGCGGCTGCGTTGCTACGCGGAAACAGTTGCATGGGGACTGAGCAGGCAGGCTTAGCTCCGGACTCATCCCTCACCTGGCGCTTCGCGCCCTCCTCTCCCCGTGGGAGAGGAATAAGGTGAGGGCCGCTACACACGCGAAAGACGCCAAAGCCGGAATATTGCTTCTTCTTTTCGCGTTATTTAGCGTATTTGGCGGTCATGCTCGTTGGCCGATAACATCGCCGTCTCGCGTTGACAACGATTCGACGATCTAAAGGATCTGACGTTTTAACGATTTAACGATTCAACGGGTTACGATCCCTATTTGCCCTTGGAATCGTCTTTGGGTTTCTTTCCTTCGCCGGGGCGATAGTCTTCCTGCTCGGCGGCGGCAAAAGCTTTCTCCAGGCCGACCATGTCTTCGCCCGGGCGCAGGGTATCGAAGGCCTCGGATTCTTTGCGCAGTTCTTCTTCGGAGTAGTTCGCTGCCTTGATCGATAGACCGATCCTGCGCTCAATCTTATCTACCTTGATCACGCGCGCTTCTACTTCCTGCCCCACTTTGAGGACATCTTTTACCTTGGCGACGTGATCTTCGCTTAACTGGGAAATATGAACAAGACCATCGATGTCGTCTTGTAGTTGAACGAACGCACCGAAGCTCGCCAGTTTTGTTACCTTACCTTTAACCAAATCACCGATCTTGTACTTCTGATCGATATTCTTCCACGGATCTTCGCTCAGTTGTTTGATGCCGAGGCTGATTCGTTGGTTGACCTTGTCGATGTCAATGACGACCGCTTCTACTTCGTCGTTCTTCTTAAATACTTCGCTGGGGTGATTGATCTTTCGGGTCCAGCTTAGATCTGACACATGAATCATACCGTCAATGCCGTCGGCCAGTTCCACGAAAGCCCCATAAGCGGTCATATTGCGAATGTGGCCTTTAACCCGACTACCGATCTCGAACTTCTTCTCAATCTCGTCCCACGGATTGGGTTCAAGTTGCCGCAAGCCGAGCGAAATTTTCTGTTCTTCCTTGTTTACCCCCAGCACGACGGCTTCAACTTCCTGACCCACACTTAAAATATCTGATGGCCGCATGATTCGTTTCGTCCAGGAAAGTTCCGAGACATGAATCAACCCTTCCACACCTTCCTCCAGTTCCACGAATGCACCATAAGGGACAAGGTTCGTGATCTTGCCTTTGACCTTCTGGCTGGCCGGGAAACGTTCTTCGATCTGGTCCCACGGATTCCTTTGCGTCTGCTTTAGTCCGAGCGAGACGCGCTCCTTTTCCTTGTTAATATCGAGAACGACTACTTCGAGCTGCTGACCTACTTTCACCATCTCGCTGGGATGACCGAGCCGGCCCCACGTCATGTCGGTGATGTGGAGCAGCCCATCCATGCCATCGAGATCGATGAAGGCACCGAAATCGGTCAGGTTCTTCACTGTGCCGATCACGCGATCGCCGACGTTCACGCTTTCGAGGAACTTCTGCCGCTTCTCGCTCCGTTCCTGCTCAATGATTTCGCGCCGGCTTAAAACGACATTGCGACGGTCATCATTAATTTTGACGATTTTGAAGTCGTAGGTGTTACCGACGAATTGCTGCAAATCTTTCGGCGGCACGATATCGATCTGCGACGCCGGCAAAAATGCTTCTACTCCGATGTTCACCATCAGCCCGCCTTTGACCACGGATTTCACTTTGCCTTTGATCAAGCCGTCGCCTTGAAAAACGCTGGCGATTTTGTTCCAATTCTGGCGATATGCGGCCTTCTCTTTGGAAAGCACGACCATGCCCTCATCGTTTTCGAGACGCTCAAGCAACACATCCACTTCATCGCCGACTTCCAGGGTATCGATATTATCGAACTCGGCGGAGGGGATAACGCCCTCCGATTTGTAACCGATGTCCACCAGCACTTCGCGGGGGCGAATTTCCAGCACCCTACCCTTAACGATGCTGCCTTCGCGAAAATCGCGATACGACTTCGCCAGTAAATCATGCATTTGAACCATAAATTAAAGCTGCCTCCTTGGAGCAATAAACAGCGGCGCTTTTTCAGCGTCGAACCGAAAACGGGAGAGCACATTAGGCGTTCTCGCGGGAGTGGTCAACTTCCCTTCCGGG
>Ga0209056_10001126_pt1 | contig 29419 bp, 24 predicted proteins | sample GraSoiAngelo_114_FD_185876 | JGI IMG/M metagenome (GOLD analysis project Ga0209056, IMG submission 185876) | Grasslands soil microbial communities from the Angelo Coastal Reserve, California, USA - 14_0903_13_40cm (SPAdes) (version 2) | ecosystem: Environmental > Terrestrial > Soil > Grasslands... | reverse complement strand
TCAGGAAGCAGGTGGGCGGGCCGGCCGCAAGAGCGACCCCGCTCCCTGTTGCTCGCAACCACCTCGCAGCCGCCAGGCGCGAGCTTGAGGACGTTGACCGCGTCCGCCGGGAAATCGCCGACGATGCCGAAACCCTGGAACGGACGAAAGAGCAGGCGCGTACGCTTGAACAGTCCATCGCGCGTAACCATTACCTCCTCTGTCGAGCCGAGCTCGGCGAGCTAGAGGGCCGCAGGAACCGCCTTACCCGTCTCGATGAGCAGTCGCGGCATTTTCAGGAGCAGCTCGAATCGAGCAGCGCCTTCGCTGACTTGCCGTCGGACGAGCGCGACGAGCTTGTCCGTACGTGGAACTCGGTACGCGAGCTACGCGAGCGGCTCGTGAACGAGCAGCCGGAGACCGAGAAACAGCGCCGCCGCCTCGATGAACTGACCGAGCGCCGCGAGTCGCTCGCCCGCCGGGAGAACGAGCTGGCGCGCTTCCGCCGCTACCCCGCCGAGCGCCAGCCGGACATTGACGCCCTCGTTCAACACTGGCGCCGCGCCGACACGATCTACCGTGAAGCAAAGGCTCGTTCCGAAAGCGCGACGCGTGCTGCCGAGCCGCTTCGCGAGGAGTACGACCGCCTTCGCCTCGAAGTCGGCGCCCTCTCGGCCGAGGACGTTCGCTTGCTCACCGAGCGCCTGCGCTCGCCGGCCCGGCCGAACCCCAAGCAGATTCGCGCGCTCCTCGCTGCCCCCTGGGTGCTCGCTCGCCTCATCGGCCGGGCCGCGCGCTCCGCGGTGCGCTTCCTCCTCCGGCGTCGCGCCACAACAAACGACGCCTCCCCTGACGAGCCGCACGTCTCGCCGCTCGCCTCGATTGCCTCCACGGAGGCGAGCCGCCTGTTGCAGGCCCACCTCCGCTACCTCGAAGTCGCTCCGGTCGTTCAGAAACAAGAGGCCGAGCAAGCTGGCGCCGAGCGAGCCATCATAGAGCGCGACGCGGCTGCCGCCCAGCTCCGCCACGCACTCGAAGGCCTCGTAGACGACTTGACGGACCTGGAGTCCGCCTGCGCCCAGTTCTCCGCACGCGCCTCGTCGCGTAAACAGCTCGACGTGATCTCAAGCCAGCTGGAGGCGCTAGACGCCGAGAGTGAATCCCTCCGCGAGACCGTCAACCGCTTCATAGCTGATGGTGATCGCCTTCGCAAACGGGAGAGTGAGCTGACTCAGCGCCTGACGGCGATCGTCGGACGGGGCGGTACGCTCGAAGACCTCTTCTCCGCCTTCGAAGCCGCCTGCGGACAGCACCGCGTGCACCAAGAGGCTACGCGCTCGCTCCGTGAGGTCGAGAGTACTCGGGGCATCGTCCTCGAAGGTAGGTCGCCCGCCGAGCTTGATGAAATGATCGTCCGGCGCGAACGGGAAATCGCCGCCTATACCGCGGCGAACCCCTCGCTCGAGGGAGCGCGCTCCAACGCTAACGCCGAGCTTCTGAAGGAAACGCTCGCCCGAGAAGAGCGCGAGCTGCGCGACCTGGAGCTTCGAATCGAAAGCCTCAGCACGCGCACCGGCACGCGCCTCAGCGGGCTCCGGTCTCGCGCCGAGGTCGAGGAGGAGATCCAGCAGCATACGAATGAGGTCGCGGCGCTCGAGGAGTTCGGCCGCGCCCTGTCCGTTGCTAAGGACCTCATCGATAAGGCCATGACCGAAGCCCATCGGGACTTCGCCCCCAGCGTCGGCCGCTTCTTAAGCGATGGCTTATCGCGGGTCACCGACGGTCGCTACCAGAAGGCCATGCTCGATCCTGCCACCTTCCGCGTCACCACTGAAGTCCCCGAAACCGGCCGCCTCGTTGACGTCGACGTCCTCAGCCAGGGCACCCAGGCTGCCGCCTACCTGCTCCTGCGCGTTGGCCTCGCCCAACACATGAGCTCGATGTCCGAACCCGTCCCGCTCCTGCTCGATGACCCCCTTGTCGACCTCGACGACCTCCGCATCGACAACTTCCTCGACCTTCTGCTGGACCTCGTCCGTGAGCGGAATCTGCAAATCCTGCTCTTCACAAAAGACGAAGCCACTCGGCGCTGGTTCGAGCGAAGCTGCGCCGTTGACGAATCTTGCCTCATGACCCATCTCGAGCCAATCGCCGGCCGGATCCCGGTCGGCGTTTCGCCCCTCGTTCAGAAGGCCGCGCGCACGAATGAGCAGCCGCGGCTTCAAATGAACGGCGGCACTGGGCTTTAGCGCTCCTTAGCGCGGCAGCACGTCCGGTACGGAGCCGATGAAATAACCCTGGGCGCGAAGGCCGTCGATTATCACCTGAAGCGCCGGCCCGTCCTGCGATCCCGACCCGACATGGAAAACATAGATTGCGCCCGGCTCGGCCTGCTCCAGACAACGCTGGATGATGGCGCCCGCCGACCATCCCATCCAACCGCGAGAGTCCACCGTCCACAGGACGTTATAGGCATATCCGCGCGCCCCCACGTCCTCGTTCACGGAAGCATCGTATGCGCCGTAGGGCGGGCGAAAGTAGGGTTTGGTAGTCGCTCCCGTCAGTTGCATAACGATGTTCTCCGTCCGGTCCAGCTCCTCCCAGCGCTGCTCGCGAGTTTGCGGCGCTGTTTTTGTGGCGGCGCCGGTCATCGAGGCATGGTCATATGTGTGGTTGATCAGTTGGTGGCCTTCTCTTACGATCCGCCGCAGTAATTCGGGGTTTCGCTCCGCCCAACGGCCGGTCATACCAAAGCTCGCGTGTATGCCATCCGCCGCCAGCGTATCCAGTATCTGTGCCGCGAATCCGGCGTCCGCTCCCGCGTCGAAGCTAAAGGCCACGATCTTGCGGCTCGCGTCGCCCTTTCTGATTACCAGGGCCGGGCTGCCCGCAGGCGGCAGCGTTACCGGCTGAGCCGGTGGCGTCGGCGGAACCGGTGTCGGCGGAAGCGGCGAGGGCGCGGCTGTAAGTGTCGCCGTCAGTCGCGGTGTGGGCCTCTCGCTGATCGTCGAGGATGGCGATGGTGCCACCGATGAGGTGATCGACAGCGACGCGCCCGTTCCCCCACCGCAGCCGGCCGCGAGCATGATGAGGATGCCGGTGATTGCGAGCTTGTAGCTGCGCGGATTCACTACGACCTCCATTATGACAACGTAGAAGCTGCCCTAATGGCATTGTGCTACGTCCGCGTTTGGGCGTAGAGACCGGCGTCAACACGGTCTAACGGAGGTCAAATTGCTCGGGGCCGCCGGGCCGGTCAGCTATGCTCCGTGCCCCTCATTGATTCGGACTTCCGGCCAGGCCACGCCACCCGCTCCGACTCGTTCCCACTCGCCTCTCCCCTCTCTAAGCGCTTCCAGTAGGAACGCAACTCGAGCGGGAAGGTCTGGGTCCTCCTCGTCCACTCGCTTCACATATGCAAGGGCCAGGTGAAGCAGCTCTTCGTCCGTGATTGAAGGGGCCGGTGCCGATCCATATCTCGGAATCATTACAGAAATCCACTCTCTGCGGTTAATTGTTCGCCCGGGCCGACGGCCCAATCGCGCCATCCTACACTAGTCGCCTTCTATCGTTTGGGGCATAGGAATTCTCTCAGAAAATAGTTTGAATGCGAAGCCTATTTCACCATCACTTAACCCGCGGACCCATCGCGTTCACCGGCACCTTGACCTTCGCCCGCTAGCATGGAGAAGACTCAAAGCCCATGCGCGAAGTTCAACTAAAACGTCTCACCGAGGACGATCTCCTCCTGGCGGCCATCTCAATCGTAAAGGCTGCCCAAGAGGATGGGGCGGACTTTGTCCCGAACGTCGCCGCCGTGTTCGAGTCGCTTTTTCGCGAGCAGGAAGCGGCAAGCCGCCGGCGTTAGACGAAGCGGCGAATCACTCGCATCCCGGCAAACGCGAGCAAGATCGGCAGTCGACGGATCGGCGTCGTCTTGCCCGCCCCGTTCGGGCCCAGAAGTCCGATCACCTCTCCCGGCGCCGCCTCAAGCGATAACTGCCGCGTTTGGCCAAATGCCTGAAATTCGCTCGACCCTAAGAACCGTTTCCATCATCAGTATTCAAACCTTGGCTCAGGCCGCACCAATAGTAGCGCCGTTGAACAAAGATGCGATGAAGCGCGCCGCTACCGAATCCCCGTGTCGTAGCGGAGCGTCACCGAAACGAACGTGTTCGCAGGAACCGTCACCGTTTGCGGCTCCGGACGCGGCAATCCCTGCGCGTCACCTTGCGGTTCGACGTAATACTCGCCGGGCGAGAGGGCGACATGGAAACGCCCAGAATCGTCGGAGTCGAAAATGAGCACCCGTTGTGTGCGTCCGGCGTCCCAGACCACGATCGTGGCCTCGTATGGCTCTTCACACGGCATTCCCTCTCGCTGGACCGGACATGTAGGCCCGAGAAGTACCCGCCCGTCTATGCCCGCAGTTGCCGTAGCTGTCGTGTTCGAAGGCGTAGTGGTCGTCGCCGCCGGTGTGTCATTCTCGTTCCCGCAGGCGGCCGGCAGGGCCAACAAGACAAACGCGATAAGAATCCGGCTCATGATGGTGTCCACACATAAAGACGCACTGAGTGCCGGAAGAGTTCCGGTTCAGGTTTTGAAGTTCGCCTGGAGCGTCGAATACGCCCGACGGATTCCGGGCTTAGTCGCGATAACTCTGGAGCCAACGGTGAGATTCGAACTACGACTCGCGCATTAAAAGACGCCTGGATTAGCTTTTAGCCCGTCCCCGTTTCGCCCTCGATTCTCATTTTCTCGCGCCGTGTGTTTCAGGCTTTTGTCATCAAGACTTCATAGTGGCTTCATGCGGATGATCTAGCGGGTGCTTACAATGGATGTGGAGTGAGATAGAATCGACCGGGACTTTGTAAACCCCGTGAATTAGACGTTATCCCTCGCATGACCTCACAATGATTGATTGAAATCCCGCGTAATCCACAATTTGGAAGACTTAACGACCTAATCTGGTAAGAGCATTTGCGCTTGCCGTTACGGAACCTAAGGCTGGGATGGAGACCCGTTGCAGTCGCGGGGGTGGTTGCGTGTGCTGGCCTCGGGTATTGGATTCTCCCTTCGGTTATCCAGGGCAGCTCATCCACGCATCAAACCAAAGCCACGACAGTAAGCACGCCCATCAGACCACCATCGAACGACCCCGTGCTGGTAGGCGCGGGAGACATCTCGTCTTGCGCTCAGGACAATGATGCCGCGACGGCGAGACTTCTGGATGGAGTGGTCACCGGGGCGACCGGACAAGTCGTGGTATTCACCGCGGGCGACAACGCATATGAGTCAGGCACTGATTCGGAATTTCAGCATTGCTACAACCCGACCTGGGGTCGGTTCAAGGACAGGACGCGACCCGCTCCGGGCAACCACGAATACAAGCCCGGGAACGCCGATGGGTATTTCAATTACTTTGGCGCGGCTGCCGGCGATCCAGCTCAGGGCTATTACAGCTACGATCTGGGCACCTGGCATATCGTCGTTCTTAATACCAACGACCACTGCAAGGAGATCGCGTGTGATAACGGCTCGCGTCAAGAAGAGTGGCTTCGCGCCGACCTCGCGGCACACCCGGCGGCCTGTACCCTCGCCATCTGGCACGACCCGCTCTTTACCTCGGGGACAACGCACGGGAACGCGCCCTGGGCGAAGCCCTTTTGGGACGATCTCTACGCACAAGGAGCGGACGTGGTGATCAGCGCTCATGAGCACAACTACGAACGCTTTGCGCCGCAAACGCCGGCGGGTGAGCCGGACCCTCAGTTCGGGATCCGAGAATTCGTTCTGGGGACAGGCGGGGAAAGTCACTACGCCGACTACAAGACCGTTCGGCCAAATAGCGAGGTCCGCAATGATGAGACTTTCGGCGTAATGAGGTTTGTTCTCCACCAGGACGGGTACGATTGGGATTTCCTGCCCGCCTATCGTGGCGACACTTTCCAGGATTCGGGCAGCGGCACATGCCACGGGCCTCCCAAAAGCCAATGACGAACGCTCGCGATTACGGACGCTGACGGTACGCGTGGCGGCGAGGACAGAGCACACACGCTAGATCTAGCCGGTCCCATCCTGACGCCAAGGGCCTCGAACCGGTTCGGCTCGCAGGAATAACGCGGCCGGTTGCTTGCGTCATCCAAACCTTCACGCTCGATTCCCGGATTTGGGCTTCGAGGGCGAATGTGCGTACTCACCGGGCAATTCTGACGCAAACCCACAAGACGCCCTATCGTTGTATTCACCATGAATGACTTCATCGAGGATCTGATCAACGACTGGGCTGGGCATGTCGCCGCAGTGGACACTGTGATGAAACTCGCGGCTACCGATCTAATCTATCTAGTCCTACCACTCGCGTTCGCTCTGTGGTTTCTGCCTGGAGGTTCAGCTGAACGCGCGCTCCGGCAACGAGTCTGGCTGGCTATCATGATTAGCGTGATCGCTGGGCTCTTTCTAGCTGCTCTGGTCGCCCAGTTGTATTCCGACGCTCGGCCGTTTGTCTCACGTACCGATACCAGGCTTCTCATCTCGCACGCTGCCGACAACGGCTTTCCCAGTGAGCACGCCACCGTAAGCTTCGCCGTTGCGGGGACGCTGATTTGGTGGCGCCGATCGATTGGGTTCCTCGCCATCTTCTTGGCGAGTCTTATCGGATTCGCTCGCGTGTTCGTCGGTGTGCACTGGCCATCCGACGTCGCGGCCGGTGCCGCAATTGGCATCGTTACCGGTGCACTTGCCGCACAAACTGTCTCGTGGTGGACACCGCTTCAGGCACAGGCGTCGAAGTTTTTCCCAAGTTGGATGGTCGCCTCGCCGTAGAAAGGTGCGCGAATGATCTGCTCAGACGAAAATCTGGAGCCAACGGTGAGATTCGAACTCACGACCTGCGGTTTACGAAACCGCTGCTCTACCGCTGAGCTACGTTGGCTCCCGTTTTTTGAAACCGCTCCCACGTCCGGCGGGTAACGTTGGCCCCGAATCTATCTTAAGCAGCCCACTGGAGCCCGGCAACGAAACCGCCGCAAAACCGAGAACTGATAGCCGACAGCTATATCTCGACGCGCTCGACGTCCCGCACAGATGTCCGCAGCAGCCGGCCCGCGACCCGCTTGAAGACGTCGGCGTCTCCTGTCGTGTAGAAACCATATGTGGGCTTCGGGTTTGCCGCCAATGCGTCCCGCTCCCGCAACAACTGCCGCACCCGGCGCGCTACAGGCCGGGACGGGTCGTACAAGTGCACGCCCCGCCCCAGCATGCGCTTGATCCGCCCGCGCAGGAACGGATAATGCGTGCAGCCCAGACCGACCACATCCGCCTCGCTGCCGCGCACCGGCGCGAGGTGCCGCTCCAGCAGCGCAGTTGTCGCCCGCGTGCCCACCTCGCCCGCCTCCACCATGTTCTCGAGACCATCGCAGCCGACGTTTATGACCCGCTTGTCCGGCGCGAACTCCTCAATTAGTCCCGCAAGGTATGGACTCTGCGCAGTCGCCGGCGTCGATAACACCGCGATCGTCCCCGTCCGTGTCCGCCTCGCCAGCGTCTTCACGACAGGCACGACACCGACGAACGGGATCTCCGGGAAGCTCTCTCGCAGATAACCGATCGCGTGCACCGTCGCCGTGTTGCAGGCGACCACGATCATTTTCACGTCCCGCTCGATCAGGAACCCGGCGATCCGGCCAGTCAGATCGTGCAGCTCAGCGGTTGACTTCTCGCCGTAGGGCACGTGTCCGCTGTCCGCGAAGAAGATCAAGCTTTCCTGTGGCAGCATGCGCCGGATCGCTCTCCAGATCGAAAGCCCGCCGACGCCCGAATCGAAGACGCCTATCGGCCGGTTGTCCATCGACTGATCTTCCTCATTACGGTCATCGTACCAGATATATGAACGCGCTTAACGATGGAATCGATACCCGCGCCCTCCCTCATACCCTTTACCCAGCGCGACGCAACCTCAGATAATGGCCCTCGTGCCTGAAAGCCCTAGCATCCTCGCCGTTATCCATCGCCTCGCGTTCGTTCTCGCGGCCACCGCGCTTCTTGTTCTCGCCTTCGCCTGCGGCAGCAACGAAGAGGCGAACAACTCGTCACAATCCACTGTCGCCGCGACATCCAATAAGAGCGTAGCGTTCCCGTCCTTACCGACCTCGACCGCCGCAACAACAAGCTGCCAAGCCCCTTCAGGCACGCCTCCGGAGGTGCAAGTGAAATCTTATCCTCAGCGCCCACCGCTTACCATCGACAAGTCGCATCAGTTCATCGCCCACGTCTATACCACGCGCGGACACTTCATCATCCAGCTCTTGCCGGACCTCGCCCCGGAGCACGTCAACAGCTTCGTCTTCCTCGCCCGCGACAAGTTCTTCAACGGCACCACCTTCCACCGTGTCATCCCCGGTTTCGTGGCTCAGGGCGGAGATCAGACAGGCAGAGGCAACGGCGGCCCCGGTTACAGCGTGCCTTTGGAGCCCAGCCAGGAACCCTTCGTGCGCGGAGTTGTCGGTATGGCCCGCTCCAACGACCCCAATAGCGCCGGGAGCCAGTGGTTCGTCACCCTCGGCGACGCGCCCAACCTCAACGGTTCGTACACCGTCTTTGGGAAGGTCGTTCAAGGCATGGAAGTAGTCGATTGCCTCTCGCCGCGCGACCCCTCAGTCAACCCCAATGCTCCACCGGGCGACGCCATAATCGACCTCGCGATTCAGGAGATAGCGCCCGGCGGCTAGTTTCCTGACCCATCCCGCGCAACCGGAAGCGTAAAGCTCACCTCCAGACCGCCCTCTTCCCTGGGCGCCAGCCAGATGCGCCCGCGCTGTGCCTCCACCAGCCGCCTACACACTGTGAGCCCCATGCCCATGCCGCGCACGCGCTTCGGAATCTGGCTCGAGCGATAGAAACGCTCGAACACGGCATCCCGCTCTTCTTCGGGAATACCGGGGCCCCGGTCGAGCACCGAAATGATGATCTCGGCGCCGCCGTTCATCGCCGCCCTAAGCTCTATCGGCGACTCCGGCGGCGCGTACTTCTCTACATTGCTCACGAGGTTCCTCAGCACCTGCTCGACATATGTCGGCTCAGCCAGCGCCGCGGCTAGCTCGTCCGAAACATCAACAACAATTTCCCGCTCAGGCCGGCTTTCGCCAAAGCTGCGCGCGAACCGACGGATCACATGCTGCACCAGTACCGGTTCGGTCGTCAGTTGCTCCCCCAACTCCAGCCGCGCGAGGTTAAGCAGGTCCTCGATCATCCGGTACATCGTGTCCGTCTCCTGCTCGACGTTCTCGAGTAGCGATACCGCTTCCTGCTCATTAATCCGGCCGCTCATCCGCCGGACTGCCTTGATCCCCCCGTAAATTAGCATCATCGATGTGCGCAGCTCGTGTGAGAGCAGGCCCAGGAACTCGTCCTTCGCTTCGTTCGCGCGTCGCAGCTCCTCGACGATCCGGTCTTTCTGCCGGTTGCTCGCCTCCAGGTCGGCCGTCCGCTCCTGCACTCGACGCTCGAGTTCATCCCGCGCCCGGGTCAGGTCCTCCTCGGCCTTCTTGAGCCCCGAAATGTCCTGCAGAACCCAGCTCGCGCCGATGACGTGTGACTCGTCATACATGATGCTTGCGGCCGAAACCGCGATATCTACTGGCTGCCGGTTGCGAGGCTTTACATGAGAGACCCATCGCCGAGGCGTATGCAACCATCCGCTGCTTGAGCGCCTCGCGAAAGAGGTGCCGGTCCTTAACTGGCAGGTAATCGAAGAGGGACTTCCGGCCCACGAAGCGAGGAGTCAGGCCGAGGAGGCGAATTGCTTCGGCGTTTGCCTCCTCGATCCGGCCGCCCGCGTCCGTCACGATGTAGGCCAGCGGCGCTCCCTCAAAGAGATCGCGATAGTGCCGAAGTGGCTCATCCACGCTCGTAATCCCCGCTTGCGGCGGGGCTAATGCGGAAGCCGGCAATAACAGGCGCGGCCGCCCGCTCACATCGACGCCGCCACGGCCTTCCCGGCCCGTGCGCTCGCGGCTAGCCTCGCGCCTCTCGCTCGCAGACACGCTTCCTTGCTCCGCACTTGGTCTTCGTATCATCCGATGTTGCGACTGGGCGCGAGCGCGTAGCTCAGGGCGTTCAGACGCCCGCTCGCACGGCCAACGCTACGACATCAAACTAGCCGTTCGCCTGCGCCCCGTTGCTGCGTGACGAGGCGCGGAGCTTCGCGTCTTCTGGGCGACGCCGCAGCCGGCCGATCTTTCCCCCTCTTCCGGTACATTGCCTGATGGCGTTCGATAAGCCCCGGCTTGATTAGTCCCGCCCGTCCTGGCTTCAAGCGGTGCGAACCGCCTCCAGGCTCTCTAGTTTAAATTGCTTTAGTCAGGTGTCAAGCAATGGCGGCGAGAGTGAGCTCGCAGCGGTGGATACCGCCCTGGGCGCACGGTGCCAACATGAATCAGCGGCGGCCGCGCCTCGACATGCGGAAAAGCCGACCGGGAAGGCCATTTGTCATTCCGAGCACCCGCGGCCTGTGAACGCTGGCTACGACTCCCCCGCAGAGGCCTGCCCGCCGTGGAGGGAATCTGTCGGGGTCACCACGGGCATAACATCGGTGCGAATTCCGAGGCCCCGCACGCCCTTCACCTGCCGCTCCGCATGGTACGAAGACCGCACGAGCGGGCCTGCCTCGACATGACGAAATCCAAGCGCCAGCGCGTCCTCCCGTAACCCGGCAAACTCGTCCGGATGGTAGTAGCGAACGAGCGGCAGGTGCTTCGCGCTAGGCTGCAGGTACTGCCCGAGCGTCAGCACATCCACTCCCGCGTCGACGAGGTCCCCAAACACCATGAGCAGCTCGTGCTTCGTCTCCCCCAGCCCGACCATCAATCCACTCTTCGTGACCGTCTCGGGGTCCAGCTCCTTCGCCAGTCGCAGCAACTCCAGCGACCGCTCGTAGCGCGCCTTTGGGCGCACGCGCCGGTACAGGCGTGGCACCGTTTCCGTGTTGTGGTTCAGTATCTCCGGCCGCGCCCTCATTACCGCCGCCAGTGCATCCCAGTTCCCCATGAAATCCGGGATCAGGACCTCGACGCTCGTCCCCGGCGATAGCCTCCGGATCCAGCGGATCGTCGCCGCGAATATCGACGCCCCTCCGTCCGGCTCATCATCCCGGTTGACCGATGTCACGACCGCGTGCGTCAGGCCCATCTCCCGCACGGCATTCGCCACTCGCATTGGCTCCAGTTTGTCGAGCGCTCCCGGCCGTCCGGACTTCACCGCGCAAAACCCGCACGCTCGCGTGCACGTGTCGCCTAGGATCATGAACGTCGCAGTCCCCGCCTCCCAGCACTCGCCGATGTTCGGGCAATGCGCCTCCTCGCACACGGTGTGCAGACGCCCCTCGCGCATGATGTTCTTAAGGCGGATGTAGTTCTCTCCGCCCGGAAACCGCACCTTTAGCCACGGCGGCTTGCGTTCCCGTACGACGCTAGTCGGCTGTTTCAGCATTGCGACCCTATTTTAGCAGTTGCCCACGAGTGTCATCCCGAGCTAAGACGGGCGGGGACGACCGAGAGGGCTGGAGGGCGAGGGATCTCTCACCCCGCCATACTGTATGTCGCTCAGGGTCTGCTGGCGCCCAACCTCGTACCTCGTACCGCGTACCTCGTACTTCGCCCTTCCTGTAGGATTGCACCGTGCACACTGGCCTCATTCCGTCCGAAGACAACATATTCTCCTGGATCCGAGAGGTCTTCGCTCAAGGCATACGCCGCCCGGGCTACCCGGCCGACCGCTGGGCGGAAGACTGGCTCCAGCAACAGTTCCGCGCCTTCGGCCTCGAACGAGTTCGCGGGGAACCGGTCGAAGTGGCGTGTTGGGAGCCTCGCGAGGCGACGTTGGCGGTCGCCGCGCCCGGCTCCACGCTCAGCATTCCTTGCTTCCCGCTCCCCCAATCTGCTCCCGTTAAAAGTCTTGAGACGGAACTCGTCGCCTTCGATCCAGCGCGACCGGAGGCGGTCAACGGCGCCTTCTCACTCTACGAAATCGTCCTCAACAGAGTCCCCCAGACGGTCCTTGAGTCGCGCGCGACCTGGTCCTACGATCCCGACGGAAGCTACGCCTCGACCAGGCACATCTTCCCTTTCGGCCGGGAGATCCAGAACGTGATGGAGCCGTCGGTGTCGGCCGGCGCCGCCGGCTTTATCGGGGTGCTGCGCGACTATCCCGGCGATTCCAACCAATACTACGTTCCCTATGACGCCATCCAGCGTCCCATCCCAGGCGTCTGGATTTCCGGCAGCGACGGCCGCCGCCTCCGCGAACTGCTCGCCGCCGCGCCGTTGCGGGCGATGCTATCTACCGAGTCCGTCCGTGAGATGATCACGGCCTACAACATCGTGGGCGAACTTCCCGGCGCGGACGAGGAGATGGTCATCATTGGCTCGCACCACGACGGCCCCTGGGCCTCGGCCGTCGAGGATAGCTCCGGGATCGCTCTGGTGCTCGCGCAAGCCGAGTACTGGTCGCAAGTGCCACAGGCCGAACGACCACACCGCCTGCTCTTCCTGCTCAACGCCGGGCACATGGCCGGCGGGGCTGGTCAGCGCACATTCGTTGAGTCCCACTCTGGCGAACTCAATAGCGTCGTTCTCGAACTCCACCTCGAGCATGCGGCAAGCGAGTTCAGCGATGAGACGGGCGAACTCGCGCCCACGGGCCGCCCGGAGTCACGCTGGTGGTTCACATCCCTCATTCCCCGCCTCGAGAACGCCGTACGCTCCGCGATCGAGGCGGAGGACCTGCGCCGCTCGATGGTCGTGCCGCCCACGATGTTCGGCCCGAAGCCAACGACCGACGGCGCCGACTTCTATCTAGCCGGTGTCCCGCTCGTCAACTACCTCACCGCGCCGTTCTACCTCTTCGACGCGATGGACACCCTGGACAAAGTCCACCGCCCCAGCCTCGTGCCCGTCACCCGCGCTGCTATCCGTGTCGTCGAATCCACTATGGGTGTGTCGGCATCAGCGATGCGCGCCGGTTAACGTCCACCCTCCGTCTGCCACGCAGCATCCCACGGAATCATGGCGCGTCCCGCTTCGGCCTGTTGTGCGAGCCACGTTGCACTCATAGCATTATGAATAAGATGCGCATCATCCTCCTCATCGGCGACTCTACCCTCGCGCCCTATACGGGCCCGCTCGAGGCCGAAGGGTTTGCCGTCCAGCACCTGTTCCCCGGCGCCTCTGAGCCCTCCACCGGATCGCCCGATGCCGTCGTCATGGACCTCTCGTCCGCCGCAGAAGACCCCCGGGCTCGCCGCTACCTCGAAGCGGCGTCAGACGGCGAAACGCCAGCCGTCATCACGTTGCTACCGTCCGCCGGCTTACAAACCGTCGATCCGGCGTCCATCCGCGATGACTTCCTTCTCAACGGCGCGACGGCCGAAGAGCTCTGCGCGCGTGTCCGCCGCGCCCTCTACCAGCGTCACGGCGTGGACACGCGAAATACGCTAAAGCATGGCGACCTCGTGATGGACCTCGCGAACTACACCGTCCACATCGCCGGCCGTCCCGTCGAGCTCACTTACAAGGAGTACGAGCTCCTCCGTTTCCTCGCCACCAACCGTGGACGCGTCTTTACTCGTGAGATCCTCCTCAGCAAAGTCTGGGGTTACGACTTCTACGGGGGCGCCCGCACCGTCGACGTCCACATCCGCCGCCTGCGCGCCAAAATCGAGGATCGCCACACCCCCTTCATCGAGACCGTCCGCAACGTCGGCTATCGCTTTCGCACCAGCTGACTCGAATCTGCCATCTCTATAGGGGCGGGCGAAGGCCCTCCGATTGTCGGCTTGCCGTCGTCAGGGTCCTGCGCCCGCGAGTCCGAATGCCTCGCCCCGGCGCCGCGGCGCCCGAAACCCCTTGTCTACCTTCTGTAACAAACGCGTAACATCACGCCCATTCCGTGCCGCCTGCTGGCCTGCTATCGTTCCCATCAAAATATTTGTCCCATAGGAGGTACTTATAGGCAATGCCACCGGAGATAAACAGCGGCGATACCGCATGGATGCTGGCGGCGGCGGCTCTCGTCATGTTCATGACGCCCGGCCTCGGCTTTTTCTATGCAGGTTTCACCCGCAGCAAGAACGTGCTCGGCACAATCATGCAGAGCTTCATCGTAGTTGGGCTTGTGGGTGTGCTGTGGGTCCTGATCGGCTACACGCTCGCCTTTGGCCCAACCGAAGGGGGAATCATCGGCAACCTCAGCTTCATCGGATTCAAGGACGTAGGCATCATCCCCGACGACAAGGCTGTGGTGGGCAACGTCACCTGGGGTCCGACAATCCCTCACGAGGCGTTTGCCATATTCCAGGCGATGTTCGCCATCATAACGCCGGCACTCATTACCGGCGCTTTCGCTGAACGTGCGAAGTTCAGCACCTTCCTGGTCTTTATGGCCGCCTGGTCACTGCTCGTGTACGCGCCGGTAGCCCACTGGATTTTTGGTGCTGGCTGGCTCGGCATCGCGGACTCGGGTGGCATAAACGCGCTGGACTTCGCCGGCGGCGCGGCGATCCACGTCAATGCCGGTGCCGCCGCATTGGCCGCGGCCCTGCTCTACGGCAGGCGCAAGGGCTTCGGCAGAGAACCTATGGAACCACACAACGTCACCTACATTGTGCTAGGCGCGGCGATCTTGTGGTTCGGCTGGTTCGGCTTCAACGCCGGTAGCGCGGGGGGCGCGAGTGGTCAGGCGGCAAACGCCTTCGTCGTCACGAACACCGCCGCCGCCTCGGCCGCCCTTTCCTGGATGTTCGCCAGCTGGGCCCTTACGGGAAAGGCAAGCGTGATTGGGGCTGCTGCTGGCGCTGTTGCCGGACTGGTGGCAATCACACCGGCCTCGGGCTTCGTCCAACCCTGGGCTGCGATCGTCATCGGCAGCGTAGCGGGTGTCGTCTGCTACCTTGCCGTCCGCGTGCGGGAGCGCTCGGGCATTGACGACTCGTTGGACGTGGTTGCAGTACACGGCGTAGGCGGTACGTGGGGCGCGCTCGCAACGGGACTCTTCGCCACAGCGGCCGTTAGCGGCCTCGCCGACAATGAGGGCCTATTCTATGGACACCCCGCACAGGTCCTCGACCAACTCGCCGCGATTGCGACCGTTTGGGTCTACTCATTCCTCGTCACAGCCGCGATTCTCAAGGTCCTCGACCTTACTCTCGGTCTGAGGGTCAGAGAAGACGAAGAAGAGCTCGGTCTCGACGTCACCCAGCACGGAGAGCGCGGTTATGTGCTCGACGAAGGTGCTGGTCTAGCCGTTGTCCAGTACGCCGAAGGGCCGCCGCCCGCGCCCACTTCTGCGCCTAGAGTGCAGCCCGAGAGCGCCGGCAGCGGGGCCGGGTCCTAGCGCAATGTGTCATTCTGAGCGAAATGAAATTCTTCGAGGAATGCGCGTAATTCTGCGAAGGAATCCTCTATGACGTGGGAGCGAGCGCCCCGACATGCTGAATCTGTGCTAGGGAACCCACCTTGAGTGGACGGCAATCGCGAGCAAGAGGCGAAGGCCTTTTCCAAGCGTCGTCAGACCGGGGGTCTGGGGGCGTCCCCCAGTTTTTCCCCTTCAGGGGGCGGGGTGGGACAGCACGCCGTTAGGAGACAAGGAGCAATAACGAAGTGTACAAACTAGAAGCGATCATCCGACCGGAGAAGCTGGACGACGTGAAGGAAGCGCTGGCGGCCGCCGGCCTCACCGGACTGAACATCGTGCACGTCACCGGCCGAGGCGCTCAGAAGGGCATCGTTCACATGGGCCGAGGCGGCGAGACTTATACCGTCGATATGCTCCCAAAGGTCAAGATCGAGGTCGTCGTCAAGGAGGCCGACGCCGACCGCGTGGTCAAGCTCGTCTGCGACGCAGCCCATACGGGCAATATCGGCGATGGCAAGATTTTCCTTATCCCCGTGGCCGACGCCATTAGGGTCCGCACCGGGGAAAGAGGTGACGCAGCAGTCTGATAACAGGGAAGCAGGACTGAGGAGCAAGGAGTTCCGATTTTTCGCGGGATATTCTGGCTACTGGCTCCTATCTCCTGGATCCTGCCGTGTAACACAGCCGTAACGTACGCACCTGCCATCGGCAGGGATGCACGCATATAATCGCAAACGCAGGAAAGACCGAAGGAGGGACAATTGACAACCGCAACAGACGTTCAGAAGGTCGCCGATCTGATCAAGAAGAACAACCTCCAGATCGTTGACCTCAAGTTCGCCGACCTGCCCGGCCTCTGGCAGCACTTCTCTATCCCGCCCAAGGACATGGTCGACTTCGATGACTTGCAGGGGTCGATCTGGGTGGACGGCATCGGCTTCGACGGCTCTAGCATCCGTGGCTTCCAGGAGATCCAGGAATCCGATATGATCCTCATTCCGGACCCCGCTACCGCGCGCATCGATCCCGCTTGCGAAGTGCCTACCCTCAGCGTCCTCTGCGACATCGTCGACCCTGTGACCAGAGATCCCTACACCCGCGATCCTCGAGGAATCGCCAAGAAGGCGGAAGCGTACCTCAAGTCCACCGGTCTCGCAGACACTTCCTACTGGGGCCCTGAACTCGAATTCTTCGTCTTCGATGACATCCGTTACGACCAGAACGAGCATGAGGGCTACTACCACATCGACTCAATCGAAGGTCAATGGAACACCGGCAGCAACACTCAGCCCAACCTCGGCTACAAGCCCCGTTACAAGGAAGGCTACTTTCCGGTCCCACCGCACGACACACTCCAGGACATTCGCAGCGAAATGGTCATCGAGATGGAGAAAGTGGGAATCCCAGTCGAGGTGCACCACCATGAGGTAGCCACCGCCGGCCAGAACGAGATCGACATGCGATTCACAAGCTTGACGCAGATGGCGGACAATGTCCTCTGGTACAAGTACATCGTAAAGAACGTCGCCCGCAAACACGGCAAAGTCGCGACCTTCATGCCCAAGCCTCTGTTCATGGACAACGGTTCCGGCATGCACACCCACCAGTCGCTCTGGAAGAACGGTAAGCCCCTCTTCTTCGACCAGAAGGGGTACGCCCTTACGAGCGAGATGTGCCGCTGGTACGCCGGAGGTCTGCTCCGCCACGCCCCCGCTCTCATGGCCTTCTGCGCGCCCACGACGAACTCCTATAAGCGCCTCGTCCCGGGCTACGAAGCGCCGGTGAACCTCGTCTTCTCCGCCCGCAACCGTTCGGCCGCCGCACGTATCCCGATGTACACCTCCAACCCCAAGGCCAAGCGCATCGAGTTCCGCCCACCCGACCCGACTGCGAACCCCTACCTCGCCTTCTCCGCGATGCTTATGGCCGGCCTCGACGGCGTCCAGAAGAAGATGGATCCAGGCGCCCCGCTCGAGAAGAACACGTACGAGCTTTCTCCTCGCGAAGAGCGCCGCCTGAAGACTGTCCCCGGCTCCCTCGACGAGTCCCTGCGCGCCCTCGAGGCCGACAACGAATTCCTTCGCCGTGGCAACGTCTTCACCGACGACGTCATCGAGACATGGCTCTCCTACAAGCGCGAAAACGAGATCGACCCCGTCCGCCTGCGCCCTCACCCCTGGGAGTTCCACCTCTACTTCGACGCCTAGCCGCGGCGAGGGAGCGCCCCGAATTGTCATTCTGAGCGAGATGACGGTCTTGTTAATCGGCGGTTACTTCGCGAAGGAATCCGGCGGTCGTGTGGGGTGTGAACGGCTCTCTTGTCAGCGAGAGTGCTCATGGGGCCGCTGCGGTGACACTACCCAGATGTTGACCCCACAGCTCCTCCACCAGATTCCTTCGCCGAGAGAAGTCCCTCAACGCATAAAGCTCCCGGCGCTCAGAATGACACGAGAGGCGCGGCGGTGACCGGGGACCCCCGAGACTACGTCCTACAGACCTGCCGCGAGCACGACGTCAAGTTCATCCGCCTCTGGTTCACCGACATCCTTGGCTCCCTAAAGAGCGTCGCCATCACCGTCGAAGAGCTGCCCGAAGCCCTCGAAGAGGGGGTCGGCTTCGACGGCTCCTCCATCGAGGGCTTCGCTCGCATCGACGAGTCCGACATGATGGCGATGCCGGACCCTACCACGTTCGCAATCCTCCCCTGGCGCCCCACCGAGCGCCGTGTGGCCCGCATGTTCTGCGATATTACCCACCCGGACGGTTCCCCATTCGAGGGTGACCCACGCTTCGTTCTCCGCCGCAACCTCCAGCGCGCCACCGACCTTCATTACACCTTCTACGTCGGCCCGGAGCTCGAGTACTTCTACTTCGCGAACTCAGACACTCCGCAGACCCTAGACGTTGGCGGCTACTTCGACCTGACCCCTCTCGACGCTGGCACCGACCTCCGCCGCGAGACCGTCCTCACCCTCGAAGAGCTCGGCATCCCCGTCGAGGCCTCTCACCACGAAGTCGCGCCCTCCCAGCACGAGATCGACCTGCGCTATACCGACGCCCTCACCATGGCGGACAACACCATGACCTATCGCCTGGCTGTCAAGGAGGTCGCCTTCAAGAACAACGTTTACGCCAGCTTCATGCCAAAGCCGCTGCGGGACGAAAACGGCTCCGGCATGCACGTCCACCAATCCCTCTTCAACGGCGAGCGCAACGCCTTCTTTGACGCGAGCGACCCGTACCACCTCTCCGCCCTCGCCCGCAGCTATGTCGCCGGTCTCCTGCGCCATGCCAAGGAGATCACGCTCGTTACCAATCAGTGGATCAACTCATATAAGCGTCTCGTCCACGGCTTCGAAGCGCCCGTCTATCTCTCCTGGGCCCGCCGCAACCGCTCCGACCTCATCCGCGTGCCGCAGTACAAGCCCGGCAAAGAGAACGCGACCCGCATCGAGTACCGCGCAGCCGACCCCGCCTGCAACCCCTATCTCGCCTTCGCCGCCATGCTCGCCGCCGGCCTCGAGGGCATCGCGAAGGAATACCCTTGCCCGGACCCAGTCGAAGAGAACGTCTTTGAGATGACCGATCAGCAGAAGAAGGAGCGCGGCATCGACCACCTCCCCGGCAGCCTCTGGGAAGCTGTCGAATATGCCGAAAGCAGCGATTTACTGCGCCGCTGTCTGGGCGACCACCTTCACGAAAGCCTGCTCACCAACAAGAAGATCGAGTGGAGTAACTTCCGAAGACAAGTAACAGACTACGAATTGAAGCGCTACCTTCCGATCCTGTAAGCGCGTGCAGTGTAGGCGGGCAGCTTCAGGCGGCGTAGGCTGCTGACCGGCCACCGGCACTGGCCTCCGCCGTTATGGCACGCAGGCCGTCCCGAATAGCCCCGTTAACCGTGATATATCACCGATGACGTCGATGAGGCGGTCTGGCGGGTCGGGCGCCACGTCGTAGCGCGCGGGCGCCGGAGGCACGCTCTGCGCGAACGCGCCTGTCACCTTCGAGATGTCGCCGATGATGTCCACGAACCTGTCATCGTTTATGTCAGCCGGCCAGGGTGACACCGGCTCCCCGAAAGCTGGCCCCCGCTCGTCGTCCGGCGTCGTCGTATCCGCGCAGCGGTCCAGTACATCAGTCCCGATCACCGCTTCCGAGGCGTCGCTGAATGTGTCGTTGTCGTCATCGAGATCGCAGGCGTTGCCGTGGCCGTCGCCGTCCGAATCCGGCGTCGCGGCGCAAGTGAGCCGGTAGACGGCGCTTTGGAAGGTAATCACGAGCAACTCCCCGTTGGGAAGCTCGGCGAAGGATGTTATGTTGTACGGCGAATCGACCAGCTGCACCGGATTGCTGGTGTCTGCGGGGTTCACGGCCCAGATCCGCCCGGAGCAATAGTCCCCGTACACGTACCAACCGTAAATCTCCTGCAACACCGTCCCGCGATAGATATAGCCGCCCGTCACCGAACAACCAAGGGTGTGGGCGTACACAGCCCGCGGGAAGATAAAGGGGCTCGGCGGGGATGTGCAGCCGGCCGGCTCAAATGAAGCATTGCCTTCATAGCAGTCCCAACCGTAGTTCCCGCCTTTTGCGATCTTCTCTACCTCCTCCCACGCATCTTGACCGACGTCTGCCATCCAGAGGTCTCCGCTCACCCGGTCGAAGCTGTAGCGCCAGGGATTGCGCAGGCCGTAGGCCCATAGCCGGTCGTCTCCGGCCACTCCCACGAACGGGTTATCAGCCGGGATCGAGTAAGTTTGCTGCCCGGTCACATTGATCCGGATCATTGCTCCCAATAGGTCATTAATGTCCTGCCCGGTCTCATTAGGGTCGCCTGCCCCGCCGCCGTCTCCAATCGATAAGTAGAGGTAACCGCCGGGCCCGAACAGCAAGCGGCCGCCGTTGTGATTGCTTTGAGCGATCTCCTGGTCGATATCGAGTACCACCGTCTCGCTCGCTTCCACCATGTCGTTGTTTACCACGGGCATTCGCGCGATCCGTGAGCAGCGTGTGATCGGCGCGCATCTCGTTGCCAGCGGCGTGTAGTAAACATAGACGCGGCTGTCGCCTGTGAAGTTCGGCGAGAAGGCAAGGGATAGAAGACCTTCCTCACTGCTCGACCTTACGAGGCCGGATAGGTTACCGAACTCAGTCCGGGCGAAGGCCCCGGTCAGCGAGACACGCCATACGACGCCGCCCTGGGTGACCACCACTGCCTCATCCGGCTTGCCCGGAATCAATGCGAAATCGACCATGCTGCCGATATTCGCCGTCGTCACGTCCTGCACGAGCGCATATCCGTTAGGGGTTGGCGCCGCCTGCGCGGCCGGCGCATCGCCTCGGCCCACGACCAACGACGCCAGTGTTACAACGCTGAGAACCGCGAAGATGGCGAGCCTGCGCGCGAGCGAGCCGCCGGGATGCCTGTCCGCCGCGCGCCTATTTCGGGTTCGCTCCTTCTTCTCAGCGCGGTCGGGAACGCGAGAGCCGCAATCGGATGGCGTCGCGTGCATGGGTGACCTCCTCCCATGAGCTCCGGCCCGGACCATTATACCCGGTCCCCCTCCCGTGGACCGCCAGGCGGAGCGGGCAGCGCCTATCGTTGCTCGCTAGGCTGTGTCTCCTGCGGTTTGCACCCGGGTGGCGCGAACGGATTGGCCGCTGCCCAGCGGGCGACCGGACACACGTCGATTCCGCTTCCGGCACACCGCTTTCTCGCCGTGATGTCCGGCTCCGAGAGGGGCCCGCTCACCTTAACGATTGGCAGGCGCGCCAGTCCACCTGCGACCAGGCGGTCCAGTTGCGCATTATCCCGGATGCGATACAGACTGCCGCAGCGCATCACGAAAGGCGTGGTGCCACTTACCTCCTGGAGCAGCGTCCCCTCTTGCGGCCCCTCTGGAATGGCGCCCAACGCGCCCGGCGGGACTACTGTCACCTCCGCCGAAAGCGACCCCGCCGCTATCAACGCCTCTCTCCGTCCCGCGTCCGTAAGCGCAAATTTCATCCCGGAGGCGATCTGCCACTCCGCGTTGCTTGCCAGCTCCTGCACGCGTGCGCCGTCCCGGGGCGCCGTAGGCAGCGCCGCCAGCGTGCCATCGGGAACGATGTTCAGCCGCCATTCCAGCGCACTCTTGCGCACGAGCTGGTTTCTCACCATAGCGTCAGGGAGCGGAAACTTGGCTCCGGCCGCCACCTGCCACTCCGCGCTGCTGCTTAGCTCCCGCACCCGTGCGCCGTCATGTGGCGTGGTCGGTATCTGTGCCAGGGAGCCCAACGGTACTATGTACGGCGTCGCTTCGAGAGCACCCGCGCCGATCAACGCGTCCCTGACTTCCGGCGATGGCAAAGGGAATCTGGCGCCGGCCGTGATCTGCCATTCCGTCGCGCTGCCCAGCTCCATCAGCTGCGTGCCCTCCCTCGGCACGTTGGGTATCTGGCTCAGCCCGCCCGGCGCTACTGTGTGGACCTGTTGGAACCCCAGCCCCATCGCGTATAGAGCGGCCGGGCTGGGTATTGCGAATTTCGCACCGGCGTAGACCGCGTAAACAGTCGGAGAACCGGCCTCCTGCAGAAGAGTCCCGTCCCACGGAACGTCGGCCACCGTCTGGAGCATCCCGGCTCCCACGATCCAGTAGTCCCCAGGACGTCGGCCCATGGCTGCGAGCGCGTCAGGGCTCGGGATATGGAACTTCGCCCCGCTATACAGCACGTAGAGCGCTGGACTCGACTCTTCCTTGAGGATGCAGCCGTCCCACGGACACGGCGACCATACCCAGTACGAAGGCCAGGCCGAGGCTACGGCCGGAGTCGGTTCCCATATGTTCCAGGCGGCCTCCCAGACCTCTGGCCGCACCACGCCCCGCCGCCAGATACTAACTCTCGAGGAACCCGCGGATCGAGCGGCATCCATCGCTGCCAGGAACTTATCTCCGCTTGTATCCCCCTCGAGCATCGGGATGTACTCAAGCTGCCTCCCCGGGGCCAGCCAGCTCAAATCTGCGTGCGCCTGGCTCACGCAACCACTGGGATCAGCCCAGATTCCCTGGTCCGTATACAGCTCCCAGTAGCACATCGGCAGCGCCGCGTTCGCGGTCGACAGCCATTTCCAGGTCCCCGAGTCCTGCCATGTCCACGAGCGGGGATCGTATATCACGCCGAGGTTTGCCTCTGGCCGCTCCGCTCTCAGGCGCCACCAGAACTGTTCAGCCAGGTAGTTGCAGTCCCAGTAACAAAAGCCGTCGAACGGTTCCACGTCCGCGTAAAGCGCCTTGACTCCCGTGTCCAGCACCGCTTCCGCCATCGCCACTTGCCTCTCGACGTCAACTCCCTTAGGAACGAACCACGCGACCACCTCGATACCCTTCGCGTTGTAGTCGGCAATCAGACGCCTCAGGCTCGCTGGCCCCGTGACGGCCTTGGAGTTACCGTCGTAAGTGGACATCCAGTCGGTCCCATCGTGCGTCTTTATGTGCACCGTTCCCACGGGCAGGAGAGTATCGTCGCCCTCTACGCCCGGGTAGTCTTGTGCGAACTGCCAGACGACGGTCTCGATCTCTATCGCCTTGGCCGGTCGCGGAGTGAAGTCCACGCCGAAATGTTGGCCGCCAACGGCCAGCATTGTCAGCAACGCTAATGCAGCTGCGAATCGGCGCATGGACTCCGCTCCGACCCCAATTCTTGGGCACGAAGGTATGTTTGATGGGATGCACCCGGACCACGTGGTCGCTGTCAGGCTATCGGATAGAGCCGAAGGCAGTCAACATAATGACCCGTGAGAGGAAGAAACAGCAAAGAGATTCGCCAACACTCACTGTCCCGCCACCGCCGCGCGCCCCACTCCCGCGAATACGTCCGCTGTGCTCCCGTCCACCCAGTCCAGCAGCGGCGCCGGGTACAGCCCGATGAACAGCACCCCGGCCACCAACAACGCCAGCGCCCCGTACTCCACCCATGGCACCCGCACCGACAGCGGCGCCTCCGCTTTGCCGAGGAACATCTCCTTGATGATCACGAGGTAGTAGTACAGCGAGACAAAGCTCATCGTGACTGCCACCCCGGCCAGCCACAGCAGGTCCTGGTCTGCCGCCGCCTGGAACAGGATAAACTTCGTTGCGAATCCCGCGAATAGCGGCATCCCCGCCAGCGAAAACAACGCAATCGATAGCGATAGAGCAAGGAACGGCGCCGTATCACGCAGCCCCGCAAAGTCCTTGATCTCTTCCTTGCCGGTCCAATTGTAGTAGATGATTACGCACACGAACGCCGCCAGGTTCGTGACCACGTATCCCATCATGTGCAGTACGAGAGCGCTTCCCGACTCCGGGGACAGCGCCGCAATGCCCATCAGCAGATAACCCACCTGTCCAATGCTCGAATAGGCCAGCAGCCGCTTGATATTGCTCTGCTGGATCGCGACCAGGTTCCCGAGCACCATCGTTGCCACCGAGAGCCCGGCGATGAAGTATCGCCAATCGTCGATCTTCGGCTCGAACGCCTCCGCGAAGAGCTTCAAGAACAGGGCGAACCCACCCGACTTTGATATCGCAGATATCAGCGCCGTCACCGGCAATGGAGCACCTTCATAAGCGTCCGGCGTCCACATGTGAAACGGCACGGCTGCCACCTTGAACCCGAGCCCCGCCATGATCAGCGCCAGGCCTAAGAACAACGCCTCATCAATGCCGCCCGTGTCGGTTGACAGCGCCTTGCCGATCTCGCTATAGTGCGTCGACCCGGTGGTGCCGTAGATCATGCCGATGCCGTACAACAACAGCGCCGACGAGAACGCTCCCAGCAGCATGTACTTCAGCCCACCTTCGTTCGATCGCAAGTCGAACTTCGCGTACGCGGTCAACACGTAAAGGCTGAAGCTAAGGAGCTCCAGCGATATGTAGGCGGTCAGCAGCTCGCTGGCCGCGGCCATTCCGTTTGCGCCTACCACTGCGAGAAGAATGAAGGCGTAGTACTCCCCCGCGTGCAGCAGGCGCTCCTTTACGTACCGCGCTGAGGCCAGGCAGGCGAAAACGCCGATCAGGCCGAAGAACACCCGGAACAGCGTGGTGTAGTCGTTGATGTCGATCAGCCCCGCGAAGTTCGTGTCGTTGTCCACCCAGATCAGCGAGACGAGGACAGAGATCAGCGCTCCGGCCGCCGCGATATATCCAAGCAACTCTTTATCGAGACGTCCCCAGCGCCCGAATCCCCCGGCAGGCCAGAACAGGTCGAGCATGATAAGGAGGCCGGCCCACGCGACGAGAATGTACTCCGGGGTCAGCAACTTCCAATCGAAATTCGCGTCCGGCATCACGACGTGATTCCCGGTATATTGGCCACGGTATCCGATATGCGGTCAATGAAGGGCGTTGGCCAGAGCCCCATGAACAGCAAGAACGCGATCAGCAGCGCCCCCGCGAACTGCTCGCCCAGACGCATCTCCCTCAAGCTCTCCCATTTCTCGTTGAGAGGCCCGAAGTAGGCGCGCGCAAGCATTCGCAGAATGTAAGTGGCCGTAATCGCCGCCGCCAGGATCCCGGCGGCCCCCGCCCAGTAATAACCGGCCCGAAAAGTCCCCACGAAGATGTGAAACTCCGCGATGAATCCCGCTAGCCCCGGCAGCCCGAGCGACGACAATCCCGCAATCGCCCAGAACGCCGAGTGTCGGGGCATCTTCTTTGCGATTCCCCCGAAGGTGGTCATATCCCGTGTGTGTGCTTGGTCATACAGCGCGCCCACGTTCGCGAACATGAGGGCCGTCATCGCTCCGTGCGCGAACATCTGGAGCACCGCCCCGCTGATGCCGATGTCGTTCATCGTCGCAAGCCCCATAAGTACGAAGCCCATGTGGCTCACGCTCGAATAGCCCACCATGTACTTAAGGTCCGTCTGCGCCAGCGCCGAAATTGCTCCGTACAATGCGCCGATCACGCCCAGAGTCATCAGCACCGGCGCCCAGAACTCCGCCCCTTCGGGCAGCAGTGTCATCCCCACACGCAGGATCCCAAACGCCCCAAGCTTCATCAGTACTCCGGCGTGCAGCATTGAAACGCCGGTGGGCGCTGCCACGTGGCCGTCCGGCGACCACGTATGGAATGGCCACATCCCCGCAAGCACGCCGAAGCCGATCATGTAGAACGGGAACACCGCCTTCTGGAAGCCCGAGTCGTACTGCACCTGCCCTAGCACCGGCAAGTCAAACGTGCCCCTGTCCGCCTCCACGAACGTCGCGAATATGCCAATGAAAATCAGCACACTCCCTGCAACAAGGTAGAGCACGAGCTTCATCGCCCCGTACTCCTTCGTCCGGACGAACGTGCCGAAGTTGCTGCTCGCCCCCCAGACGGCAATCAGCAGGTACATCGGCAGCACCGCCACCTCGTACCAGAAGAAGAGGAAAAATAGGTCCTGCGATTCGAAGACTCCGAACACGCCCGCAACGAGCAGGAACAGCAACACGAAGAAGTCTTTGTTCCGGTAGCTGATGTTCCAGGAGACGAATACGGCTGCGAATATGACGAGGCCGGTTAACAGCACAAGCGGCGCGGCGATCCCGTCGACGGCAAGGTGCAATGAGATTCCGTTCTTGCCCAGGAATCCAACGTTCTCAAGCCAGTCCAGGCGGAACCCGAAACGCAGCCCCCTGCCACCTTGAAACTCATACGCAAAGAACACGATGAGTGACAACGCGAACTGTATCCCGGCTGAAACCAGGGCGACATACCGTACAAGCTGCGGATAGCGCGACGGCACCAGCATGATTAGCACCGCTGTGCACAGCGGCACCGTAACCAGCGCAAAGAGAACTCCGCCCACGGTTAGAGCCTCAACACCAGCAGCAACACCGCCAGACCGATAACCCCCGCAACAATCGCGAGCGCATAGTTCGGCAGCTTCCCCGTTTCCAGGAATTTCAACTCGAACCCGGCGAACAGTCCCAAGCCCGCAGAGCCATCGACCGCCGTATCGTTCACGATATTGCGGTCAAACCAGGCGACTAGGGAGCCCAATGTGAGGACGACGCGGTTGATGACCCACTGGTAAGCATCGTCGATGTAGTATCGGTTGTAGAGCGTCTCGTACACGGGCTGCAGGGCCTCCCCTGCCCGGCGCGCCGGCTCCGCTTTCTCCGACCAGAAATACCAGCCGGCCACTATTCCACCTACGGCAAGCGCTGTTGAGAAAATGGCGACGCCCCAGGCGAAGTCGAACTTCTCCGGCTCCGCGAAGAACACGAACTCGCCAAAGCCGCCGGGGAAGCCCAGCGCCTCCCCTACGAAGCCGAACACCACCAATCCGCCCACCGCCGTAAGCGCCGCAAGCAAAACGAGCGGCAGAGTCATCAGCGATTCGGCGTCATGCGCGTGTCCCCACCCAACTCGGTCTCTCGCCTCGAAGAGGAACGTCCTGATAAACAGCCGTGTCATGTACAGAGCAGTGATGAACACGCTGATCAAGGCGAGTATGTAGAGGACCACGTTCCGGTGCTGGTCCAGCGCGTGCAACACCTCGTCCTTCGCCCAGAACCCCGAAAGGGGTATCACGCCGATCATCGCCAGCGTGCCAATCCCGAACGCTGCTGCCGTCACAGGCATTTTAGCCGCCAGGCCGCCCAACTCTCTGATGTCCTGCTTTTCCGTTGCGTGGATCACCGACCCCGACGCCAGGAAGAGTAGCGCCTTGAAAAAACCGTGCACCAATAGATACAGCATCGCTGCGGTAACCGAGCCGGAACCAAGCGCGACGAACATCAATCCCAGGCTGTTCAGCGTAGAGTAGGCGATGACCCGCTTTATATCAGTTTCAACCAGCCCCATCGTCGCCGACATAAGCACAGTGATTAACCCCAACGCGGTCACTACGTCCAGTGCGATATCGTCTGCCAGCACGAACAGCGGAAACATCCGCGCCACCATGTACACGCCTGCGACAACCATCGTCGCCGCATGAATCAGCGCCGAGACCGGCGTCGGGCCCTCCATCGCATCCGGCAACCAGACATGCAGCGGAAATTGCCCCGACTTGCCCACAGCGCCCGCAAACAAGAACAGCACCGCGATCGTCAGGTACGCGTTTCCACTCAGCCCCAGCCCGCCGATGTCTGCATTGTTGAATCCGCCCCGCGCAGCGAAGTCAAAGATTTCGGTGATATCGAACGTCCCCGCCTCACGCCATAGCAATAGGATGCCTATCAGGAAGCCGACATCGCCGATCCGGGTAGTAATGAACGCCTTCTTAGCCGCTTCTGCGGCCGAACGCCGCTCCCACCAGAACCCGATCAGGAGGAATGAGCAGAACCCGACACCCTCCCAGGCGGCGTAGAGCAACAGAAGGTTGTCCGCCAACACCAGTGTCAGCATCGATGCTGCGAAGAGGGACATGCACGTGAAGTACCAACCGTACTTCGGGTCGCCCCTCATATAGGCCACCGAGTAGACCTGGACCAGCAGCGCCACGAACGACACGACCGCAAGCATTACGATCGTGATCTGGTCTACGAAGAACCCCAGCCGTATTTCGAAGTTGTCGAACTGGACCCACTCCCAACTTTTCTCAACGGGAACGAAGTCCGTTCCGTTCGCTTTATCCAAAAAGTCAACAAGGACCGGAAAGAGCAGCAAGAATGACCCGGCGATGGCGGCGATCGCGACAAAGTCTCCTCCCCGCGGCAGGTACTTGCCGAACAGCAGCAGAATCACGAACGCCGCTGCCGGGAGCGCAGGGATCAGGTAGGCTTCTTGGGCTCCCACCGTCTCACCACTTCATCATGTCCGCTTCATCCACGTTCGCCGTCGCCTTGTTCCGGTAGAGGCGCAGAATAATCGCCAGCGCCAACCCAACCTCGGCGGCCGCGATCGTGATCACGAAGACCGCGAAGATCAGGCCCGTGAAGGCTTGAGGTGAAAGGTAAACCGCAAACGCGATGAAATTAATGCTCACCGCCTGGAGCATTAGCTCCACGGACATCAGGATTAGCACCGCGCTTCGTCGCGCCAGCACACCGTAAATCCCAAGCGAAAATAGAATCGAGCTAAGGACGAGAAAGTCGTTAATCGGGATCACAGGCGCGATCTCCTGGCTCGTAGCTCTTGGCTCCTGGCTCGTCCCTTCATCATTCCCCTTCCTCCCCCCGCGCCAGAACTATCGCGCCGAGCAGCGCCACCATCAGCACCAGCGAAGCCACCTCAAACGGCACTGCCCAGGTCGTGAAGAGATCGTTCCCGATCTGCTGGATCGAGATGACGTTGATCTTGTTCGTGTCGCCTGGCCACTCGGTACTCACCATCGAGAAGATCGACACGACCATAAATGCGCCGGCGGCCAACGCGGCAAAGGGCCGCTGCGGACCGTCAAGCGCCGCCGGCATGTCCCGCACGCGCGTCAGCATCATCGCGAATAGCACCAGAATCGTGACTGCGCCGCCGTAAATCAGCACCTGCACGATTGCGAGAAACTCGGCCGAGAGGAGGATGAAGATACCGGCGACTGAGAGCAGCGAGAGAATCAGAAACAGCGCGGAGTGTACGACATTGCGGGCTGTGACTACGCCGATTGCACCGACGACGGTGGGAACGGCGACAACGTAGAAGATGACTTCTTCGTACGTCATGCCGCGGGCTCGACCGTGACCGTATCGCCGCGCGAGATACGACCGCCCGTTGTAACCGTCACCGCCACGCCGACCGCCGGTAGTTCCTTGCCGACGGCGGGCATGAGCACCCGGTGGTGATCTGCGACCGTGCGCAGAATCGCGGGGTCGTTCGGCAGGTCTCCCTGCGGAAGCGTCGTCATGACGCAGCGCACCATCGTATCGATCACCTGGAGGCGCACGCCGTTGCCAGCTTTCAGTGGCTTGCCGATCCAGGCGTCTTCGACAAAGCCGCCCTCGTCGCCCTCGGCCTCGATCACCAGATTCGGCCGGAATCGCCGGGCCTCCCAGCGTCTTTCCGGGTAAATCTGGCTAAGCTTCGCAAGCGTGCTAGTGGTGAGCAAATGGAGCGGCGTGTAATCGAAGAATGTCTGCGGTGCGCCC
>Ga0209056_10001125_pt1 | contig 29423 bp, 20 predicted proteins | sample GraSoiAngelo_114_FD_185876 | JGI IMG/M metagenome (GOLD analysis project Ga0209056, IMG submission 185876) | Grasslands soil microbial communities from the Angelo Coastal Reserve, California, USA - 14_0903_13_40cm (SPAdes) (version 2) | ecosystem: Environmental > Terrestrial > Soil > Grasslands... | reverse complement strand
ATGAAATAAAACAACTCTTGCTTGAATATTTATAGGTTTATTTTTTATTTTATATGGTTGTACTATTTCAGCATGAGGTACTTATATTATTATAAATAATCTAGGTTAAAATATATAATATATGTATTTTAGTTTATTAAATCGAATTATAAATATAAGAGATAATTATTAATATAAAATAAAACAAATTTATAAAATTATAAAAAAAAGAATTTAAATTTAAAAGAGAGTTGACTGAGTGGTTTAAAGTGACTAGCTTGAGACTAGTTAAAGATACAAACTTTCATGAGTTCGAATCTCATACTCTCTGTATTAATTATAAATTCAATATTTATTCTATCAAATTCATTATAATACATTAAGTGTATTAACCTAAATATATATATATATAACTAGTGATAGTACTAATATATAGTAATATTCTATCTCACATTAACTTTAAAGTACTTAGCTTATTATAATTTAACAATTATAATAATAAGGTATATTGACAAAACAAAAAAGATAATTTATCCTTATTAAGTAATATCATATGGTACTATTTAAATAAAAATGGTTATATAAATGAATCTTTAAAAAATAGGGCAACTGTATATATATGAAAATTCTATCTTTTAATAATATTTATACTTGTCTAACATTACAGATACTGAGTAAAAGAAAAAAACTTTATTAGGTAGAAAACAATATTATTTGAATAATATAAACTCTTCTTTGAATATATGTAAAACGAATAGTTCGTCTTTAAAAATAAAACGTGATATAATGTTTAGTATGAATTTAAGTAAAAAATTATATATAAGAGTTAATAATATAAATAATATATCTAAAGTTGTTATATTTAAAACTAGATTAAAAATATTATTGAAATGTAAAGGTGTAAGTGTTAAAATTTTCGATAAATTCAATAATCTTGTTCTTGGATTTCCAACTAAATTAAAAAAATATAATTTATATAAAAACACAGGCTAGAGCCCGGTGGTTGGGCACCTCTTTTGGGTAGAGGACTTTCTATGTTCGATTCATAGTAGTCTGATTTTAATATAATAATTATATTATTAGTGTATAGTGATATGAATTTTTTTTTCTATATTAATTTGTTTAATATAGAATAGTATAAAAAGAAACTATTATGGATACATAGCTATATATTAAAGAGAGAAAATTTAATGTCTACTATTAATAGTAGACGAGCTCTTAGATAAATTAATTAATTATAAACAAAGTAAATTGAAATATCTTATTAACTTTAGAAAAAATAAATCAAACGAGATTCTATTATTAGTGTGAATGAAAATAGGAAAGTCTATATCTATTTTGATATTATAAAAATAATATTAAAAAAGAAAAGTAAAATGGATAAAATCTGTTTGAAATAATAGGGGAACCTTCCTCTAAGACTATAATATAATATATAAGCAATAGTGACAAGTACCGTGAGGGAAAGGATTGAAATAGTAGTTTTATAAGCAGCTCAAGCAATTATTTAAAAATAGTAAGAGCGTACCTTTTGCATAATGGGTCAGCAAGTTAATATTAGATGCAAGCAATATTGCCTAGATAAACCAATTGTAATTCAATGAATAAGTATCTAAAATTAGACCCGAAATCTAGTGATTTTACCATAATCAGAATTATAAAAGTTCGAACGGGTTATCGTTGTAAAGATATCCGAAGAATTATGGTAAGTAAGTGAAAGACAAAACTGACTAGAATAGCTGGTTTTCCACGAAACCTATATAAGTAGGTAGTTCAAATAACATCATAGTAGGTACATAACTGTGATCTCAGACAATAAATTATTAATTATTAATAATTTTGTATATATCGGGGGATCGTGAAGATTTTATCGGTGAGTATTTGCACTCGGAAGGGCAATGATGGATATTGAATAATCAGACATAGTACGATAAGGTTGTATGTCTAAAGGGAAACAGCCCTTAACAAGAGTTAATAAGGTTCCAAAATTATTGTTAAGTGAAATAAAGGAAGTATTTATGTAATACGACCAGGAAATAGGCTTAGAAGCTGCCATTTTTTGAAGACCTCGTAACAGAGCACTGGTTTATATTATTGTATATAATATTTTCATAAAAGCACCGAAAATTTAACGGATCTAAAACAATATACCGATACCTTGTTCATATAAATAAATATTTATTTGTTTATTTATTTATGAGGTAGTGGAACATTGGATATATAATAGATTATTTCTTTTTAAAAAATAATAAAAGATATTCCAAGTGATAATGCTGACATGAGTAACGAAAAAGGATATTTTATCCTCGCCTTAAATTTATGGTATTTAATTAAAGTAACGGCCTCTAAGATTAATAGTCTAAAGGCGTAGTTTTTAATCGATGAGTTAAACTCACTATTGTTTAACCATATTGTTTATAATATATTGTGTGATTTAAATAATTTAAATTCATGTTTGCGAATTTATTAATATATAACTATTAATAAACATGTAATTAATGTATTAATAAATCAATAATAAAAATAAATTAAACTTAGTATGGTTCAGGAAAAATCAATAGTTATTATAAAATAGGAGTATATATAACCTATGAATAAAAAAAATACAATGTGTAATATTAATATATTATATACTGTATATAAAGACCGTACCTAAATACTACCTCAAGTAAATAAGTAGAATATACGAAGGCGTTTGAGCAAACAATCATTAAGGAACTCGGCAAATTAACCACCGTAACTTCGGGAGAAGGGGAGCCATTTTAATTAACATTAATGTTAATTAAAAAGAGGAAGCATAAAATAGTGTTGTACGACTGTTTAATTAAAACAAAGCACTTTGCAAAAGATTTTGAATCAAAGTATTGAGTGTGAATTCTGCCCTATGTCGGTTATATAACTAATTAATTTAATTAAGTATAATAAATTAAATTATGATGAAACCAACGATCAATGGCGGCCTTACCTATGAGGGTCCTAAGGTAGCGGAATACCTTGGCCGTTAAATGCGGTCTTGCATGAATGATTTAACGATACAACAGCTGTCTCAATGATTGGCTCAGTGAAATTGGAATAACTGTGCAGATACAGTTTATCTCTAGATAGACGAGAAGACCCTATGCAGCTTTACTGTTACTAATAATTAGATATGATATAATTTTTATATAGTGTATAAGGTAATTGATTAAGTTTAATTGAAACACCTTTTTTTAATTTGTCTTATCTTCTTTTTATTATTCTTATATTTATATATAAATATAAAGATTAAGCAAGCTAGAAATGGCGAGTATATAATAAAAAGGACTTAGTTAAATAGCTAATAAAATGGTTTTATATATTTAAATATAAGTGTTTATATTTAAATACCTATGTTATTACACCATATTAATATTTTCGCTATATTATTTGTATTATGCATTAATATTAGAAGTACATTTATTAGAAGGCAGTTTATGCGGGGCACAGATCCCATAAAAAGTACCTGGGTATATCCAAATATTGTAAAAATATTATTTTTACAATAGTTATTAATTATAATATAATTAATTCTATTATTATTCTATTAGGTTAGAACTATTATTTTTATAGTAAGATTTTAACTATAAAGAAAATAGTTGTAAATAAAGTATTAATGTATTTTTTGTAATACTTTTTAATTATTATATAAATTATATTTTTATATAATGATATTGATTTATACTTATCAAGTTTAATGGCTTAATCTTGCTTTACTGTTTGATTTACACATCTATCAGTCGCGTAAGCGGGGCATATGATCACAAGATGCTTTAAGGAAAGGTCTTGGATTATTGAAAAAGCTACGCTAGGGATGTTAGTCCTCCAATGTTTTATAACATAAATAATTGGCAATTTATTGGGAAAATTTCAAGAATAACTTTTAAATAAAATAATATATATTTAATAGGTGTACTTGAAGCGAAACTTACTATAATTTTTATAAAAAGTAAGAACGTTCAACGACTATATTATATATATATATGTATTCAAATCTCAACATCTTAGTATTAAAAATATAAATTTTATTAAATATACATTAGTTATACTAGTGTTTAGTATATATGTATTTTTAGTTAAAAATTTTAAAATTTAAGTAAAAAAAAATGCAAAAAAAAAACTCCAATAATAATAATACATCTTTATTATTTAATAAAAAAATATGTAATTATAATAAAACAACGTGTTTAAAGACAAATAAAAATTTGGGTATTGTTAAACATTTTTCTTTTATAAATAAAGAATGAATAAATAGTATATATTCTTTTAATAAAAATTACATTAAACATTTACCTATCAAAGATAATATATTAATTAAAATAATAAAAAGTTATTTTAATTTATTTAGTTTTGATAAACGAAGCTATGTTAATTTAAAAAATATACATGTAAAATTAAAAAAATTGTCTATACTAAGAATATTTGTAAGTAAAGCAGAAATAAAACATACAAATACTAAAGCTATAATAACATTATATGTATATAATATGCAAAAAAAATATTTATTTAATAAAATAAATAATAATATAATATCAAATAAACTAAAAGAAAGAGTAGAACTAATTGAAACGCAAAATTCGAAAATTTTTGAACAAATAGAGAAGGAAAAAATATTAATAAATAGTTCCAATATATTACAAAATACTTTTAATAGTTATGTGAATCAATATTATAAAGAACTTATAAAAAAATCTCTTGAAAAAGAAATTTTTACAATTTGTACTAAACAATTATTACATTTTAATAAATCTAAATTTGAAGATACATACTTGATTAGATTAAATAATATAGTTAAAAACATATATTCTAAAAATATAGAATTTAATATAATAAATCTTAAATATATACAATTAAACAGTGATATTATGGTACAATCTATAATTTTAAAATTAAAAAGGAAAAAAACTCATTTATTAAATATTTTAAAAAAATTCTTTAAAACATTTAAATTATCACCTTTAAATAAAGTAATTTTAACTCAATATTTTGAAAATAATTTAAAAAAAAAAATACTATATAATATTAATGTTTTTAACAAATTAAATAAAGACAATTTAAATCAATCATTATTTAACATATTTACTTTAAAGAATAATAACATAGGTTTAGAAACTTTATTATTAAATTCTTTAAAATATAAAAACATTAATGGTTTAAGATTAGAAGCTAAAGGTAGATTATCTAAACGTCGTACAGCTTCTAAATCTGTATTTAAATTTAAATATAAAGGAAGTCTTAAAGATTTAGATTCTTCTTATAAAGGTTTATCTACAACTATTACAAGAGGACATATAAAATCTAATATGCAATATACAATGTTAAATTCAAAAACACGTAATGGATCATTTGGAATTAGAGGTTGAATTAGTAGTAAATAGTTAATAAATATAATATACAATACATATTAGTAATTTTCGTTGCATTCATTTTAAATTTATATTTACATAAGATGAAGAAATAGTCTGAACCATTTTATAAAAAATGGTTAAAAAAAAATAAAAGTATACAATAATATACATATTATTGTATATTAATAAACTAAATGAACAGGCTAATTGCGCAAGAGAGTACAAATTGAGTGCGCAGTTTGGCACCTCGATGTCGGCTTAGCTCATCCTCATGAATGCAGAAGTTATGAAGGGTTCGACTGTTCGTCGATTAAAGAGCTACACGAGCTGGGTTAAATACGTCGTGAGACAGTATGGTTTCTATCTTCTAGAGATAATTGGAATAAAATAAGGATAGCCCCTTCGTACGAAAGGAGTTGGGTATATTAATCTATGGTTTACCTGTTGTTTATAATATATTATAAAAATAAGTTGATTTATAATAAAAATTGTAGGCACGGCAGGAAAGCTATGTTAGTTAAAGATAAATGTTGAATGCATATAGACATGAAACTTACCTTAGGATAATCTTAAATATATGTAGTATAATACTACGAATGATAATAATAATTACAAATATAATCATATTTATTATATTAATAGGCTTTAACTGTAATAATTTTAATTTTTTTAGGTATAAAGTACTAATTTTATTATATACTAAAATATATGCTTATGCACATATACACTTTTTCAAATAATAATAGCCTGGTTAGCATAAAAGAAATGTACCCGTTTTGTAATCGGAAGAAGCAAGTGCGATACTTGTACTAGGCTTTATAATCAATAAGGCTCAATAGTCAAGTGGTTAAGACATAACGTTTTCACCGTTAAAGGCGGGGATTCGAATTCCCCTTGAGCCCATCTTGTATAATATAAGCGGATTGATGTAATAGTAACATAGTTGGCTCATGACCAATAAATAAAGGTGCAAATCCTTTGTCCGTATTAATAAGGTTATAGCTTAATAGGCAAAGCAAGCTGCTCATAATAGCTCAGATGTGTGTTCGATTCATTCTGGCCTTATATAGATATATATAATCCAAGTGCTGTAATTGGTAGACAGGATAAACTTAAAATTTATTAATTTTATATTGTGTGGGTTCAAGTCCCTCCTTGGATATATTAATATATTATAATAATAAAAATAGGGGTTATAGTTTTAATATGGTAAAACTACGATTTTGCATATCGTTGTTTCAAGTTCAAATCTTGATGTCTCCATATTTTGTAATATAAAAGCTCGAGAAGCTCAACCTGGCAGAGCGGAATTCTGAAGATATTTAGGTTATAAGTTCGAATCTTATCTTGAGCATTTTAATTATATATTTTACAATATATAAAGTATATTTTGTTTTGTTTAGGTTTGTTTTGTTTTAACTTAATTGATCTTAATAATATTATATTTATATATAGATGTGCTGAAATAGGGAAACAGATTTCGCTTAGGACGGAATAGCGTAAGTGCTTTACAAGTTCAAGTCTTGTCATCTATATAAATAGATTATTTAATATAATTTAGTATATAAAGTAAAAATATAAAAGTAATTATTAACTAATATTTTTTTTTAATAGTTTATTTTTATTTTTATTTTTATTTTTATTTTTATTTTTATTAAGTATTTCGTAGACTAATAGGTAAGTCATAAATTTTTGGTGTTTAACATTGAATGTTCGAATCATTCCGAAATAATTTATTATGTAAATAAGTTTTTAAGTAATTTTACGATTTAAATTATAGGTAGATATAGTTCAAAGGTAGAACAACTATTTGTGGAATAGTAAGTTCTCTGTTCAAATCAGGGTATCTTCCCTTATATTATAATATTTATAATCTTACATAGCCAAGATAGTTCAACAGGTTAGAACATTAATTTCATGCATTAATAATGAGAATTCAAATTTCTCTCTTGGCTCAATATATAATATACATTATATATTAAATAAGATTTAATGTTAATAAATTCTATTTTAATTTTATTATTATCTAATGCCGTTACATTAAAACGAGAAAAATCCATTTTTTATTCTAGATTAGCCATTGTTATATTAGCAATTTCCTTTTTATTAAGTATGGATAATTTATATATATCATATATAGGAAAAGGTGTAGGCTTATATGGAGGTTTATTCCATGTTACTGCTAATACACAAATATTTAATATATTTATATATATTATAAGTGCTACAATTTTACAATTAACTGCTTTTTATCCTAGAAAAATATATTATAATATTGAACATAATATTAGAAAAATAATACCTAATTTTAAAATAGAAAATAAAAGAGAAGAAGAGTTTAAAATAATGGAATTACCTATTATCATATTATTTGTAGTAATAGGTGCTATTTTATTAACATTAAGCAGTGATATTGTTTCTATTTTTTTATCTATAGAATTACAAAGTTATGGTTTATATTTGTTATCTACATTACATAGAAATTCAGAATTAGCTACTACAAGTGGTCTTACTTATTTTTTATTAGGTGGTTTATCATCTTGTTTTATTTTATTAGGAACAAGTCTATTATATGCTAATTCTGGTACAACTAGTCTTGAAAATTTATATGTTATAACTAATATATCTGATATAATACAAGATAATACAAACAATACCTTATATTGATATAAACCTTATTATATTAATTTTTCTTTACTTATAATGTCTGTAGGTTTTTTATTCAAAGTATCAGCTGCTCCTTTCCATTTTTGATCTCCAGAAGTATATGATGGTATACCAACTGTAATAACTGTATTTGTTGCTATAGTAGCTAAAATATCTATATTTTTATTTCTTTTAGAATTAGTACATTACACTAATTATTCTTTTTTTGCTTACGAATTTAATTGAACATATATTTTACTAATTAGTTCTTTATTATCTTTAATTATTGGTACAATAGTAGGTTTAACTCAATATAGAATAAAAAGATTATATGCTTATAGTACTATATCACATGTAGGTTTTATATTATTAGCTCTAAGTATTAATAGTATAGAATCTATACAAGCCTTTATATTTTATTTAATACAATATTCTATATCTAATTTAAATGCTTTTATTATATTAATTAGTATAGGTTATTCTTTTTTTTATCACATAAATTATAATACAGAATATGATAGATTAAAAGACAAAAAATATTCTCCTATACAATTAATTAGTCAAATAAAGGGTTATTTTTATATAAATCCATTTTTAGCTATGAGTTTAGCTATAACTATTTTTTCTTTTATCGGTATACCACCATTAATAGGATTTTTTGCAAAACAAATGGTTTTAAGTGCTGCCCTAGATAATGGTTATATTTTCATAACTTTAATTGCTATATTAACGAGCGTTATAGGTGCTGTTTATTATTTAGGCATTATAAAACAAGTTTTTTTCGATGAGCCAGAATATAAATTTGAAATGATTTCTACTAAATACATCACATTAAAAGATAATAAAAATACGTTCATTTTTAAAGATAATGATGTCTTTAGATTATCTAGTTCTTTAACTTTTACTATTTCTATTTTAACTTTAATAATAACTTTATTTATGCTTATGCCACAAGAATGATTAAGTATAGCTAATATATTAGCACTCTTATTTTTCAATTTTTAAATGACTAGTACTATATTCTTTTTTATTTTTATTCCTTTATTAGCATTTGTTTTATTAGGTATAAATTTTATATTAGCTCCACACAATCCTTATAAAGAAAAAGATAGTGTTTTTGAATGTGGTTTTCACTCTTTTTTAGGTCAAAATAGAACACAATTTAGTATTTCCTTTTTTATATTCGCTTTATTGTTTTTATTGTTTGATTTAGAAATTCTTTTAATTTACCCTTATATTGTAAGTGCATATACTAATGATGTATATGGTTTACTTATAATGCTTATATTTTTCATAATTTTAACTTTAGGGTTTACTTTTGAATTAGGTAAAAAAGCCTTAACTATAGATAATGTTCAAAATAAAAATTATATAAATAAAAGTTTATATTTAAACAGTTTGACAAATTCTTTTATAACTAGAAAATTTTTTAAATAATTTAATTTATACCCTTATTAAAATAAATCTTATTAGCTTAATGGCAGAGCAAGATACTTCTAATATCTGGATCCAAGTTCAAGTCTTGGATAAGATTTATTAAAATAATGATTTTATATTTAAAAATATTAATTAAAAAATAAATTATATTTTAAATATATTTAAAGCAATACAAATTCAGAATATATTATCAATATACTCATATTAATAAAAAAGAAAATTATTAGTATAGTATTTTTCTAATTATTATATACCTATTCCCTCTTCTTATTATTCTTCACACTTTTCTCATAAATTCAAAAATTCATATAAACAATACTCAATAAATTATATAGGAAAACAAGAAATAATAAAATCATCTATAAGTTTATGAAAAGAAAGATGATTTTTATCTTCAAATGCTAAAGATATAGGAACATTATATTTAATATTTGCCTTATTTTCTGGTTTAATAGGTACAGCATTTTCTGTATTAATAAGATTGGAATTATCAGGACCTGGAGTACAATATATAGGAGATAGCCAACTATATAATAGTATAATTACTGCACATGCAATAATTATGATATTCTTTATGGTTATGCCAGCATTAATAGGAGGGTTTGGAAATTTCTTGTTACCACTTTTAGTAGGAGGACCTGATATGGCATTTCCTAGACTAAATAATATAAGTTTTTGATTATTACCGCCTAGTTTAATATTATTTTTATTTGCTAGTATTATAGAAAATGGAGCAGGAACAGGTTGAACATTATATCCTCCACTATCAGGTATACAAAGCCACAGTGGACCTAGTGTGGATTTAGCAATATTTGGTTTACATTTAGCTGGTGTAAGCAGCTTATTAGGGGCTATAAATTTTATAACTACAATATTAAATATGAGAAGTCCAGGAATAAAACTGCATAAATTAGCTTTGTTTGGTTGAGCTGTTATAATAACAGCTGTATTATTATTATTATCTTTACCAGTCTTAGCAGGTGCTATAACTATGATTTTAACAGACAGAAATTTTAATACATCATTTTTTGAAACAGCAGGAGGAGGTGATCCAATATTATTTCAACATCTTTTCTGATTTTTCGGTCATCCTGAAGTTTATATATTGATAATTCCAGGTTTTGGTATTATTAGTACTACTATTTCAGCTAATTCTAACAAAAGTGTATTTGGTTATCTTGGTATGGTATATGCCATGATGTCTATAGGTATTTTAGGTTTTGTAGTCTGATCACATCATATGTATAGTGTAGGTTTAGATGTAGATACACGTGCTTATTTTACAGCTGCTACATTAATTATTGCTGTACCAACTGGTATTAAAATATTCAGTTGATTAGCTACATGTTATGGAGGATCCTTACAATTAACACCTTCTATGTTATTTGCTTTGGGTTTTGTATTTATGTTCACTATTGGTGGATTAAGTGGAGTTGTTTTGGCTAATGCTTCTTTAGATATTGCTTTTCATGACACTTACTATGTTGTTGCCCATTTCCATTATGTATTATCTATGGGTGCAGTATTTGCATTATTTAGTGCTTGATATTTTTGAGTTCCTAAGATTTTAGGGTTAGATTATAATATTTTATTATCTAAAGTGCATTTCTGAATTTTATTTGTAGGGGTTAACGCTACATTTTTTCCTCAACATTTTTTAGGTTTACAAGGAATGCCTAGAAGAATTAGCGATTATCCTGACGCTTATGCAGGCTGAAATATTATAAGTAGTTTTGGTTCTATTATTTCTGTAGTAGCTACTTGATTATTTATGTATATTGTATATAAACAATTAGTTGAAGGTAAGCCTGCATTAAAATATCCTTGATTAACTCCTCAATTTTATAGTGATACACTTCAAACTCTTTTAAGTAGATCATATAATTCATTAGAGTGATGTTTAAATAGTCCACCTAAACCTCATGCATTTGTAAGTTTACCATTACAGTCTATGGATTTTTTAACACTTATTACATTAAATTTTTCGAATAAAAATTAATATAGTTAATTATATTATGTTTTCTTTCATTCTATTTTTATTTTGATCAAAAATAACAGTTAATATAGTTATGTAATTAAAATTTAAATATATTTTTATTAACTAAATTTAATTATCTATATACTATTTATTAGTTCTAGTTGTGTTTATTAATACTTATATATTAACATATTAATATATAATTAAGGTAAAAAAAGTATTAATAATATTTAAAAATAAAATAATTTTATATTTAAATTTAATATAACGGAAATTTCTTAAAAATTTATTAAATGTTAATAAAAAATTATTTATTTGATTATAATGATACTCCTAACCCTTGAGGGCTTTATTTTCAAGATAGTGCTACACCACAAATGGAAGGATTGGAAGAATTACATGATAATATAATGTTTTATTTAATAATTATATTATTTGGTGTGGGATGAATATTAGTTTCTATTATTAGAAATTATACAAATAACAAATCACCAATTTCACATAAATATGTAAATCATGGTACTTTAATAGAATTAATATGAACTATTACACCAGCATTAATTTTAATACTTATAGCTTTCCCATCATTTAAATTATTGTATTTAATGGATGAAGTAACTGATCCTGCTATGTCAGTTTTGGCTGAAGGTCATCAATGATATTGAAGTTATCAATATCCTGACTTTTTAAATAATGATGGAGATTTTATAGAATTTGATTCTTATATTATACCTGAATCTGATTTAGAAGAAGGTAGTTTAAGAATGTTAGAAGTTGATAATAAAGTAATATTACCTGAATTAACACATGTTAGATTTATAATAACAGCTGCTGATGTAATACATTGTTTTGCTTGTCCTGCTTTAGGTATTAAATGTGACGCTTATCCTGGGAGATTAAATCAGATTTCTTTATTCATTAATAGAGAAGGTATATTTTATGGTCAATGTTCAGAAATTTGTGGTATACTACATAGCTCTATGCCTATAGTAATAGAATCAGTATCTATAGAAAAATATCTTTCTTGATTACAAGAACAGTAAACATTAAATTACTTATATCGTACAATATATTTTATATTAAATAAAAATATGAATTTATCCTTAATACTTTTTATGATAGGAATCTTAGGATTCGTTTTAAATAGAAAAAATATAATATTAATGCTTATTTCAATTGAAATAATGTTATTAGCTGTTACGTTCTTAATATTGGTAAGTTCGCTTAGCTTTGATGATATATTAGGTCAAACCTATGCTATTTATATTATAGCAATAGCTGGAGCAGAATCAGCAATAGGTTTAGGTATTCTTGTAGCTTTTTATAGATTAAGAGGAAGTGTTACAATAGAATATAAATAATGTATTTAGCCATAATAGTTCTACCATTAATAGGAGCAACAGTATCCGGATTTTTAGGTCGAAAAATCGGAGTACAAGGTGCCCAAATAATAACATGTGGTTCTGTAATAATAACTACATTGTTAGCTATAATCACTTTTATTGAAGTAGGTTTAAGTAATGTGCCTGTATCAATTAAAATTTTTAGATGAGTTGATTCTGAGTCTTTGAATGTTACATGAGGATTTCATTTTGATTCTTTAACAGTATCTATGCTTATACCTATATTAATAGTATCTTTATTAGTACATATTTATTCTGTAGATTATATGAGTCATGATCCTCATAATCAAAGATTTTTTAGTTATTTAAGTCTATTTACTTTTATGATGATTATATTAGTTACATCTAATAATTTTTTATTAATGTTTGTAGGTTGAGAAGGTGTAGGTATATGCTCATATCTTTTAGTAAGCTTTTGATTTACTAGAATAGCTGCAAATCAAAGTTCTATTTCCGCTTTTTTAACAAATAGAGTAGGAGATTGTTTTTTAACAATAGGAATGTTTGTTATACTATGATCCTTAGGTAATATAGATTATTCTACAATATTTTCATTATCACCTTTTTTAAATAAAGATATAATAACTACTATAGGAATATGCTTACTTATAGGTGCTATGGCCAAAAGTTCTCAAATTGGATTACATGTTTGATTACCTATGGCAATGGAGGGTCCTACACCTGTATCAGCTTTGATTCATGCAGCTACTATGGTTACTGCAGGTGTATACTTATTAATTAGAACATCTCCTTTAATAGAATATAGTTCAACTGTATTAATATTATCTTTATGAATAGGGTCTATTACAACCTTATTTAGTTCTCTTATAGGTTTATTTCAACAAGATATTAAAAAAATTATAGCTTATTCTACTATGAGTCAATTAGGTATGATGGTTATAGCAGTAGGTTTATCTAGTTATAATATAGCTTTATTTCATTTAATAAATCATGCTTTTTATAAAGGATTACTATTTTTAGGTGCAGGTGCAGTGATACATGCAATAGCAGATAATCAAGATTTTAGAAAATATGGAGGATTAAAACCTTTTTTACCTCTTACATATTCAGTTATGTTAATTGCTTCTCTTAGTTTAGTAGCTTTTCCTTTTATGACTGGATTTTACTCTAAAGATTTTATTTTGGAATCTTCATATGGACAATTCTATTTTTCTGGTATTGTAGTTTATTTTATAGCAACTATTGGTGCTATTTTCACTACTTTATACTCAATTAAAGTTTTATATTTAACTTTCTTAGCTAACCCTAATGGACCTTTAATTAATTATAAAATTTCCCGTGAAAGTAATATTTTTATGAGTTTACCTTTAATTATATTAGCCATATTTTCCATATTTTTTGGTTATATAACCAAAGATATCTTTATAGGTTTAGGTTCTGGATTTTTTATAGATAATAGTATATATATTCATCCTTCACACGAAATTATGTTAAATACCGAATTTGCTGTACCAATAATTTTTAAATTATTACCTATAATATTTACATTTTCATTTACTTTCTTAGCTCTTATTTTAAGTGAATTCTTACCTAAATCACTTATTTATTTTAAATTTACTAGATTTGGTTATAACATATTTGGTTTTTTTAATCAAAGATTTTTAATTGAATTATTTTATAACAAATATATTACCGGTTTAATTCTAAATTTAGGTGGGCATACTACTAAAATTATTGATAAAGGTTCTGTAGAATTATTAGGACCTTTTGGTTTGGAAAAAGGATTAGTTAATTTAAGTAATAGTATTGCTAATTTGAGTACAGAAAATGTAACTTCTTATGCTTTATATATATTAATTGGTTTTATACTATATATATTGATCCCTTATTTATATTTAATTGATAATAGTTTATTTTTATTAATTATATTAGGTTTGTTTTATTTAAAAAAAAGTAATATTTTTTGTAATTTAGAGAAAGAACAAAATTTTATTAGCTATTACATGCAAAGCAATTTTTTATTTTTTCTTAAAAAAGTAAATGAAAAAGTATTTACTAAAAAAAATATTATTACTGGTATTATATATTCTATTTTAATATATGTTATTAAACTATGTTTTTTATATTTTAATTTAGATGTATCATTATACTATTTATTTATTCTTTTTTCAAAATTTTTCAGAGATATTATTAGTGAAATATTAGATATTTATTTAAATGATAATAATATGAAACTTCCTATTGGGAAAGATATTGATAAAATATATTCTAATAAAACTACTCAAAATAATAACAAATTATCAAATATTAATACAATGTGTTCTAATGAATCTGAAGGGGATATAGAAATGCCAGATGCTCCAGATTCTGTTTCTAATTTAGAATCTAGATCAGGTTCAACTACTCCAACACTTAGTAGAGAAACTACACCTACTCCAGCTTCAGTAGCAGCGGCAAGAGCAATTAATACTGCGGCTAAATTTGCTCTTGAATCTACTTGACCTTATAATATTAAATCAAATAGTTCTAATTTTAATTTAAGTAATTATTTAAGTTCTAGTAATACTAGTACCTCTCATTCTCCTATAGACATGGGAGAAGCTGCACAAAAAATTCAAACAATACGTTCATTACCTAAAGACATAAGAATACGTAATCCTTTTTTTTCAAATAATCCTGCACCAGGAACATTGACTTCTGAGGCTGAGGATCAATTTTATACTGAAAGTATAAAAAAGGAACATTTAACTAATATGCAATCTTTACGTAAAAATATATATGATGTATCTCCCATTGCTAAAAAAATAAATTTAAATTCTTTAGATAAGGATCCCAAACTTGCTGAATTAAAGCAACGAGAATTTGAAGTTGCTGAAAAATATTTTAAAGGTTCTTATGATATTAATGATCCAAATATTCAATATTCTAAAAAATGTTTATCTGAAATAGCCTTAGCTAACTGTGTTCGTGGTGGTAAACATAATACTGAAGAATTAGATCAAATGCTTTTTGTAAGGGGAGAGTATTTAAAATTAAATTTAGCTTGAAGTAAAACATATTCACAAATGGTAATATATCAATCTCGTTTTTCTATGTTTCCTGATGATAATAATAATGGTAATAGTAATAACAATATAAATAAATAATAAAATTAGTTGATCTTTATTAATATGACATTTATTATTTGTTAATTTTTATTTTTATTTATAAAATAAATTTATTATAAATAGTATAATTAAATTAATTAGCGTGATAAAAATTATATTATTCATTATAAAAATTTATATTTTATATTGAATTAACTTTAATTAAGTAAAATAAAAGTATAAAAATTATATATTTATATTATATAAGAATAAAGTATATTTTGAAATAAAAATGTAAAACCCATACAATATATGAGATTATTAAAAAGCCATCCTTTGTTAAAAATGGTAAACTCTTATGTAATAGATTCTCCTCAACCTTCTAATTTAAGTTATTTGTGAAACTTTGGTTCTTTATTAGCTTTTTGTTTAGTTATACAAATTATAACTGGTGTTACTTTGGCAATGCATTATAATCCTAGTGTTTTTGAAGCATTTAATTCAGTAGAACATATAATGCGTGATGTAAATAATGGATGATTAATACGTTATTTACATTCCAATACAGCTTCTGCCTTTTTTTTTTTAATTTATTTACATATAGGTAGAGGTTTATATTATGGGTCTTATAAATCTCCAAGAACTTTAGTTTGAACCATAGGTACTATAATATTTATATTAATGATAGCTACTGCATTTTTAGGTTATGTTTTACCATATGGACAAATGTCATTATGAGGTGCAACTGTTATTACAAATCTTATGAGTGCCATACCTTGAGTAGGACAAGATATAGTTGAATTTATTTGAGGTGGTTTTTCTGTTAATAATGCTACTTTAAATAGATTTTTTGCTTTACATTTTGTATTACCTTTTGTTATTGCTGCATTAGCATTAATGCATTTAATAGCTCTTCATGACACTGTAGGTTCTAGTAATCCTTTAGGTATATCAGGTAATTACGATAGATTACCTTTTGCTCCTTATTTTATTTTTAAAGACTTAATTACAATTTTTATATTTATAATTGTATTATCTCTTTTTGTATTTTTTATGCCTAATGTTTTAGGAGATAGTGAAAATTATGTAATGGCTAACCCTATGCAAACTCCACCAGCTATAGTACCCGAATGATATTTATTGCCTTTCTATGCAATATTAAGATCAATACCTAATAAACTATTGGGTGTAATAGCTATGTTTTCCGCAATTTTAATATTGTTAACAATGTCATTGACAGATTTATCTAAATTTAGAGGTATACAATTTAGACCTTTAAGTAAAATTGCATTTTTTATATTTATTAGTAATTTTTTAATATTAATGCAATTAGGTGCTAAACATGTTGAATCACCTTTTATTGAATTTGGTCAAATATCTACAGTTATATATTTTTCATATTTTTTAATTATAGTACCTTTAATTAGTTTATTTGAAAATAGTTTAATTGATTTAAGTACATTGAAAGAAAAAAAATAATTAAAATTTTAATATTAATATTATAATATTAATAACAATAAAAAGAGATGTGTTATATAAGGTTATATGTTTTGATTGCAGATCATAAATTAGAGGTTCGATTCCTCCATATCTCTATTTTTGTTTATTTGCATAAAATCTTTAAAAAATTTAATATGGCAAATTTATCCAAAGTTAAAAAATAAAAAATAAATATAAAATATTTATTTTAATATAAATAAATTATTAGTAGCATTATTAATAATTTATTTATATTTAATTTATAGACAATAAAGGTTTCCTTTAAAAATATATTTGAATTAAATTTAAATGATACAAGCAGCAAAAATAATAGGTACAGGTTTAGCTACTACAGGTTTAATAGGTGCTGGTGTTGGAATTGGTGTAGTTTTTGGTGCATTAATAATAGGTGTTTCTAGAAATCCCTCATTGAGAGGTCAATTATTTTCTTATGCAATTTTAGGTTTTGCTTTTGCAGAAGCTACAGGTTTATTTGCTCTTATGATGGCTTTTCTTTTACTTTATGTTGTTTAGTTATAAAATAATTACTTTATTTTTTTTTACATTTATATAAATGTAATATATACTAAGTACTATAAAATTAAATGTTTAAATGCTTTTTTAATATAAGTGAGTTAAAAATTTTTTAGTTTTATGTTATAATAATATAAAATAGTAGTATAATTAAAACAAAACAAAACAAAACAAAACAAAACAAAACAAAACAAAACAAAACAAAACATGTTATTTTTTTTATGAAAGTTAAATTTTTTTGTTTACTGTATTATAAAAAGTAATATCATAAATTAATATTAATAAAATTAATCTATTTATTTATAATTTATTATAAATATAGTTTATTCTAGATATAAATGATACTTAATCTAACAACTTTAATTTCTGTATTTGAAGTAATATTAATAACTGTGCCTGCTTTACTTAGTGTAGCTTTTGTAACAGTTGCAGAAAGAAAAACGATGGCTAGTATGCAAAGAAGATTAGGACCAAATATAGTAGGATATTATGGTCTTTTACAAGCTTTTGCTGATGCTTTAAAATTACTTTTAAAAGAATATATTTCACCTACACAAGCAAATTTAGTTTTATTTTTTCTTGGTCCTATTATAACGTTAATTTTCTCTTTATTAGGCTATGGAGTAATACCTTTTGGTCCAGGTTTAACTTTAAATGATTTAAATTTAGGTATATTATATATGTTGGCCGTGTCTTCTTTATCTACATATGGTATATTACTAGCAGGTTGATCTGCTAATTCTAAATATGCTTTTTTAGGTTCACTTAGAAGTACAGCCCAATTAATAAGTTATGAATTAATATTAAGTTCAGCTATTTTAATAGTAATTCTTTTAACAGGAAGTTTAAATTTAACTGTTAATATAGAATCACAAAAAGCTGTTTGATTTATGATACCTTTATTCCCTATTTTTTTAATATTTTTTATAGGATCAATAGCAGAAACTAACAGGGCTCCTTTTGATCTGGCCGAGGCAGAGTCAGAATTAGTTAGTGGTTTTATGACTGAACATGCGGCAGTAATTTTTGTATTCTTTTTTTTAGCTGAATATGCTAGCATAGTTTTAATCTGTATATTAATAAGTATTTTATTTGCTGGTGGATATTTATTAAATGTTTTACCTATAAATTATTTAATCCAAGACTTTGGTATTGAATTTATAGCTGATCAAGAAAACCTTTTTTTTAATCCTTTAATTGAAGGAATTTTTTATGGTATTATTTTAGCCATTAAAACTTGTATTATGGTTTTTGTATTTATATGAGCTAGAGCATCTTTACCTAGAATTAGATATGATCAATTAATGTCTTATTGTTGAACAATATTATTGCCTTTAGTTATTGCATTTATAATTTTAATACCTTGTGTTATATATAGTTTCGATATTATTTGTAGTAATATATATTTATTATAATTTTTATATGACAAATTTTTATAATACATTAATTAATATAACCATATAGATATATGTGGTGTAATATTATATTCTATTTTTTTGATAGTAATATAGTGTAATGTAAATAATATAATTATGTAATTTAATTTTTTAATACATTTTAGGTATAATATATGTTAACATCCCTTTTAATTATACCTATAATAGGTATATTGCTAATATCTATGACAGTATCATATAATGATACAGAAAGAAACATAAAATTAATAAAATTAACAGCTCTAACTATATCAATCATAAATTTAATTATATCTATAATTATGTATATAATATTTGATTTTAGCAATAATCAATTTCAATTTGTACAAGAATATCATAAAATAAATTATTATGATTTTTATTTGGGTATAGATGGTTTATCTATATATTTTGTATTATTAACTACAATAATAATACCAATTTCATTATTATCAAATTGAAAATCTATTACAGAAAACATAAGATCTTATGTAATAATAATATTATTATTAGAAACTTTATTATTAGCAGTTTTTTTAGTATTAGATATTTTGCTATTTTATATTTTTTTTGAAAGTATATTACCTCCTTTATTTATATTAATAGGACTTTATGGTTCAAATAATAAAGTAAGGGCTAGTTTTTTTTTATTTTTATATACATTACTTGGTTCATTATTTTTATTATTATCTATTCTTGTTATATCTTCTATAATGGGTACTACAGATTTTGATGCATTATTTAAAAATAATTTTAACTATTCTACTCAATTATTTATATTTTATGGTATACTTATAGCTTTTGCCGTTAAAACACCTACTATATTCTTAAATTCTTGACTTCTAAAAGCCCACGTTGAATCACCTTTGGGCGGTAGTATTATTTTAGCTGCTATTGTATTGAAATTAAGTTTATATGGTATTTTTAGATTAATATTACCATTATTACCAAAAGCTGCAATAGATTATACATATATAGTTTATTTAATAGGTGTTATTACTATAATATATGCAAGTATTAGTACATTAAGAACCATAGACGTTAAAGAACTTATAGCATATTCCTCCGTATCACATGCTGCGGTTTATTTATTAGGTGTATTTAGTAATTCTATACAAGGTATAGAAGGAGGAATTATATTAGGATTGGCCCATGGTTTTGTATCATCTGGTTTATTTATATGTGTAGGAGGTATACTTTATGATAGATTTTCTACTAGATTAATTACTTATTATAGAGGTATTACTCAAATAATGCCTTTATTTTCTTTATTATTTTTAATATTATCTTTAGCTAATTGTGGAGTTCCTCTTACTTTAAATTTTATAGGAGAATTTATGTCTTTATATGGTGCATTTGAACGATTGCCTTTATTAGGCTTAATGGCTAGCTCCTCTATTGTATTATCTGCTGCATACACGATGTATATGTATAATCGTATTGCATTTGGCGGAAGATTAGCTGAATTAATTCGTATTAATGTACCTGACTTAAATAAACGTGAATTTTATATATTATTAATATTAGTACTTTTTACTATTTTATTAGGTATATATCCTGTATTTATATTAGATGGTTTACATTATTATGTATCCTCTTTAATATATAATATTTAAATATTAATAATTATATACATATATATGATATCATTATATTTATAATTAAAAAGAATTTTTATTTTATATAAAATAATGATGTTTTTATGTCTAATATATAAATATACATATACATATGCCACAATTGGTTCCATTTTATTTTGTAAATCAAGTTATATTTACATTTATAATTTTAACTGTTATGATATATATTTTCTCAAAAAATATATTACCTAGATTCGTTCGTTTGTTTTTAACTCGTATTTTTATTAGTAAATTATAAAAATTAGAATAAAAAAACAATTTTTTGTATACTTAATTAGATATTATAATTTAAAAATTTTGAATTACAATTTATTTAAATAATCAATTATATTTAAAAGCTACAAGTCCCTTAGAACAATTTGAAATTAGAGATTTTATATGTTTAGATTTACCTATATTAGCTAATTTACATTTATCTTTAACTAATATCGGTTTCTATTTAACCTTAAGTGCCTTAATTATTTTAATTTTAAATATTATAACTACTAATTATAATAAATTAATATCTAATTCTTGATCTATTAGTCAAGAATCAATATATGCAACTATACACAGTATAGTAATAAATCAAATAAATGCAACAAAGGGACAAATATATTTTCCTTTTATTTATACTTTATTTATTTTTTTATTAATAAATAATCTTATAGGTATGATTCCATACAGTTTCGCATCTACTTCGCATTTTATATTGACATTTTCAATTAGTTTTACAGTAGTATTAGGTGCTACAATATTAGGTTTTCAACAACATGGTTTAACTTTTTTTTCACTTTTTGTACCAGCAGGTTGTCCATTAGGTTTATTACCTCTATTAGTTTTTATAGAATTTATTTCATATTTATCAAGAAATGTATCTTTAGGTCTAAGATTAGCAGCAAATATTTTATCTGGTCATATGCTTTTAAATATTTTAAGTGGGTTCACTTATAATATAATGACTTCTGGATTTATTTTTTTCTTATTAGGTTTTGTACCTTTAATATTTATTATAGCATTTTCTGGTTTAGAATTGGGTATTGCTTTTATACAAGCACAAGTTTTTGTTGTATTAACTAGTAGTTATATAAAAGATGCATTAGATTTACATTAAATATTTTATAATATTTAAAATAATATATAAACATTAATTATATAAGCAATAATTAAACTATTAAATTTATTATACATTATTATAGTTTATATTAAATATATTTAATTAAAAAGTGATACAAATACAATTATATATAATATAGAAAAGTCCCACTTATAATAAGCATACACAAATTGTATGTGAATATAAAAATCTTGGTATTTTACAGAAAATAAAAATTATATATAATTTTTATATAATTGCGAACTTAAAAGCCTAATGTTAAATCATTATTTAGATAATTAATATTTAACAAAACTGGGCTTATATGTATCCAAAACAAAACAAAACAAAACAAAACAAAACAAAACAAAACAAAACAAAACAAATTTAATTTATAAATTAAATATAAATAGATTATTAGTGATAATAAAAAATTATTATTAAAAATTAATGAGTTTGATGATGGCTCTGAATGAACGCTATCCAAATGCTTGACACATGCTAATCGTACGTCTAATTTAAAATTTTTTTAATTAGAAGTGGTGTACAGGTGAGTAAATGATATTTTGGCTACTTTAGAGTAAAGAAAAATAAATTCTTTATAAAATTTATACTATTAGATATAAAAATAAAGGAAGGAAAAATTATGATAAAATTTATACCTTCTGCTCTAAAATGTTAATTAATATTTCGGAGAAGTAATAATTAAGGTAATAACTTAATTAGCTATAAGTCCGTAGTCGTGATTGAAAAGTCGATCGACCACATTGGGTCTGAAAAAACTCCAATACGCAAAGTACAGCAGTGAGGAATATTGGTCAATAGCCTAAAGGCTGAACCAGCAATTTGGAAGAATGAATAGTATTTGCTAGTTATATTAATATTAATATAATATCGATTATATCGAATAAAATTCTAGATAGAGAACTGATAATGACAATTCTATATTTACATGTCTTGACCAAATCACGTGCCAGCAGTCGCGGTAATACGTGAAAGACTAGTGTTATTCATCTTTATTAGGTTTAAAGGGTAACTAGACGGTTGATTTAACTAAAGTAGTACAAATTAACTAGAGTTTAATAAAAGAAGGAAAGAACTTATGAAGTAGAGATCAAATTCTCCTATATTATAAGGACAGATTGCGGCGAAAGCAACCTTCTATCTAAAAACTGACGTTGAGGGACGAAGGCTTGGGTAGCAATAAGGATTAGATACCCTCGTAGTCCAAGCAGAAAATTATGAATGTCATAGGCTAGACTTAATTTAATAAATTTATTAATTTAGTTTAGTTTATAAATGAAAGTGTAAGCATTTCACCTCAAGAGTAATGTGGCAACGCAGGAACTGAAATCATTAGACCGTTTCTGAAACCAGTAGTGAAGTATGTTATTTAATTCGATGATCCGCGAAAAACCTTACCACAATTTGAATGTTATTTTTACTAATATCACAAGTGTTGCACGGTTGTCTTCAGTTAATGTCGTGAGATTTTGGTTAGTTCCAATAAATTAACGTAAACCCTTACTTTATTTATTTTTATTTATAAAGTAGATCACCATTATATTGGACATGATAAAAGGGACCAAGACAAGTCATCATGACCTTAATATTGTGGGCTATAGACGTGCCACATATATCTATACAAAAAGATGCAAAAACGTGAGTTTAAGCTAATCCTTAAAATAGAATATAATATGAATTGTAGTCTGTAACTCGACTACATGAATAAGGAATTACTAGTAATCGTGAATCACCATGTCACGGTGAATTTACTATCAGTTAGGTACTAACTACTCGTCAGGCGCTGAAAGGAATATGTGCAATAAGTTTGATTATATAATTAATGTTTATAATAATATATAGATTATTACATATTATTATATAATTTTCGTATGCATGATTTTAATTAGTGTTAAGTCGAAATATGGTTCGTGTAGTGGAAATTGCACGGGTTAGATTAATATTAACAATATATTTTATATATTAATACATGTATTTATTAAATACAAATAATCTTTTATTAGGAAAACACTTGAAATTTAAGTTTGTTTGGTTCAAAACCAAAAAAAGATTTTTATACATAAGGAAGGTTCCGTGTGTTGGTAATCGGGTTGAGCTGTAAACTCAATAATGAATAATTTTCGAAGGTTCGATTCCTTTTCTTCCTATTAATACTATATAAATACGTGTTAGCTAAATAGGTATAGCATTGTGCTACGGACACAAAGACTACAAGTTCAACTCTTGTACACGTTTATACTTACAAATTGTTTAAATATTACTTTATAGCCTTTATAGCTCAATGGTAGAGCGAAATACTGTTAATATTTTTATAGGTGTTCAATTCATCTTAAAGGCTGTCTACTAGAATAAAAATAATTATTTGTGCCATTATATTCTCTAAAAATGAGTGGTAAAAAAAATAATATTTCATATTTTATTGCTTTGTGCAACACTAAATATTGAAATGAGAAAGTAAATATTTTTAATATTATGTCTAATTTATATATTTTAACTGAAACTTATACTAATGGTTATAAAGCTGAAATATTAGATTTATTATCATTAATTGCTATCATTTGTGGTATATTTGTTATAATAACTAAAAATCCCATAATATCTGTATTATTTTTAATAGGTTTATTTTTAAGTATATCAGGTTATTTAATATTTTTAGGTATAAATTTTATAGGTATATCTTATTTATTGGTTTATGTTGGAGCTGTATCTATATTATTTATATTTATTCTAATGTTAATTAACATTAGAATATCTGAATTATTAAGTGAAACTAGTAATAGTATACCTTTAGCTATAATAACTACAATAATCTTTAATTATTCTCTTTATCAAGTATTACCTTATGATATTGTAATTATTAATAGTTATATTAATAATATCAATAATATTTTTTATGATATTTTATACAAAAATTATAGTGATTATTTAAATAAGACTTTTAAATTTAATGATAATAATATTATAATGCTTGTAACTTCCAAATCTTGAGATGGTAATTTAGCAGAAACTTCACATATTACTACTATAGGTAGTATATTATATACTAGTTACTCTATTTGAATAATAATAACTTCTATTATATTATTATTAGCTATGATTGGTGCTATAGTTATAACAATTAAACAAAGAAATTAATAATACCAAAAAAGAATTAGCTCAATGGTAGAGCAACCGTTTTACACACGGAAGGTTGGGTGTTCAATTCACTTATTCTTTAATAATTAAAAAACAATTGTTTTTTAAACAAAATAATATTTTAAATAAAAATTATAAATGCATAATATAACAAAAACTATATATATATAACATATAATATATGATTAGCACAACAAGAAGTAAACTTCAAGGCCATCCTTATCATTTAGTTTCTCCTTCACCTTGACCTATATATACTAGTATATCTTTGCTTACTTTAACTACATCATTTGTTTCAACTATGCATGGTTTTAATGGAGGACATTACTTCTTAATATTAGGACTAATATCATTAATATATTCTATGTTTTTATGATTTAGAGATATAATATCAGAAGGTACTTATTTAGGTAATCATACATTAGCTGTACAAAGAGGTTTAAATATGGGTGTTGCTTTATTTATAGTTTCTGAAGCTTTATTTTTTTTAGCAATATTTTGAGCTTTTTTTCATAGTGCTTTATCTCCAATCATTGAATTAGGAGCTCACTGACCTCCTAAAGGTATAGATCCTATTAATCCTTTTGAATTACCTTTATTAAATACAATTCTTTTATTATCTTCAGGAGTAACAGTTACTTATTCTCATCATTCTTTATTACAAGGAGATAGAAGTGGAACACTATACGGTTTATTTTTTACTATAATATTAGCTATATTGTTTACTGCATTACAAGGTATAGAGTATACAGTTTCTTCCTTTACTCTATCTGATGGTACTTTTGGATCCTGTTTTTATTTCTCTACCGGATTCCACGGTTTACATGTCTTAATAGGTACAATTTTCTTAGCTGTCGGAACATGACGTGTTTTAGCTTATCATTCCACTGATAATCATCACCTTGGTCTAGAATCAGGTATTTTATACTGACATTTTGTAGATATAGTCTGGTTGTTTCTATTTGTTTCTATCTATTATTGAGGTTCTTAAACAAAATTTTGTATTATTAGAGATTTTAGTCTCTTTTTGAAAATATATATTATAAATACTCATGTTAAATAAATCTACACTTAAATCTAATATATTAGCAGAATTTAACAATAACTATTTAAATCATAATATGTCTCATTTAAATAAAAATGATTTTCATCAATTTATAAACGGTTTGTACCAGGCAGAAGGAATTGCGGGTGCTTATTTTCCAAAAACAAATAATTTGAATGTGAGATTTTTGTTTTCTTTAGGACAAAATTATTCACCTGAAGCTCTTAATGTTTTTCTTTACATACAAAAACATTAAATGTAGGTAATGTTAAGTTAAACTTTAAATTTAAAGTTTAACCGCATATTAGATACTATATATCTAATACAGAAGATATTTTTGAAAAAGTATTACCTTATTTTTCAGTATTGTATGGTCAAAAATTTTAGATAAAATAAAAAGGGATCTTAATTTAAGGGTAAAATACACGACTTTTAATCGTAGCATATGAGTTCGAGTCTCATAGATCTCATTAGGGAATTTTGTCTCTTTTTACTTTATTTTAATTTATTAAATATGAAAAATTTTTGCAACTTTTTTTGATTGTTTATTATTTATTTTTTATTTTTTATTTGTATAATATATATGTTATATATATGTGTAGATTATAAATGTTTACATTGTGAAATAGAAGTTAATGGAGATACCTCAAAAAGCTCACATGATTTCTCCATTAGATTTAAGGTTAACATATCATTTAATGGCAATGTTTAAGTTTGACTATAAGTATATAACTTATTTAAATACATTTAACGTTGTAACAAAAGAAAGATATTTGACATACACAGAAAAATTAATAAAGAATAAAAAATTTTAATCTTAGCATTTATTGTTAATATTATTAATATTAACAACACGGCCATAGTTTAATGGTAAAACCATCGTTTTCCACACGAAAATTATTGATTCGAATTCAATTGGCCGTAATATGTATATTTTGAGTTAGTAACTTATTTGGTAAAGAACTTTCTTGTCGAGAAAGTAGATGTCGGATCGTAGCCGACCTAACTCGTTATATATTAATATATAACTATAACTATAACTAAGGAAAAATTTGCCAATGGTAGGGTAATGTACTTGCTATGTACTGTGTTATTAACACTTAGATGTTCGATTCATCTTTTTTCCGATATATTATATAGGTATATCTTATATAAAGAGTATAATTTAATGGTAAAATAAGAAGCTTCAAACTTCTATTCCTCAGTTCGAGTCCGAGTGCTCTTGTATATAATTAAGACTAACGGATTATATTTATATATATGGTGTTAGAAACTTACATTATTAACGTATTAAATTATATTAATTATCAGAGATTTTATTTAAGTTTGCCATTATTGTGAAAAAAAAAGATTCTTTAACTTAATAGGCAAAGTATACTTTTGATAAGGGTAGGATCAGCGTTCGATTCGCTGAGGAATCATGTTTAAAACTCACTTTTTATGGATAAAACAATTTATACTGATAAATATATGATTCTATGTGTATGGTTAAATAGTTTAATATTTTTATAATATTTTATATGGATACTTTTTATTATTTATACTAATTAATAAAAATAATAATTATATTATTAAGACCAATTTTATTACATTATTTATAATCTTTTTTATTATATAATCTTCGAATAAATATTACACATTACATTAGAAAATTTCAAACTTAAAACCGAATTGGTTATTACATATTGCTTTATAATAACACTTTTTATAAAGTGTTATTATAATATATATAAGAGTATATTTTTTTTATATACATATCACATTATTTTATTAAACGGTTTTATCTAGTACTTATATCTAGTATTTTTTAAGTTACAAAATATAAAATATGATAAAATTGTTTAACATAACCAAAAAAGGGATCCAGAGGTCAATTAAAAAATGAAGAAGCAAAAATCCTAAAAGAGGATTTTAAGTATTATAATAACAACAAATAGTTAAGTAATTCTTTACAATTTTACATAATTGTAAAATAAATGTGGGTTTATCTAGAACCTTATATAATAGATGTATTATATGTTAATCTAGTATCGTGTTAAAATGTAAATTAAAAAACTTTTATCTTATATAAGATATCGATGCTTTTGAGTGAGTGTCAAAGATAAAAATATAACAATATATGGAATTATTTAATACTGAATATATATTACATTTAATATTTATAGTTTCTCTTGGATGATTTATCATAACTTTTGTCGACTTAATTTTAGATTTTGGCTTATTAGGATCTTCTTTAAAACAAAAATGAAAAGACTTTTTAAATAGTAAAGATTCAGGCTGAAAATTATTTTTATTTAGTTTTATTTCATATTTAATCTTTATTAATATGTTTAACTTCTTAAGTCCTTTATACTGTATATCAGACGATATAGATAAAGATTTAGTTAAAGGTACCATAGAAGCAAATAATATTAAAATTAGTGGTTTGTAGGTTGGATTAATACAATTAGGTGATGCTGGATTAATGAGCAGCTGTGTATTAGGTATTAGTAAACTTGTAAAAAATTCTGGTTTACCTTTAGCAGGTAAAGTTGCTGTGTCTTTAGGTGGAGGAATTGTAGGATTAAGTAGTTATAAAAAAATTCAAAATGTTTATTCATCTTCTAAACCACGTGGTTCTATAATATTAGAAATAGATAGTCTTAAAACTAATACTGCTATTTCCTCCCTTATAAAAGATGAGATATTAAAGAAAAATCAATCTTCAGTATCTAATGATCCTTATGTAGCTAAATCTATTTTAGACCCTACTGATAGCATAGGAGATAAAGATTATTATATAATATCAGCACAAAGTGTAGAAGGTTTAACTTGAGATTTTTATATGCATATAGGTATGATATTGATACTTATTAATGTAATAATATTTTTGGTTATGAAATTAATTAGCGAACAAAATATAGCTTTGAATTTTGTTAAAAAATTACCTTTAGGTAATTATATATATATATTGTTTTAAATAAATTAAAAAATCTATGAAATAAAACAACTCATGCTTGAATATTTATAGGTTTATTTTTTATTTTATATGGTTGTACTATTTCAGCATGAGGTACATATATTATTATAAATAATCTAGGTTAAAATATATAATATTTGTATTTTAGTTTATTAAATCGAATTATAAATATAAGAGATAATTATTAATATAAAATAAAACAAATTTATAAAATTATAAAAAAAAGAATTTAAATTTAAAAGAGAGTTGACTGAGTGGTTTAAA
>Ga0209056_10001124_pt1 | contig 29445 bp, 37 predicted proteins | sample GraSoiAngelo_114_FD_185876 | JGI IMG/M metagenome (GOLD analysis project Ga0209056, IMG submission 185876) | Grasslands soil microbial communities from the Angelo Coastal Reserve, California, USA - 14_0903_13_40cm (SPAdes) (version 2) | ecosystem: Environmental > Terrestrial > Soil > Grasslands... | reverse complement strand
CTTCTCAACCTCACCGGGAATGGCTACTGGTACGTTAATGCTGGTCAGAAATAGGTCAAGAAGATCGGCCTTTGCGATCAGGATCAGCGTAGATGCGTCGAAGACAATCATTATGACAAAATATGACGAACGTAATTCTAGCAGAAAAGAGATGTAAATAGAAGAACCAAAGGCATTCCTCACCGCCAACAAATCGCAGCAAAGGCTTATCGTTCTAACGTTCAACAGCTCGCACTGGCACTGTTCTGTTTCGCGCGGCAACCATTCGGTCGCGAACCGAATGCTCGTCGCTGTACAAGCTGTTGAGAAATGGGATGTTAGCTGCGTAGGAATTCGAGCCCATGCTTTGCCGCGATGACAAGGACGAGTGAAGGAATTTTGATCTGATGTTGATAAAACGAGCTAAACCGAAGTTCGTAGGCAAGTTAGCACCGAAATCGATCGTCCGTTTGCGCTCGTATCCAAATGTGTTTCTCCGCGATTGTTGCGGGTCATGTCCCCCATGTCCCCCCAGCCGCTGCTTGAAAATACTCCGTAACTAGCACAAAATGGAAATGATCCCCGGTAGCTCAATGGTAGAGCATTCGGCTGTTAACCGAAGGGTTCCAATTGTTAGCGCACGGCGAGGATCCGACATTGCGTTGCTTGTCGGAGATGCGGGATCCGTGACCGACAACTTGTTGAGACCGTCGCCCACTCCGACTCTTTCTAGTTGCACAATTGCTGCCGAACGAGGGCTTTTTGGCACAACGCTTGCTGTGGCGAGCAGCCGATTTTGGATCGGCTTGCTCTCCCGGTGACGTAGTTTCCGCGGACAACGGACGGAGTACTCCTAAGTGACACTGAAGTGTCACGTTTTGCCACTTACAGCCAGTAAATGTTTATCGTCGCGGTTAATATGGCATTATCAGGATGGCCTCTCTTTGTTGTGGAGGTTTTTCCGGGCCACTGGCAGCTAAACGCATGCTCGAGGCCAAAACGCGTAAACTCAAGACCTTGCGAAAGGAATCAGACAAAGTTAGAATCAACTTGCTATCTTTCTTTTGTCTGGTGCGCGATCGGATTCTCTTGGGCACGTCAGGAAAAGCGTGAGTGTTTCGGAAGCGGGAGCGTGGCGATCGCCGGTCAGCAGAGCACAGGATGGTTCCGAGCGGGGTGGTGCATTTCCAATCAGAAGTGAGGCAACGCAGTGCCTAAACCCAGAGAGGACGATGGAAGTGCAACGCAAGTTGTACGCAAGGGGTGAACCGGGGGAATAAGTCCTTTATTTTCAAGGGCCGAGGTAGCTCAGTGGTAGAGCAGCCGATTCGTAATCGGCAGGTCGCGAGTTCAACTCTCGCCCTCGGCTCCAAAAACTCTAAGAAAACAAACGAGTTCCTGAAGCCAGTGACCTACCGCTGAGCTAACCTGGCGTCAGGTTCCATCAAAGTTCCATCGCTCTTTTCGAGGGCATTCATGGCGTTCTGGATGTCTTTGGTTGCGACGATTGCGTAGCGTATGAAGACCGGAACGGGTCTTCCAGCCACCAATCGTCATAGCGACCGTCTCTGGCACCCGGCGTTAACCAAATTACGGGCACCAGAACGACGCAGATCGTGAATGAGCAATTCGGGGCACGTGGGAGATGGTGAGTGGTGACGCCACGACGATGACGCTCCCCGCCAAGATCGTGAAGAACAAGGAGCCAATCACTCTCGCCCTCACGGCTGAACTGACAGCGGTGTTGAAGAAGCAGTTCCGGCAGACTGGTCAGCCTGTGTTCGACGCGACGAATCTCCGGCGCGAATGGGCCTCAGCGACCGTAGCAGGCGCGCCTGCCTCCCAAGCAGGTGTGTTATCAGCAACGGTCTCGTAGACCTCCGCTAAGACTCGCGCGCGGGATGGCAACATCACCCAACCCTTCGGTTGAAAGCCGAAAGGCTGCGTTGATTGATTGGTCGACGGGAAGAAGTTTCTGTACAGCGGACACCGGAGGCGGTGCGTAAGCAGCTCAAACTGATGGCTGAACGTGGTCTGTATCGAGACATAGATATGTCATGCCACGTAAGTCAAGGAACACGCGCTGACGAACACTTACTAGACGAAGGAGTACGTGCTGGCAAACGGCGCATCGAGCCACGACGCCGGGACTTTGCATGTACGCATGCGCGTCGGCGAAACGCTTTCTTGCGCCGCAGTGTGCACACTGTCCTTCTGCGGCCGTAAGGTCCATAGCGAATATTCTGCTCAATTCGCCAGCGGCAGCGTTCCCGTCGAGGTAGTTGAAGGTAAGCGAAGTCATTTTCGTTCTCCTGTGGAGCCAAAACGCTCCGTTCTGATCTTGTCGCGGTCGATGCCAGAGGCGCTGAGGAGGTCCGTTGCGCTTTCTACGAAGGATGTGGGGCCGCAGACGTAGCAAGTTGGGGCAAGGGCTGACGGCCAAGTCGCGTTAGCAATCAAAGCGGCGTCGAGACGGCCTGGTGGCCGCGGCCAATCCTTGGGAGTTTTCCGCGTGTAGGCGTATGTGACGCCCACAGAATACTTATCGTGGGATAGCGTCTGCAAGTTGCGGAAATTTCTGAAGAAGGCTCCTAGCCGGCCCAATCCCGACGAAATCCACGATCTCCGCACTCGGATACGTCGTCTTGAGGCCGTGCTTGAGGCTTTGGATGTGAACTACAAGTGCAACGAGCGGCGCTTGCTGAGGCACCTAGGTCGCATACGGAAATGTGCCGGGAAGGTAAGGGACATGGACGTGCTCACTGGCTATGCGTCTACGGTAAAGGTGCACCAAGAGCGTGATTGTCTTGTTCAGTTGCTTGAATATCTGGGGGCCGAACGCTACCGGCGTGCTGAGCAATTGCACGCACGGATGGGCAAGTATGGTGCGAAACTTCGACGACTGAAGCGTAGTTTAGCCCGTCTTCAAAAACTCATTCCTAACCACAACAAGAAGAGTGCTGGCGACCGAAACACAGCACCAGCGGAGGCCATGGCTTTCGTGCTCAAGCTCTCCAGCGAACTAGCTGCTCCCGCCACTCTGAACAGAAAACATTTGCATGGCTATCGACTGAAAATCAAGGAGCTCCGCTACGTTCTCGAGATGGCGAATGACCCCGGCAATCGGCAGCTCATCGAGAAGCTGGGTGAGATCAAGGAGCCATCGGCGAATGGCACGACTGGGAAGAGCTGATCGCGATTGCCGGGGACGTGCTCGATCATAAGGCGAATTGCAAACTGTTGCGTGAAGTGAAAGTGATTACCATCCGCAAATATGAAACCGCACTTTCTCTTACGAACAAAATGAGGCAGAGACTTTCTTCGTTTTTCAAACGAGTTAAGGAACGCGTGTCAACCGGCGAGCTTAGACCTGCCGAGGAGGATTGTCGATACGAGTGAAGAGAGTTCCGGGGACGCCGATGCAAGAACGGCTTCCCCGTTGTCGTCACTGTCTTACACCACGGAGCGGAGGTCAGTTGTTGTTCTCGTAAGAGCTTAGTGCGGGGCGCAAGTGCATTGGAGCAAAGAGCACGGAGCGGAGGAGGATCAGGAGTGCCAACATGGAGTTGGATGCATGGAAGAGGAGATGCACATGAACAAATTCGAATACACGGTCACAACGAATAAGTCTTGCCCCGAGGCGGTGGAGGCGGTCGAAAAGAAAGCCGCTGAAGTGGGCTTTCGGGTTCTGCATACGCACGATCTCGCAGCGACCCTGGCGGAAAAGGGATTTCCCCGGGAGCCACTGAAGCTCATTGAAATCTGCAATGCAAAGCACGCCAGCCGGGTTTTGGAGAAAGATGTGAAGCTTTCGCTGATGCTGCCCTGTCCCATCAGCGTTTACGTTCAGAGCGGCAAGACGCACATCAGCACTCTGCTCCCTACGTCGATAGTGCAGTTCTTCCCTCATGCGGGGATCGAGGGTATTGCCGAAGAGGTAGAGACTGCAGTGCGTAACATTGTGGACGCTGCCCGGTAAGACACAGGAAGAGGGAACGATTCTGCGCGCCTGAAAGCTTCAGTCCTGTGCCCGTTGCTACGTTAAGAGTGGACGAAAATAGACTCATGAAATCAAGGGTATCGCATCTTCGAAGGGGTTTCCTGCTGCTCGCCTTATGCGCGACTGGCTGCAACAGTGACTCCAGTTCAATGGTCAGGCGCCTTCCCCAAGCGACCTCCCTGCTGGTAACGATCGGAAGACCTGATCAACTGAGCGTCGAAGGACAATCTTCCCTGCGTGCTGTGATTGAAGCCGCAGAACTCCGAGGCATGCGTTGGCCCGATTTCAGGGATTACCGGAAGGAAGTGACGAGGTTCTACGAGGCCTACAGTTACGGTCTTGCTTGGGTTCGCGACATGCAGCCAACCTCGCAGGCACGTGCGGCAATTGGTCTCCTATTGAAGGCCGATGAAAAAGGACTGTCCGCAGATGACTATGATGGTCCTCGCTGGGCGGATCGTCTTTCAAGACTGAAACCAGCGTCACAGCACCCGAAAGAATCAGATGCCATCGAATTCGATGTGGCCCTCACCGTTTCGATGATGCGCTTCCTGTCGGACCTGCACATAGGGAGGGTGAATCCGCAGCACCCCGACTTCGAAATTGATATTGAGGACAAGAAGTACGATTTGCCGGAATTTTTGAAAGAACAAATCGTCGACGGATCGGGAGATGCGAGCATCCTGTCGCGAGTTGAGCCTCCGTACCCCATGTACCAGCGCACTATCCAGGCGTTGCGGATGTACATGCAGCTGGCCCGGCAAGACGATTATGAAGTTCTACCACCTGCCAAGAAGCCAGTTGCACCGGGGAATCTCTATCCGGGCGTGCCGCGACTCATTCGCTTTCTGCGGTTAGTGGGTGATCTCCCTGACGGCGTTGCTCTCCCAGCGAACAAAACTATTTACCAGGGCCCGCTGGTAGATGCCGTAAAGAGCTTTCAGCGTCGACACGGTCTTACAGCCGATGGCCGAATCGATGCGAGCACACTCTGGGCACTCAACGTTCCCCTGTACCATCGCGTGCGACAAATACAACTGACACTGGAGCGCTGGCGCTGGCTTCCCAGCGATTACCAGCATTCACCTGTCGTCGTCAATATTCCGGAATTTCGTCTCCGCGCCTATGGTGATCAATTCCACGTCGCCGTCATGATGAACGTCGTTGTAGGCAAGGCTTACGGGCACCACACCCCAATCTTCGCGAGCAAGATTCGCTACGTTATCTTCCGGCCCTATTGGAATGTGCCGCCCTCCATCGCAAGGGCGGAAATCCTACCCGCCATACAGCGCGACCCCGACTATATGGCAAGAGAGAATTTGGAGATTGTGGATAGCCGTGAAAATGTAATCAGGGCGGCGAGCCTATCGCCCGAGATCCTCCAGCAGATTCGTTCCGGAGCGCTCTCCATCCGGCAGAAGCCTGGTCCGAAGAATTCACTTGGGCTGGTGAAGTTCGTTTTTCCAAACGAATACGATGTCTACATGCATGACACTCCCGCCACCGAGCTGTTTTCGAAATCGCGGCGCGACTTCAGCCACGGCTGCATTCGCCTTGAAAAACCTGCTGAACTTGCGGCATGGGTTCTGCGGGACAACCCCGGGTGGACTCCAGAGCGCATTCGCGCAGCAATGGATGGAGAAAAGACGCAGGAAGTGACCCTGACGCACCCGATTCCCGTGCTCATCGTCTATGGGACAGTCATCGTGCTCGAAGATCAGATTGTCCGCTTTTACGACGATATCTATGATCTGGATGCTGAGCTGGATCGCGACCTAGACAAGGGGTATCCGTACAGGCGCTAGTCGCAATCGTGCTTATTCGTGGGGGCAAAGGGAAGGGGTGAAATGTCTCGGCATGCGATCCCGATCCGGTGGATCTTCGGCAGCGACGTGCTGTACTCTGCGGGCCGAGAAATCGTTAATTGCTATGCATCGTCCAGAACTTCGTCCTTCGAGTTGCCTAATGATTTTTCTCCGTAGCGAATTTGGACACCAGCTGATCCAGAAAACCAGTCTGCCCGGCAAGCAGCTTGGCTTTGGCAACCTCAATTGGGAACCAGCCACCGCGATCGATTTCGGGGAATTCTTGCATTACCCCGGACTTTTTGGGCCACTCCATCGTGAACTTGTTGCTAAGAAGCTTCGACGGATCATAGTCACCCTCGAATGCCCAGGCCTTCACGAGTTTTCCGCCCGGTTGTTTGATCTCAGCTAAAGGGATCAGTTTTCCTTTCGGTCTCATTCCCGTCTCCTCCTCGAACTCTCGCCGCGCAGTTCCCAGTGGATTTTCGCCGTCTGCATATTCACCCTTTGGGATGGACCACGCGCCGAGATCCTTTTTTGCCCAGAAGGGACCGCCCTAACCACTGGCCCCCGCAGCGAGCATCAGGTTTCCAGCGCGCAGCCCAGGCCGATGTGCTGTTCCCGTAAATAAGGATCCAGGGCGCCCGTGTTCCGTGCCGTGGCCACGTACAGTTCGATTGACGAACTCGCGACCTTGAACAGCCATGGCTGTGTATTATGCGGACTTGCCGCCAGGATCGCCGCGCGCACTAGCCCGAGAGGTCCTTCGCTTGCAGAACGCCAGTCTTTCCATAGCTCGTACGCCGGACCCTGACCCACACTGAATACGCGTTGATCCCAAGCCCGCCACACGCCGCCTCCGGCGACTAGCACGGACACAATTCCCGCGCCTCTTAAAAATGCCCTGCGCTCCATGCACCACCTCCTCATGGGTCGTCTCGGGTCGAAGACGATGCCATATTATCCGCTGCGGGATGAGTGCTGCGGCTTTCAGAGACTGGAGATGTCAGGCGCTCGAAGAGGCGAATATGTGAGTATATATGTCAGAGGTCTTAGCAAACAGCCACCTTCTCGCGCGTTTTAAGAAAATTTCTTGTGGGTCCTACTGGACATGGTAGCGGATCTACGAATCGCGAAATCGACTATGCTGCCCGGCACCTATGCGAGGACCTCAACCACATGCAGCCCGTAACCTTGGAACTGCAACTCAAGAGCCGAAATGTGCCGCCTGCTCTTGAATCAGAAAACGGCCCGGCCGAAAACCCACAAGAAATTATTTTGGATTCTCCCTCGTGTAAGCGCTTATTTTTGTGGGACCTATGAAGACACGCTTTTCAGCGTGGCTGTTTGCTAAGACCTCTGTATGTAAAGGTCCATTCTGGATGGAAGCTTCAAATAATGGTGCTATTGACTTGTCCGGCGATTCGCCGTACACTTCTGAGAGGTTGGGAGGAGACCATGAGACGCGCTGCAGCCATTGATCGACGCTCACGGAAAGAGGAGCGTTTGGAGGCCCGGGTTACTCCGGAGCAGAAAAAAATGATCACGCGCGCGGCGGCTTTGCGCGGTTCTTCGGTGACGGAGTTCGTAGTTGCGAGCGCCCAACAGGCAGCGGCCGATGCGATCAAGGACTCCGAACTGCTCACGCTGCACGACGCGGCGCGCGACGTTTTTGTGAATGCGGTTTTGCATCCTCCCGCGCCCAATGAAGAGGCGCGTAAGGCAGCAAAACGGTACAAGAAACAAATGGGTCGCTAATTGGCCGGCGAAGCAGAAAAGCCGCGTTTTGTTGTTGAGCCGCTCGGTTCGAAGCACGATCGAGCGGCTTTTTCCTGCGGGGTCGAGATTCTAGACGCCTACCTTCACAAACAGGCAGGCCAGGACCTAAAGAAGCGCGTCGCCGTTCCGTTTGTCATCACGCCGGACGGAACGACCATTGCCGGGTACTACACGCTGTCGCAATGCTCGGTACAACTGGACGAAATCCCCGCGGAGGTTGCGAAAAAACTTCCCAAATATCCGATCGTCCCAGCGACACTTCTCGGCCGATTGGCCGTAAGCGTTGCATTTCGGGGACAGGGACACGGCGCCACGCTATTGATGGATGCGCTCTATCGAACCCTTCAGCACAGCAGGGAAGCGGCTTCCGCAAGTGTCATCGTCGACGCAAAGGATGCTGCTGCACTCCCGTTTTATACAAAGTATGGATTTCTCGAGCTGCCCCGAATCGAGCGACGGCTCTTCCTGCCGATGGGTACCGTGGAACACCTCTTTCGATAGTCGCCGCATAGTCGCCGTATTGACTCTCCCCGCGTCCGGGCATAGCATCCTTCAATCCTTATCCTTTATGAGACAGGAATAGCCTGTTTCTCTGGCACAGCCCGAAGCATCTGGCGGCTGAAGGTCTGCCAGGACGCGCCAGCTTCTGGTGATGCCAAGTGGAGGTGAGTTGTGTTTCGCCACACAATTCCGATTGGGCGCGTCCTTGGAATACCGTATAGTCAAAAAAGTCGTGCGTAGGGCTGAACTCCTCAAAGGTCACCGTCAAGGTTTCAGGCGTGCTCTTGATTGAGGCCGCTGACAATCCGCGACCAGTACACAAACTGTGCCACCAGACTCAACATCCCAAACAGGACCACACCACCTCGAGTCTCCCCGAGCATAGCCAGAACCCCTTCCAGGCTTGTCCTTCGACTCGTCGCAACAGGTTGTCCAAAAACAGGAAGAAAAATAACAGCGCCGCTAGGTTGTACCCCTCCCTCGAATGCTTCTGCACGGTGGTAGGTTCCTCCTCATCTTCTTCCTGCTTCAGCCAAGAGAAGCATAGGAAGCCAGCCAGAGATACACCGCGTTGTGGCCCAGAAACGCCAGGAATGGCAGCATCACCCTCCACCACGACCAGTATCCCGCCACCGTAAGTTTCAAAACTGCCAGCACCACAGAAAGGAAGCCAAACACCCAGAACCCCATGGCCTGAATCGGATGTTCTTGTTTGCTGCTCATGCCGCCTCGCGCTCATAGTATTTCAGCAGGCCGCCCAGCCGCTCCCGACACCGCACCTTTTCCTGTTCTCCACGGACTGCTGGAGTTGGCAAAGGGAATAGCAATACGTTGTTTTTGCCTTGGTGATTTCTCTCCTCATGATAGTGGGCTTCGTAGTGGCGCAGCGCGCGCGGCAAATGAGCCTTCGCCCAACAAGATCAGCTTCGCCAGGCATTCCTCCCTAACCGACCTTACCCAGCGTTCCGCATAGGCGTTCAGATTCGGACTTCTGGGCGGCAAGGCAAGGGTCTTCACACTCCCTGCTTCGATCACCTGACGAAACGATGAGCTGTATTTGCTGTCGTGATCATGCAGCAGGTACTTGCGATGGATCAGAAAACCAGAATCTTCCATCGTCACATTACGCGCAATTTGTTCCATCCACTCTTGATCCGGATGATGTGTGATTCCGGCCAAGCATATCCTCCGGCTCTCCAAATGAATGAAAAACAGCACGTAGTACGTAATCAACCCTCTTAGCGTAAGCACTTCCACCGTGAAGAAGTCTGTCGCCGTCAACACCGCCATGTGAGCACGGATAAAGTCTTTCCAACTCGTCTGCTTCCGCTTGGGAGCCGGTGGAATATCATGGCGGCGGAGAATATTGCCCACCGTCTGATCCGAGAGCCGGTGACCTAGGTTGGCCATGGCGCCCACGATCCGGTCATAGCCCCACCCGGGATTTTCCTTCGCCATCTGCACCACCAACCGCTCGGTTTCCTCGTCAACTCGGGGACGACCCGAGGATTTGCGAAACTTCGATCCGTCGAACTTGTTGGCGATGAGCTTTCGGTACCAGGCCAGCAGCGTATCCGGTTTCGCGACAGCCGCCAATTCTTCCAAGACCTTCCGTTTGAGCCGGTGGGCGATCTCAGCCAACGTAGCTTTTTCGGCATCGGATAACAACAACCTGCCTTTGATTTGGGCTCTCAGGATGCGGTTCTCTGCGGCCAGATATTCGTTCCTGAGTAGTAGTTCCTGGTCTACGGTTCCGGTGATGTAAGCAAGCATGCGAGCCCAAATCATTCCAGAGCCTCCCTAGACTTGATTGTCGAACCCAGATTGTACATGCTCTTGAGGTTTCAGAAAGCAGCTGTGCGAAAAAATTACGAGACCGGAAACCAAGCCTTTTCAATACGTTTGAGATTTTTGACCACACGGGGTGACAGCCTGCAAAAAACGATTGGTAACGCCAATTACAACGCGTTGGAAGCCACCGCCACTGCACGGGCAAGCAGCTGCAATTCCTTGCCAACTACACGTATAGCAAGTGCATTGATAATTCGTCCTCTCTGGGAGAAGAGGTCATGGCTACGAATCTGAGCTACACCAGGGCGCTTTGCTCGTACGATCTGCGGCACAACTTCGTGGTCACCTACCAATTCGATCTGCCTGTCGGTGAACTTTTCAGCAGGCATGACCGGCTCACCGATGGATGGAGTGTCTCTGGCACGACACGCCTGAGCACCGGTCTGCCGGTCACCATCTATGACAATAGCGACGACTCTCTTTTGGGCACTAACCCGAACGGCGTAAACAATAACTATCTGGATCGGCCGAACGTCGCGCCGGGTCCACTGAACCTAAATTACGACCCGGCAAAGGGACCGGCCTTCAACACCTCACTGTTTAGCCAAGAGATCTTGGGCACGCTCGGCGATTCGCCGCGACGATTTTTGTACGGGCCAGGTTTCATTAACTTCGATGTGGCCGTTCTGAAGGTCATCCCCCTGAATGAACGCAAATCCCTGCAAGTCCGGGCCGAGGCTTTCGACGTTTTCAATCAAGCCCAGTTTTTTGGTGCGACATCGGTGAACGGGACCTTCGGCAGCCCGCAATTCGGCAGAATTGTGAGTGCCATGCCGGCAGGGATCATGCAAATGGGCATCAAATTTTTCTTTTGAGAATCCTCGCGCCAATTACCGAAGACCAACAACCTTGGGGATTTGTAGACTTTTCCCGTAATATCGATCGACGAGATCCCACCTCGTAGTTAATCTCATCGGATGTTTCTTGCGACGGATTGAGCAATTCACGCCAAACCGCCTGGTCGTCTTGCCGGATTGGCCGGATTGGTGTGGGAGGCGCGGGACCAATATATACATGACCTTGACTCCCAAAAATGACCAGTTCAGACAATTGCGGGGTCTCGATACACCAGTGATGCCTCTCACCGAACGTGATACGGTGTCCGGTCCAGTTCTCCACAAGACAACAAGCGCCGCCATCCAGAAAGTGACAAGGAAGAATCCGAACGCATACGACCGCGCAACGGCTCCGAGCAAACGCGCGGGGAGCGTGTTCGATCCACTCCGGCACGGCAATCAGCGCGCGGAGTTCTCCCACCCTGTTCTCGTTGCCGACCATGACGAATAGCCCCTCGGCTTCTTGAAACGCAAACTACCTGCCCTGCGGTTACTTGTACATGCCAAAAAAAAAGAAAACCCTCGAGAACAGCGGCTTGGTGCCGCAATCGCCCAAGGTACTATTGACATGCATTCTGCCTTCCCGTAGATTTCCTCCCTATTCACTCCGGAAGTAGGTCCCGCCCCTGAATTCCTCCCGGTGCCCAGGCGCAATTTCCGATCCATTTCTCGACTTAGGGACTGTGGAGGTGGTCGAAAGAAGCAATCGAACCCAAGCGTCCAACGCTGCAGCTCTTTGCAAGAAGCTCTTCCTCATAGACCTCAAAGCCGTCCAAGCGCGTGCAGCGTACCAGAGATTCCCCAGAGGAGGCCGTGTGCGCACACTGACATCTCGTACTCGTAATTCTCATACCACCTTGGAAAGAGGAAGTGGGGCAGACCCAATTGCCCCCGAGGTGGGCCGGCCACGTCCTAGCGTCACCCTGGCTTTCCCATTGAGGCCCGCGATTCTGGATGAGCGCGTAAAAAGGATCGTGCGAATGGTCGAGTCCGGTACAACGTTCGCGATCCGCGATCTGGCCCTCGAATTCCACCTGAGCCCCTCGTACCTCCAGCGACTGTTCAAGCACCAGACCGGTGTTTCCATGGGCGAGTGGTTAAACGAACAAAAGCTTCAGAGAGCAGCGAGCCTCCTCTCGAGCAGCCATATGAGTGTGAAAGAGGTTGCCTACAGCATTGGCTATGGGCATGCTTCCAGCTTCATCCGGGCATTTGAACGGCGCTTCACACAGGCTCCGGCGCGATACCGAAAACAGAGTGACGACGCAAAATGCTAACGAAAGACCAGTTAAGCTAACTTTTTTTTCTTGCGGTTTCTTCGCGGCACGTTGTAAGAGAAATGTAAGCCGGAGCACAAACAGCATCTCAGGTTGCTTACATCCGGCACGGGATTCCGCAATCCCTAATACGACTGCTGTGTGGAAGTGTGTCAACCAGGAGGGGATGGGGTGCACCTCCGAGGCCAAGGAGGTCAGCAATGAAAACAACAAAGCTCGCTCTGGTTCTGGCATTTCTAACGGCGCTGCGATTTCCCGGAATCGCGCTTGCCCAGACCGATCCAGGAGTACGCAGCAACACAGGCATAAACGCGGGCCAGCCGCTCGCTTCGGTCAGCGCCAATCCAAACGACCTGGCTTTTTTTCAAACTGGACTCGCGCAGTTCAATGAGCACCAAACTGTCACCGGAGACAACCCAGGTCTGGGACCGCGGTTCAACTTGGATTCGTGCGGGGCGTGTCACTCGCAACCCGCCTCGGGCGGAACGAGTCCGTCGTCCGGTATTTTTCCTAATGTCGGGCCGAACCCCCAAAGTCAGGTGATCGCGAACGGCATCGTGAATGGCAGCACGAATGCCATTCCCTTCTTTGTCCTAGTCAACGGCCCGGTGCGCGAGGCGCGCTTCCCGTTCTTCTTTGACCAATTCGGGAATGCCAATCCGAACGCGCCGAACGGTGGAGTAGAAGATCTGTTCACCGTCTCAGGCAGATCCGATGCCGGAAGCTGCAGCCTGCCGCAGCCTAGCTTTAACGCTGCCCGCGCAGCAAACAACATCATCTTTCGCATTCCCACACCGACGTTTGGCACGGGGCTCATGGCAAACATTGACGACTCAACTTTGCTTGCCAACCACGCGGCACAGGCAGGCAATAATTTGGGGATTAGCGGCACCTTCAACCACAACGGAAACGATGGCACCATCAGCCGTTTTGGCTGGAAGGCGCAGAACAAGTCGCTGATGATCTTCGCCGGTGAGGCCTACAACGTGGAGATGGGCATCTCCAACGAACTGTTTCCGCAAGACCGGCCGCTGCCGGGTGAGGACCAATTGGGAAGCGGGCTTCCCGCCAATTGCCTGAACCTGGCGGGGATCGGCTACCCGGAGGACATTACCCACTCGGGTGGTACCAGCGCTTCCACAGTGACCAGTGACGTTGGGCTGTTCGTTGCGTTCATGCAGTTCCTCGACCAGCCCACACCCTCCACTACTTCTCCGGGAGGAGCGACCTCGATCGCTAACGGCCGCAGGCTCTTTAGCGCAATCGGCTGCGCCACCTGCCATACGCCGTCGCTCGCCACCCAGCCCTCTAATTTAACGCCAGGGTTGGGCAACGCTACTGCCAGCTTGTTCTCGGACATCGAGATCCACCACATGGGTACGGTATTGGCAGACAACGTCTCCCAGGGCGGCGCCGGCGGCGACCAGTTCCGCACAGCCCCCTTGTGGGGCCTGGGCCAGCGCATCTTCTTCCTCCACGACGGTCGTTGCAGCGACCTGCTCTGTGCTATCGAGGCGCATGAGAGCAACGGTGGGGAAGCCACCACCGTGGAGGCAATCTTCGACCAACAGCTGACCCCCAGCCAGCAGCAGGACATTCTGAACTTCCTGCGCTCGCTGTAATTCTTGGCTACGATTCATCGGGGCGAGACACGAACTGCCTCGCCCGCTTCGTTTCTGTTCTTAAACAAGGGCGCTCTAAATATGCACATCAAATGCGTGCGTTCCCTGCTACTGTTTGGTCTATCTGCACCGCTGCTTGCCGGTGCGCAAGGCGCCCCTCAGAACGGGGGCGATTTTTCTGACAATTCCCCAACGAAAAAGCTGCCCACGGACGTCATCCTTGTCAAAGGTGCGTGGCCAAGTTCCAGCGATTTTGCAACTCCCCTCCCAGAAGGCGGGAGACTCGCCGACGGCGTTTACAAGAATCAATATTTTGGTCTCACGTACGCACTACCCACGGATTGGACGGAAAAATACACCGGTCCACCGCCGTCGGACACCGGCTACTACGTTCTCGCGCAAATCCGGCCCGCGGACAAATTCAAGGGGAAAAGCAAGGGCAGTATCTTGATTGTTGCTCAAGATCTGTTTTTCACGCTTGCCCCGGCTGGGAACACGCTGGACCTGATCTATCTCCACAACAAAGGTTTGAGCGCGGACTATAGGGTGGAACAACCACCGACGCTTGTCAGGATCGCCAATCACTCCTTCGTCCGCTTTGACTACGGTTCGCCCGTCGCCGAGCTGCATTGGCGCGTATTGGCGACGCAAATCCGCTGTCACGTGGTCCAGTTTGTGTTTATTGGTCGGGATATAAAACTGACCGAGGATCTCATCGAGGAAATGAACAAGATGAGCTTGCCGGAGGAGGCCGGCCCCGTTTCGGGGAGGGGCGGCGGTGATGTTCCGGTTTGCATAAAGGACTACGCAAACGGTGAAAATGTTACAGAAAGAGTTGATCCGCTGTTCGCTGAACGGAGATTCAACCCGGTTCCAGTCCGCATCATTATCGATAAAGAAGGCAAGGTGAAGCACATTCATTTTCTCAGCGCATTTCCCGATCAAGCAAAAGCCATTACGGATGCGCTGTCCCAGTGGCGGTTCCGGAGGTACCTGCGCGACGGAAAGCCGCTGGAAGTGGAAACCGGCATCATGTTTGGACATGCGCCTCGTCCGATGACATCCACAGCCAAGAATGCGGCAACCGAATGATGAAGCTTCGTACATTCGGAAAGAGATTCGCGCGAAAGCTGTTCACCAGCTTGATCCTGCTTGCATGTTTTTCAGAGGGAGCACTCCCGGCGGGACGCGTCACCGGCTCGGTCCGCAATCAGAGCCGCGGCGAGCCCGCTGCCGCTGATGAAGTGATCCTCATTCGGTTGGATCGAGCAATAGAGGCGGAAGCACGCGCGAAGACCGACGCACAAGGAACGTTTGCACTCCGTGTGCGATACCCTGACAAACCGTATCTGGTGCGTGTCATTCACCAAGGAGTCAGTTACGATCAGCAGGCTTCCATGGGTCAGGCCCTCTCCATCGAGGTGTTTGACGCAGCTCGGCGAGTGCGTGGTGTTAGCGGCAGCATCGAAATCCTCCGTTTTGTTACCAACGGAAGCCTGCTTCATGTCTCTGACCTCGTCGAAGTCAAGAACGAATCCACCCCGCCCCGGACGAAGGCCGGTGCGCGCACGTTTGAAGTGTTCCTGCCGGCAAATGGCAGGCTTGATTCTGTTCTGGCGGCGGGTCCGGGGGAGACCGGCCTTGTGATCTCTGCGGCTCCTGTGCGCGGTGAGCCTGGGCACTATACTCTGAATCTGAATTTCCCATTGCGTCCGGGAGCTACAAAGTTTGCCTTCAACTACGATGTACCCTACGATGGCCACGCTGCCTTTCAAACAAGACATGCGTATCCGCTGCGGCAATTGGCGATCATGATTCCACTGACCATGAAATTCTCTTCTCGCCAGCCGACCTTCCAATTGCTGTCAACCGGTAACGCCGGCTATCAAGTCCAGACTGCCTACCAATTAAGCGCAGGGGAAGGGCCAAGCTTTGAAGTCTCTGGGACGGGGACACTTCCAGCGCTCGGTGAGCAAGCCAAATTCCAGGCGCCATCACAATCGCCAACTCTTCCCAATCCAATCGTATCGGCTGCAGGGCGCTCCGCTTTGCCACTTTTGGCCATCGTCGATTCACGGCCGAAGCAAACACAGACACCAGCACAATCGCTAGTCTTGGATGGAGTAACTTCCATCCTTCTTGCTGCATGCGCGCTGAGGGTTTGGCAGTTACGCAGAGGTCGGAAGTTCTCAGCCGCCCGAGGAATTACACCAGGGGCGCTCCCTTCAGGGACCCTTCAGGGAGGGGAGGATGTCAAGAAGAGCGCGACGACCTCGTAATCGGCAAGGTTTGGAAGATCGAAGCTAACGGTCTCGGCTTGTTGCTGAAACTTTAGTGTGGCTGCCGAACGCAGGGCGCGAACATTCCTGACTACCCGATCGCTGCCGACCCGAAAACGCACGTGCTGCGCTCCGAGTGTATAGGTATGACGGATGGCTCCATGCGTCATATTGGGATTCGCGTAGTTCAGCAGATGCAGCGCGTATCCGGGTTCAGTCTCCCACGCAAATGCCTCAATAAGCCCCTCGCCAGTGATCGAAACACGGGGCGCTGGCCCGCGCACCCACCTGATCGCGTTCTGTAAAAGCTGACTGATGTCGCTGTTTCCGGACCGCCAACAAGTACGGTCAATGTCTCCGGCGAAATAGACGATGCGTGATTTTCCTTTCTCATGGAAAACTGCGGCCGGCTCGGTCGTCCGTGGGGTCCGGGGATAAACCATTTCTGGCGGGAAGGCCGGGTACGCGGGAACCACGCTCAACGTTAGCGGAACCGCCGTACTGATCGGTACGCGATTCTCGGCTCCGGGAAGCAGAGCAGTATCATTGAAGCCTTCGAGGACCGGATGCCGAGCCTCTATGCGTGCGTAACTGTTCCCATGTGGACCGATGACGTCGCCCGTCACATGCGCGTCAAAGAGATCAGCCAGTTGGAAATCATTTCGCGGTTCTCCCCACTCCGAATAGCGTGAACTTTCAAAAGTGGCGAGAAGCGAACCGCCATCCTTCACATACTGCCGGATGGCTTCACGCTGAGCTTCGCTCAGATACGCAGCGTTAGGCAAAAGGGCAAAAGTAAGACGCGATATTTTTTAAGATTCGCCGCGTCGAGGTTTCCTTCGTGTACCAAATCGAAGAAGAAACGGCCTTCGAGCAGCGCGTAGTAAAGTCCTTGCAAATAATCGATGGGACCACAGCGATAACGTGGCCGCTTTGACTCTGGCCGCGAGTAGAATGCTACCGTGCGCTGAGGATAGAGAACGGCCACATCAGCAATCGTGCGGCGGTTGCGGAAGTGCACTTCGTTTGCCCGTATAGTCAAAAAAGTCGTGCGTAGGGCTGAACCCCTCAAAGGTCACCGTCAAGGTTTCAGGCGTGCTCTTGATTGAGGCCGCTGACAATCCGCGACCAGTACACAAACTGTGCCACCAGACTCAACATCCCAAACAGGACCACCACCTCGAGTCTCCCCGAGCATAGCCAGAACCTGTCTCTGGCGAATTGATACGGTGGCAGTGAAACGATCGGATCCGCGAAACGCGCTACGCTTCAGAACTCAAATACCGAATGATTTCGTTGGGAGCTTGTGCCGACGTTGACCGGATACCGCAGCGAGCGCGAGTCTTTGACAAATCAGGCAGCCACCGGGGTCTGATAGAGGGCTCGACAGTGTGGTTGCCAGCGAAACGAGTGGAGATTGGCTGGTGGCCGTGACGTGGGCGTATCCGGCGTTTGCCCTTCCAGCGAGTTATGGGTGCGATGGTTGTTGAAGTAGGTCCTGAAATCGAGCAGCTTGTCTTCGAGGTCTGCCGTCGTCCAGAACAACATGTGATCCAAGTATTCCCGCCGCAGGGAGCCGATCAGCCTTTCTACGAATGGATGGGACAGGGGGACGTAGGGGATGGTCTTGATTTCTACCGTCTTCAGTATCCGCAGATTGGCTTGCCATTGGTGGAACCGATAGAGCGGATCATTGTCAGAGCTGAGGTACTTCGGCATCCAGCATTGCCCACGAATGGCGCGGTTGAACATCCGACAGAGTGCGGCACCATCGACCGTTCCCGCATGCACGCCGAATCCAATGATCCGGCGCGTGAACTGATCCATGACCACCAGGACCCAGTGGGACCGCAAGGTGGCGGACTCGCACCTGAATAGATCGATACTCCAGAGGCTGTCTTTCATATGCCCAAGGAAAGTCAGCCAGGAAGGACCACCGGAGTCCTGCCCCGGCCGGTAGCGCTGCGCGAGAATCCTGCGAACCACGTCTTTGTCGATTTGGATCTGAAACGCCAAGGCGATCGGTTGAGCGATTCGCGGACAGCCCCAGTTGGGATTCCGTTGTTTCCTTTCGACTACCGCCCGGATGAGCTCCGCACTCGGCCCTTTCGGGCCGGGCTTCCGACGGCGATTCGGGGAGAACAGCATTCGGTACTTTCCTTTGCTCAAGGCTTTATGAAGGGCTAGCAGTGTCGAAGGCTTCAGAACGATTGCGGCACGGAGCAGGCGAGTGGGACGCACCAAGAGCGCCATCAAGCCGGCGAGGATGCGGTCCGAGGTGCACAAATTCGGCGATCGTTGCCGGGATCGATTCACGATCAAGAGTTGGTGCTTGAGGATAAGGGACTCGGCAACTATGGAACGGACACCGCCAGGACCGAGCAAGCGGGCCAGGGTAGCAATGAAATGGATAAACAGAATGACCAGATTGCTCATCGCAGAATCGTAGCAGGAAGGGAAATCCCAAGGAAATATGGGCAAAACAACAATTCGCCAGCCACACGAAGCGATGGCGCGAAGCATCTTTCGCGAAATCTTCTTCTGATACGGCCGTGTGCCGCTGGAGCCAGTCGGACCACGACATTTTCTCAAACCCCTTCCACAATTCACCGTTTACGGTTTTCCATACCTGGCGAACCTGTTCGTGCGACGGAATGGCGGCTTGGGACTTGTCGGGATTAGAGACGAAGGCGACATCGAACTCGGGATGAAACCGATCTCCGAGCCCCAACAGCGGCAGCATCGCGTCATGCATCGCCGTGAGATGTCCCCACAAGTAAAGCAGCCTGTTTCGACCCGGCGCTATTTCCCGCAGGACCACCTCGGACGAGAGTCCTCCAAAAAGCTTGTCCGCCCGGTCGAGTTGTGCCTTCCATACCTTCAGCCCGAGAGCCACATAAGAGCCTTCGTTTGTCATAGCTTCATTTCCTCAACACTACGGCAGGTTCACCGCGTCGAAACTCAAGTCATCGGAAGTTAGGGGGCCCCCGCTCTGCTGCTCGTCATAGTGATGCTCGTACACTACCCGCGAACCGTTCCATTTCCGGAGGGCCCGCCAAGTCACCGTGCACGTTCTGCCGGACACGCCGACCAAGTCGAGCGTCCACGCGGAATGCGTCTCGCCTGCAACATCTCCAGGAATGGCGGTCTGTCGAATGGATATCGATAAACCACCGACTTCGGCCATCACGTGAAGCGGAACCAGGAAGGTGGCCAAGAGTGAGCGCACTCTGTCCTTTCCACGAATCGGTTCTTCCGCGGTTTCGCTGCTTACCTCGATATCGTCGGCGTAAAAGGCCTCGAAGATCTCAAGATACTCTTCGAAGCTTTCGCTGATCTCAGCCCGGACGATCGCCGAGTTTAGGGCGCGTTCTCGAGTCCGAGAACTTGCGTATAGATCGCGATCAGAATAATCGCCGGCGACGAAGCTATGTTCCCTGGTCATTGCCCTGTCCATAGTTGGTTTTTGTTTCTGCCCTTCCAGCTCCCTCATTTCACCGCAGCGATGGACGGGTTGCTGCGTACGTCCCACCCGCCGCCAAGTGCGCGGAAGGTACGCACGGCAGCGCGGGCCGCATCCGCTCGGGTGCTCTCCACGTCATTTCGTGCAACAAGAAGTTGACTATCCGCGTTCAGAACGTCGGTCAGCGGAATTGCGCCGGCCTTGTAGGCCCGCTCTGAAAGATCGCGAGCCCGCGTAAGCGAGGTAACTTCACCTTGCAACTCCTCTAGGCGGACCTGCGTCTGCGCAAGCTCCATCAACGCATTCTCGACATCTTCCGCGGCTCTCAAGGCGGCTTGCCGATACCCGGCAAGCGCTTCGGCATACGCGCCGCGCGATTGCGCGACTTCGGCTGCGACCTTTCCAAAATCGAAAAGCCGCCATCGCAGCGCTCCCGTCCCGATGGGCTGGAACGCTTTCCCGTTGAAAAGAGTGCCTCCGCTGGTGCTGTCGAAACCAAGCGCGCCGGAAAGCGAAACCTTCGGGTAGTAGTCCGAAATCGCAACACCGATTCGTTCGTTCGACGCGGCAAGCCGGCGCTCGGCCGCGATGATGTCGGGTCGGCGGCGCAGGACATCCAGAGGCTGGTCGGCACCGGTGATTGCGGGGATTCCGGGAATTGCGCCTGACTTGGAAAGCTCTTCGGCGTACGTTCCCGGCTGAGCGCCCATGAGGACGTCGAGACGGTTCAGCTGGGCTTCAAGGGCCACACGCAAGGAGGGCACCGTCGACTTGGCTTGCTTGAGAAGTGCTTCCGCCTGGGCAACTTCCCGATCGTCCGCCACTCCCACCCGTCGACGCACTTCGACTAACTCCAGAAGATGTGTATCGGTATCTATGAGTTGCTGCGCAACCGCAAGCCTCGCCTGATACTCCCTCACCTGAAGGTAGGCGTCCGCCGCCTCGGCGGCGACGGTGATTCGAGTTCCGACTTGGTCGGCCTGCGCAGCCTGGAGTTCGTCAGCAGCCGCAGCTTTGCCGCGGCGCAGCCCCCCGGAAAGATCGATTTCCCAACTCGCCGCAGCTCCAACTGTGTACTCACGTTGATCGCGGCTGTACCCGGGAAAACTATTCGCTACAGAACCTAGTGGACTCACGACGCTCTGGTGCAGAGCCGTGCCCGTCGCCTCCAAATCAGCCGTCGGCAGAAGTTGCGCGCCCGCCGCTGCTGCTGCCGCTCGCGCCTGGCGGACACGCGCAAAGGCAGCGGCAAGATCCAGATTTTGGTCCAGGGCGCGCTGCACGACAGTCACGAGCATCGGATCGTTGAAGCCTGTCCACCAACTGTCGAGAGGCGGTGCCGGAAATTCCGGCTTCGCCGCACTGGCCCCGACGAGATTGTGAAATGGAGCAAGATTGGTGGTGGGCTTCACATAGCGTGGACCCACGGCACAACCACCTGCAAATAGGCTGAAGGCAAGAACGATCGCCGTCGCTTTGAGCGCGGCTTGACTCAATTCGCGTTCCTTACGGTCACGGCCGAAATTGCGGATGAAAGTGTAAAAGGCGGGTGTGAAAAGAAGACCAAAGCAGGTCACGCCCAACATCCCGAACAGTACCGCCGTGCCCAGTGACCGCCGCATTTCGGCAGCTGCTCCCGTTGCGACTGCCAGCGGGGCAACCCCCAGGATGAACGCAAAGGACGTCATCAAGATCGGCCGGAGGCGCGTACGTGCGGCGTGCACGGCGGCTTCACCGGCGGCCGCGCCCTCTTCTTCTTTCTGCCGCGCGAATTCAACAATCAGGATCGCGTTTTTGGCGGCCAGGCCGACAAGTACGACGAAACCGATTTGTGCCAGGATGTCGATCGGCAAGCCGCGTGCCCGCAGGCCGCTTACCGAGGCGAGGAGACACATCGGCACAATCAGAACGATCGCCATCGGCAACTTCCAGCTCTCGTATTGAGCCACGAGCACGAGGAACACGAAGAGGGCCGCTGCGCCGAAAACAGCCAGCGTGGGAGTTCCATGCTGCTGCTCCTGGAAGGAGAGATCCGTCCATTCGAACCCGATACCTTGCGGAAGAACGTGGTGGGCAAGCTCCTCCATGCGGAGCAGCGCGGTACCAGAGGCGACACCCGGAGCAGCGACGCCTTGGACCTCGGCGGCCGGAAAAAGATCGTAGCGCGGCACACGGTACGGGATCGTGTTGTCCTTCAATTGTGCCACCGTCCCAATCGGCACCATTTCACCGGACGTATTGCGAACTTTCAGTCGCGTGATGTCCGGCTGGTTGCGTCTATATTGGCCGTCGGCTTGCACGACCACTTCGTACGTCCTGCCCAGTAAGTTGAAGTCGTTCACGTATTGAGAGCCCAGATAGACTTGCAGCGTCGAAAACACGTCGGTCGGGGTGACCCCAACCTTCTCCGCCTTCACGCGATCGATGTCCGCATAGACGGAGGGTGATCCTGTGTTAAACAACGTGAACGCCCCGGCGAAATGTGGATCCTTGTTCGCGGCAGCGACGAGATCATTCGCCGCCCGCACAACGGCGTCCGAACCAAGCCCGGCACGGTCCTCCAGCATCATCTTGAAACCACCGGCACTGCCGAGGCCCTGTACCGGAGGAGGCGGAATGGTCAGCACACGCGCATCCTTGATCACGGAAAGACGCTCACGCAGGTCGGCCAATACTGTGTTCGCGTTTACGCCGGGAATTTCATGGTTGTAGAGCGAGGGCAGGCTGGAAAAAATCGTCGCGGAATTCGACGCTACCGTCGATGTCGTCGCATCGAGGCCCGCGAAAGGCGCAACGTGTTCAACGCCGCGCGTAGTGAGGATGATATCGGTCGCCTGCTTCACCACCTCCTCTGTCCGTGCGAGCGTCGCTCCGGGAGGAAGCTGAACGATGGTGATCAGGTATCCCTGATCCTGCTCCGGAATGAAACCCGTTTGCGCTCGTGAGAACTCCAGCCCGGCAAGGCCGATCAGCGCGACGTAGATCACGAGAACAATAGCCACTCCTGCCACCAGACGGCGTGTCAGATTTCCATATCCGTTCGACAAATTCTCGAAGCCGCGATTAAACCAGCCAAACCCCGAATGGAGAAAACGACCCACCAGGCCGTGCGACGAAGCACCTTGTGGATCGTGGTCTTTGAAGAGCACCGCGCACAGAGCCGGGCTCAACGTCAGCGAGACGAAGCACGATATGACTGTCGACGCTGCGATCGTCACGGCAAACTGGCGAAAGAACAGTCCGGAGATTCCCGAGAGGAAAGCAGACGGAACGAAAACGGCGCACAACGTGAGCGCGATCGAAATCAGTGCTCCACCGACTTCGTCCATCGTCTTGTGAGCGGCATCCGACGCCGACATGCCGGAGCGCATATTGCGCTCGACGTTTTCGACAACAACGATCGCGTCGTCGACGACGATGCCGACCGCGAGAACCAAGCCAAATAGCGAAAGATTGTTCAGTGATATCCCGAGCGGATAGAGAACCGCAAACGTCCCGACGAGAGAGACCGGAATTGCGATCACCGGGATGATCGAGGCTCTCCAATTTTGGAGAAACAGGAACACGACGCCGAGCACGAGAAGGATTGCGATGAAGATTGTGAGGACCACCTCGCGGACCGATTTGGCGATGAAGGTCGTCGGATCGTAGATGATTTTGTAATCGACGCCTTGGGGGAATTCCCTTTTTAGGTCTTTCATCGCCGACAAGACTTCATGTTCAACCGCGAGCGAGTTTGCACCCGGCTGGGCGTAAATCAGGAGCGCCGTCGCGTCGCTGCGATCCATGTATGCAGTTGATCCATAATCAGCGGCACCCACCTCGACGCGGCCGATGTCGCGCACCCGGGTCACCCTTCCTTGTTTATCCGATTTGACGACGATGTCACCGAATTGCTCGGGTGTGGAAAGCCTGCCGAGTGCCTCCACGTTGATCTGATAAGCCTCGTGCGCCGGGGCGGGCGGCTGATTCAGAATCCCAGCCGAGACCTGCAGGTTCTGGGCGCGCAGTGCCACGAGCACCTCACTGCCGTTGAGATTGTTCGCCGCAACCTTGTCGGGTTCGAGCCAGATGCGCATGGCGTACTCGCGGCCGCCCTGGAACTGCACATCTCCAACACCTTCGAGGCGCGCGAGAATGTCCTTTACGTGCAAGGTTGTGTAGTTTGAGAGATACAGGTTGTCACGCGAACTATCCGGCGAGTAGACGTGAATGGCCAGGAGTATGCTCGGTGTCGCCTTCCTCACTTGTACACCGAGACGCTGTACGTCTTCCGGCAACCGTGGCAAAGCGTCCTGGACACGGTTTTGCGTCAGCATCTGTGCGACGTTCAAGTCGGTGCCGATGCGGAAGGTAACCGTGATCGTGAGCCTGCCGTCTCCGGTCGACTGACTGCTCATGTAGAGCATGTTCTCGACGCCATTGATCTGCTGTTCGAGCGGCGTCGCTACGGTGCGCGACACCGTATCCGCGGATGCGCCCGGATACACCGTGGTGATCTGCACTGTGGGCGGGACGATTTCCGGGTACTGTGCGACCGGCAGAATCGCGAGCGCACCAAGCCCGAGCAGTGTCACGAAAGCGCTTAGTACGATCGCGAAGCGGGGGCGTTCGATAAAGAAATGTGTCAGGCGCATGTTTTGGTCTCTCTTTAGTCCTGACCGCCATCAGAACGGATCGTGCCGTCCTGGGTGGCGACTTTGGTTCCGGGCGCGGCGTGCAGTAGCCCATCCAAGATGACTCGGTCGTTCGGCGCGAGCCCGGACCGGATCACTCGCAAACCGTCGCGAATCTCCCCTACTTCCACTCGCTTTGGCGCGACCCTCCCGTCCGCCGAAACCGTCATAACCATGTGTTGCGATTGGTCAGGCAACACTGCAGTGTCCGGCACGAGGAGCGTCGGTGAAGGAGGAGCGACGACCAGTCGAACACGAGCGAACAGGCCAGGAGTCAAAACCAGATCGGAATTCGCAACCATAGCCCTGGCGTGGATTGTGCCGCTCGAACGGTCAAGGACATTGTCCAGGAAATCGAATACGCCGCTTCGCGCGTACTGATTGTCGTCGCCGAGCGCAACCTCAACCTTTTGGACATGCCCTCCCTTGAGGGGCCCGCGATACTTGGAGTACGCGAGGAAATCAGACTCGCTCATATCAAAGTCAAGGTAGATCGGATCAAGCGAAACGAGCGTCGCGAGCAGTGTCGTCGGACTCGTCGCTGTGCGACTGCCAGCAATTAAATTGCCTACCGAAACGAGATGCGTGCCCATGCGCCCTGTGAACGGCGCCGTAATCCGGCAATGGTCGAGGTCGAACTGTGCATCGCGGATTCGGGCTTTGGCCTCTTCGACAGCAGCGCGCGCCGACCGCTGATCGGATATGCGCTGGTCAACGTTTTCGACTGATCCAGCATTGCTTTGCTCCAGATCCTTGGCACGGTCAAGTTGCCGTTCAGCCAGTTGCAGTCGAGCCGCAGCAACCTCAAGCTGGGCGTTCGCTTCGGCAAGTGTGATTTCGTAGGGTCGAGCATCAATTGTGAAAAGGAGGTCGCCCTTCCGAACAATGTCCCCGTCCTTGAAAAATATTCCAGTAAGCGTACCGCCTACTTGCGCGCGCAGTTCGACTTGCGAAACCGCCGCGAATTGGCCAAGGAAGCCCAACCGCGTATCGATGTCTTGCGCCAGCGGCTTGCTCACCACGACTTGTGGAAGTGCAGCAGGCGCAGCACCGGCGGAACTTCCACTCGCCCCAGGCGAATACTTGAGCCATGCACCCACAAACACTATCCCTGCCAGCCCAGCGGCAACCCACAGCTTGGCCGACGTTCGTCCACTGATCCGCCGCCCCTTGTTATCCGCCCGCTCGTCCGACGCCAGTTCCGTTTCCGTCAGCATTTTCTTAGTTCTCCTGATGTACTGTTCTTTTAATATGCACAATTAAAAGCAAAAAAAGTCAATGCGTCTTGTGCCGGATCTGACCAACCAGATTAGCCAAGGTGATTTTCGCGAGCGAGCTCTCGAAGCTGTTCTGAGCCTGAGAAAGTAGCTCCGACATGCACTCCTTGAGGTGGCAGCTGACCGGACACCTCTTTTCCACAGGATAGGAGTGAATCGCAAACGCCGGTGGTGCCGCACTTGCACGGTATATGTCGAGCAGCGTGATTTGTCGCGGAGAACGCGAAAGCATGCTCGCTCCGCTCTTGCCCCGCTTTGTTACGACCAAGCCCGCTTTCGAGAGCTTGGAGAGCGACTTTCGAACGAAAGTAGGATCGGCGTTCACACTGTCGGCCAGGATCGTCGACGAGATTTCCTCGCCGGGGAAGTAACCCAGGGCAGCCATAATGTGCGCGGCAACCGCAAATTGGACGCTTTTCACTGACATAACTTCTCCTGCACGCTATGTGATGCTTAAAAACACAATTGGTTATACTTCTTTTGTTCCCAGGTGCCAGCCTTCCGATTCCTGAACGATCCGCAGAATGAGTTAAATGAACCGCGGGATTACGCCCCAGGCATCCGATAACCGCGACCTTTATCTAAGCCCTATCCCGCTGGCGCAACTCGAAAACTCGAACCCCCGGCGAGGGTCTGCTAACTAGCCGTCGTGCAATTCTGTCATGAGGGCGCCAGGCAGGCATTTCATGCTTGGGCCATGATGCCTTGCGCATACGGACCTCCGTTCCTCTCCGCGCATCGCAGCGTAGCGTGCCTCTTCTCGGCTCATGCCGGCGCGGCTATTTGCTGTTCGAGATGAAATTGAATCTCATCATGTAATCGTTTAGCGCTTCGATTGCGACCGAACAAAGTCTGCAACCTGAGCCAGAATCGCTGAACCCACAACATGACATCTCACTCCTACGTCGTTTCTACTACCAGGTTGATTGCTGCGGACAAGCGACTCCAATTCTCCGCTTCCTTCTCAAGCTGTGCGCGTCCCGCGGCGGCCAACGAATAAATTTGGCTTTCCTTCCCGTCTTGGTTTCCTTCCATTTGGCCTTGATCCACGCTCGCTGTTCCAACCGATGTAAAGCCGGGTAGAGGGATCCTTGCTGGACCTGAAGCACTTCACCGGAGATTTGTTGAATGCGCTTGGCAATCGCCCAGCCGTGCTTGGGTTCGAGCGAGACCGTCCTCAAAAGGTCGAGTGTTCCTTGGACCAAATCGTTTGGCTTCGCCATACTATGGTTATCTACAATAAGAATTGTAGATTGTCAAGGGGTGGCTATTCGGCAATGGTCGCTACTACGATACTTGGGAGATCAGCGTGACTGGACTGGATCCCGCGACCTCCTGCGTGACAGGCAGGAGTTCGTTGCCACTTAATTGGGGTCTGGCGTGGAGCGGTGAATCAGGGACAGGCCGCTCTGGTATAATAAAGGTACAGCATAGTCGATTGTCTCGGCTCTGGAGGTAGAGCGATGAGTGTGTTGCGTTCCCAACCGATCGCTGAACAGGGAGCCCGTGCTTGGCGCGAGCGGTTCGTTGAGAACGCTGTGGCCAATGTCCGCCTCGAAGGGCTGGAACCAAGTCCGAAGGCGCTGGAGATTTGGCAAAGGTACATTGAGGGTGAGGTCTCTGTTGAACAAGTCGGAGAACTGATTCGAGCCCTCCCGACAGGTGTGTAGTTTCCTCGATGAGTTCCGACCCGTACGTTTATCCGGGTACAACGGTCCTCAAAAACATTCCTGGGATTCGTAATCAGGAAATACTAGACCGCTTTGAAGCGGACCGAGTGGGACAACGGTCCTTAGAGCTTATAGAACGTCCGCTATCCGGGCTCTTCGATATTGAACACCTGCAAGGAATTCACCGTTACCTGTTCCAAGATGTCTACGAATGGGCCGGAGACTTTCGAACGGTCGACATCGCAAAAGGGAATTCATACTTTGCCCACGTGCCTTACATCGAGTCTACGTTGAAAGGCCTATTTTGGGGAATTGTCCGAGGAGCGACATCTTCGTGGCTTAAATCAAGAGCGGTTTGCCAGTCGCTTGGCACAGACTCTAGGAACACTGAACGCCGTGCATGCTTTTCGAGAAGGAAATGGAAGAGCGCAGCGAGAATTCGTGCGAGAGCTCGCGTACAAGAACAGCTATTGGATTGATTGGAGCAAAGTTTCACGAGAGGAACTGTACCAGGCGAGCGACGCAAGTTTCATGCGTGGTGACAACACGTTTTTCGAGAAGTTGCTAAGGCGAGCAATCGAGCCGATTGACCGAGACAAGCTCCCACCACCGGGCGCAAGGAGGACCTTGCGCGTGACGTGACGTCGGAAATCGGCTCCTAAGAATAACGAACCAGGGGAAGTAATCGTACGCAAATGCTTGGAATTACGGTGGGAGCGATGACACTCACCTAGGTCGACCGTGACAGTGTAGGATTCTAACCAATCGCGCTGGTTAGTTTACTCAACAAGCAGTAAATTCCAGGTCATGCTAAAACCCTGCAAATAAGGGTTTTGCAAGATTCGCATACAGCGCACTGGCTGCCTGCTACGCCCCTGACTGCAGACGCTTCTTGGACCGCCAATAATCCGCCAACAAAAGTCGGTGCGCTCATGCGAAATTCATACTAACGCAGATACGCCCCTTCGTCATGCTCACCCACGGAACTTGTCACGCACGGAATTCTCTTTTTTCCAAGCGCCAATGCGCACTTATGGCGAGCAGGGAATCGCTGGGAATTGCTGAAACCAGCTGTGTCCGGCCCGGCTGAGCTGGCGACATGATCTGAAGAACCTCCGGCGCCGTTAACTGAAGATCCCGCTGTGGCCGTGTTTGCAGTCAATTTCTCCGAAGACACACCCGCCGCGTGGCGCGCGCTGCAACCCGCCGGCACGGACACGGGGCGCGACACGTCGCCAGTGAATTGACCTGTTTCCCCACGTGCAACCACAGCCGGTAGAGAAGATGACCCGGCAACCCTCCGGTTGTGCCTCCGCCTCAGCTTCGGAATTGTAGAACAGGTGCAAGTTGACCCAATGCCGTAATTAGCGTATATACAGTAATGTGTTCTCTTGGGATGCGCGCAAAGCCCTCGCTAACCTCAAGAAGCACGGAGTCTCTTTTGAGGAGGCGGCTACTGTCTTCGCCGATCCCAATGGGCTGGACTACGATGACATTGAACACTCGGAGTCGGAGCTTAGATTCGTACGAATCGGTTTCTCCCCTATCGGCCGAATCGTCTTTGTTGTTTATACGCGACGAGTGAAGTATGACAAAGAAACGATTCGCATCATCAGCGCACGCCAGGCAACGCGCAAAGAACGCGCGGCATATGCCGGATAGCATGCTCGACCTGACGGATATTCCCGAAGCGACAGATGCTCAGCTCCGCCGTGCTCGCCGTGTCGGGCGCCCATCTACTGGAAACGCTAAACAACTGATCGCCATCCGGATCTCTCCGAAGGTGCTCGCGCGCCTCCGCCGCCTCGCCGCCAAACAGCACAAGCCCTACCAAACCTACATTCACGAACTCCTCGAACAAGCCGCCGGCAAGAAGGTCGCCTATTGCTCTCACATAAAATAATGCAATAATGGGATCTCCGCATGACTAGAGGTCCCTGTGCGACCCAAGGGTTCGGCCGACTTGCTGTCCGACCGGCGCAGGCGTGCGCTGAAACTTCTTCGCGCGGAATTGTCCCTGAACGAAGTGGCTCGACGCATCAGGTGCGCGGCCAGTTCCGTGATGCGGTGGCGGAATGCGTGGCGACGACACGGCGCCGATGCCCTCAAGGTGCGATTTTCTCCGGGCCGCCCGAGAAGACTCACCCGCCGGCAAGAGAAACGGCTGGTCCGCATCTTGCTCCGCGGAGCCCTAGTGTACTGTCCCGTAATTGATTAGACACATAGTCCCACTTATAAGTAGACAGAGTGGCACCTCTGTGCTATGTATCTCCCCATGGCGAAAGTTCCTCCCATCGTTAACTTATCCGCAGAAGATCAGGCGCAATTGGTTCGTTGGAAATCGACTCAGGGAACCCCGCAGCAGGTGGCCTTGCGCTGCCGGTTGGTTCTGGCCGCTGCAGAAGGATATCCCGATCTGGAAATCGCTTC
>Ga0209056_10001123_pt1 | contig 29450 bp, 27 predicted proteins | sample GraSoiAngelo_114_FD_185876 | JGI IMG/M metagenome (GOLD analysis project Ga0209056, IMG submission 185876) | Grasslands soil microbial communities from the Angelo Coastal Reserve, California, USA - 14_0903_13_40cm (SPAdes) (version 2) | ecosystem: Environmental > Terrestrial > Soil > Grasslands... | reverse complement strand
TGGAGGTGTGGGACAGTCCGAACAGCGCCGGGGTGGTGATCGACGCGGTACGCTGCGCCAAGCTGGCGCTCGACCGCGGGATCGGCGGGTCGCTGGAGGGGCCCTCGGCCTACCTGATGAAGACGCCGCCGAAGCAGTACACCGACGACCAGGCCCGCCAGCTCCTCGAGGAGTTCATCGGCGGGCCCCGCCGGTCGAGGGCCACGGGCACCGCGCGGGCCGCGTCGGGCAACGGGCCATCTCAGACACGGGCGGTCCGCATCGCCGCCGGCTCTCCCGGGGCGAAAGAGGTTCCCGTGCCCCGCTGAGGATCACCGGGCAGCCGACGATGCCCTTGCCGATGATCGCGAACGTGCACGCGCCGCACGAAGACCTGCTCGAGGACTCCGCTCCGTCACGAATGCGGCTGATGATCTATGCCCAGGACGGGCTCGGCCTTGGACACATGCGCCGCGCGACCTCGATTGCGGCCGAGTTCATCAAGCGCCACCCCGCGTCGGTCGTCCTGACGGTCGAGGATTCGCCGCTCGGCAACTTCTTCCGGATGTCGCCGAACCACGACTACGTGAAGCTGCCCTCTATCGAGAAGGTGCGGCCGGGTGATTGGCGGGCGATCAACCTCCCGCTGCAGTTCGCCGACGTCCGCGTGCTGCGCGAGCAGCTCATCCGAAGCATCGTGTTGAACTTCCGGCCCGACCTCGTGCTGGTCGACCACATGCCCAACGGGGCGATGGGAGAGCTCAGACCGGCCCTCCAGACGCTCCACGAGGCCCTTCCGCAGTCGAGACTGGCCCTCGGTCTCCGGGACATCATCGATGCCCCCGAGGTCGTGATGCGCCGATGGCAGGTGGAAGGGGCGTACGAAGCCATCGAGCGCTTCTACGACATGGTGCTCGTGTACGGGAGCCAGGACGTGTTCGACCTGGCCGCTCAGTACTGCCTCCCGCAGCGCGTGGCGCAGAAGGTCCGGTACTGCGGCTACCTGTGCACGCCGGCCGTCGCGCGCCATCCGGCGCGCACCCGCGCTCAGTACACGCCTGATGCCAGGTCCGCCACGAAGCTGATCGTGGCGATGGCGGGCGGGGGGGCCGACGCGTACCCGATGATGCGAGCCTTGCTCGACGCCCTGCCCGCCCTCCAGGCCACGGAGCCACTCACGCTGGTGATGATCGTGGGACCGTTCATGCCACCGGCACAGCGTCACGATCTCCAGAGCCGTGCGGCCGGACTCTCGGCGCAGGTCCGCGTCACCGTCTCGGACCCGCTCAGCTACATCGCTGCCGCCGATCTCGTCATCGCACGGGCGGGGTACAACACCACGATGGAGATTCTCCAGTCATCGGCCCGCGCGTTGCTGATCCCGCGCCCTGGTCCCAGCGCCGAGCAGCGGACCCGTGCGCGGCTGTTCGCGGAGCGAGGGTGGGTCGACGCGCTCGACCCGGACGACGTGAGCAGCGACACGCTGGCGGAAGCGATCGTCAAGGGACTGCGCGGCGACCGCACGGCTCGCGCCCCATCCCGTCCCGACCTCGGGGGCCTGCCGGCCGCGGTCGAACAACTCGCCTCGCTGTTGCAGACCGTCGGACCGGAGCAGCAGCTCGCGCAGACCCGCGGATGATGTCCTCGGCCGACTACGTCAGCATCGATCCGGCGCTTCCTCAGCTGGGGACGGCCTTCGACCTGCCGGCCGTTTCGGCCCTCTACGAGGAGTGGTGGGGACAACCGGGGTTGAGGGTCCGCGCCCGGAAGGTTCACGGCGTCGAGTACCAGCCGTCGGCTCGTTGCGTGGTGACCCACGAGCTCGTCGTGGAGCGCGGCGGCGATGAACCGTTGGAGACGATCGGCGTGGTCGACGTCCGTCCCGCGGAACTCGCGCTTCGAGCGTTCTACGAGGATCCCGCCCTCCCGTGGCTGGCTGATGCCGCCGATCCCGAGAAGGTGGACCGGCACCTCCGAACCCTGGAGCTCGCGCCGCAGGCGCCGATCGTCCGCGCCGTCCCCGTGCGCTACAAGGCGGGCTCCCGCTGTCTCCTGCGCTTCGACCTCCAGGCCGGTTCCGTCCCGCGGGCGCTCTACGGAAAGGTCCTCGCGATGGATGGGTATCGCCTCTCGAGGACCCTGAGTGCGCTCCGCGACATCGGTCACGGTCCCGAGACGCCTCGCATCCTGCAGCCCCTCGACTATTCACCCCACCTGCACATGTTCCTCCTGCCGGCCCTGGCGGGGAGTGTCGAGTTCCACGAAATCGCCTTCGATCCGACGGTGGCGAGCGCGGCGCGCCTCGAGTGGATGTGGAAGGCCGGAGCGGTGCTGGCCGGCCTCCACGCCGTCCGGGTTCCCGTCGGCCCGTCGCGACGCCTCGCCGACGACGCCAGGGATCTCGTCCGGTTCTCCACGCCCGTTGCCAGCGCAGCACCCGCGCTCGCCCTTCCCTTCGACGAGGCGATCGGGTGGCTCGCGGCCGTCACCAACGAGGAGCCACCGCCGGTCGCGAGCCACGGCGCATTCCGGACTGACCAGCTGCTGGTCCAGGGCGACGAGCCCCTGATGATCGACCTGGACAGGCTCTGCGGGGCCAACCCGGCTCGCGACGTGGGCAACTTCCTCGCCTACCTCCGGTGGAAGGCGATCCGGCAGCCGCACCATTCTTCGTTCATTGAGGCGGCGATCCGGAGCTTCCTGGAGGGCTACGGGTCCGTGCGCACGCCCCCCGACGAGCGATGGACGGCCCGCTACGAGGCGGGCGCGATGCTGAAGATCGCAGGCCGCCGCTTCCGGAACCTCGACGTGCGCGAGTGGGCGCTGGTGCCCCGGCTGCTCGAGGAGGCGCACGCGTTGCTCGTGCGCGGCGAGCGCGCGGCGGCCTTTCCCGAAGCGGGCACCCACTCGCTCCCGGCATCCGCCCGGCCCGCGCTCGACGTCGACGCCATGACCGCGAGGCTCCGCCCGTTCCTCGGTCCATTCAGCGGCGGCACAGCGGCTGCGATCGTGACCAAGGCGGAGGTCATCTGGCACAAACCCGACCATCGCTGGACGATCCGCTACACCCTGGCCGGAGACGGAGACGAAGTGCTGGGGAAGATATACCGGGACACGGCACGCGGTCGCCGGGTCCACGCCGTCATGCGAGGGCTCTGGGACCATGCGGCCTCCGGCGCCCCCGAGCTGGGCGTCCCGCGGCCCCTCGGATGGCTCGCCGAAATCTCCATGCTGGTGTACCTGCCGGTCTCCGGCCGGATGCTCGGCGACGTCCTCTTCGACCAGCGCGCCGCCGTCTACATGGACCTCGCCGCTGCCTGCCTGTCGGCGTTGCACCGCTCCCCGCTGGCGCTCGACACGGCGTTCGACGTCCCGACCGAGCTCAGGAATCTCCACGCCTGGTCCGCCATCGTCGGCGACCGTTACCCCGACCAGGCAAGGGCGGCGGATCGCATCCGCCGGCGCCTCTCGGAGCTCTCGCCGGAGCTCGGGGCCGAGACCGGACGGCCGATCCACAAGGACTTCCATCATCAGCACGTGTTCGTCGCGGAGCGGGCGAGCGTGATCGACTTCGACGAGGTCTGCCTCGGCGATCCGAACTTCGATCTCGGACATTTCTGCGCCTACCTCGCGCTGCTCAGCTGCCGCGTGCCCGCCAGGGTCGCGACGCTCGCCCGGCGGCGCGACGAGTTCCTCACCTCGTACGACCGCCGTGCCGGGTGGCGGAGGGACGGACGCTTGGCGGCCTTCTACGCCTACACCTGCCTGAAGATCGCGAAGCAGCTCTGCACGGCGGCGGGGGTCCTGCCTCGCCCGCACGGCGAGGAGGAGCACCGGCAGACGGCGGCGATGCTCCAGGAGGGCCTGGCCGCCCTCGACCGTGGTTTCTGAGGACCGATGGCTGCCGATGGGACCGATCACCAGAGCCCCCCAGCGGTGGCCTACATCCTGCGGAGCTATCCCCGGCTGTCGCAGACCTTCGTCTTGAACGAGATCCGGGCGCTGGAACGGCTGGGGGTCAGCCTCCGCGTCTTCGCCATCACCGATCCGCGGGAGCCGGTGACGCAGCCGGAGATGGCGGAAGTGAGAGCCCCCGCGCACTACCTCGATGGCCCGGGGCGGACGTGGTGGTCGACGGTATCGGCCCACCTGAGCGCGGGCATCGGGTCCCCGCGGCGGTACGTCAGCGCGTGGCTCGACGCGGCGCGCGCGAAGGGGAGCGATACCGGCTACCGGGTGGCCTCGCGCTACCGGTGCCTTCACTACGCCGTGACCCTGGCCGTTGCCCTGAAGCGGCAACAGAGGAGCGGCGGGCTCCGGTTCGCCCACCTGCATGCCCACTTCGCCCACGACCCGACGCTGGTCGCCCGGCTGACCCACCGGCTGACCGGCATCCCGTTCAGCTTCACGGCCCACGCCCGGGATCTGTACCAGGTGCCCGAGGCCGAGCTGCGGGCCCGAGCCGAGCAGGCGACGGCAATCGTAACCTGCTGCAGGGCCAACGTCGACTTTCTCTCGCGGGTTCTCCCGTCGCCCCTCCATGGCAAGGTCCTGCTCGTCCACCACGGTGTGGACCTGCACGAGTTCCGGCCTCACGAGTCAGACGGCGCCGCGGCAGGGGCTCCCCTGCTGCTCTCGGTCGGCCGTCTGGTGGAGAAGAAGGGGTTCGCCGATCTGCTGGCGGCCTGCCACCGGCTCAGGCGATCCGGCCGTCGCTTCCGGTGCCGGATCTACGGCGACGGGCCGGAGCGAAGCCGGCTGCTGGCGATGCTGGAGGAGCTTGATCTCGGGCAATACGTTACGATGGCGGGCGGGCGACCCCGGCGGGAGATCATGAGCGCCTACCGCGAGGCCGACCTGTTCGCCCTCACTCCGTTCGTTACCCAAGACGGCGATCGGGACGGCATCCCGAACGTGATCATCGAGGCGATGGCGAGCGGCCTCCCGGTGGTGACCACGGCGGCGGGAGGCATTCCCGAGCTCGTGACCCCCGGCGTCGACGGGCTGGTCGCCCAGCCGCACGACGTGGAGGGGATCGCGGCGAGCCTCGCCGCTCTCCTCGACGATGCGGCGCTGCGGAGGAGGCTGGGGTTGGCGGGCCGAGCGACCGTGGCGCAGCGGTTCGATTTGCGGCGCAGCGCCGAGGAGCTGGCGACGCTCTTCGGGGTGGCGCCCGAGCGGAAGTCATGCACGTCTTCGATCTGATCCCGCCGGCAACCGTCGCCGATGAAGAGCGTCGGCAGCTGGAGTTTGCCCTGCGTCCCGCGGCGATGGCCGGGCCGTTGGCCGCGGCCCTGCGCGGAGCCGGCGAGGTTCCCGCGAGCGGCCGTCCCGCCTGCCATATTCTCGATGTCCGGTACGAGCCCGGCGCCCGGTGCACGATCCTCTACGAAGTGGGGAAGCTCCTGGCGCTCGGGACGCTGGCGTGGGGGGCGGCGAGGGAGCGAGTGGCCGAAGCGGGGAACGGGATCGCGCCGCTCGGAATGCGGATCCACCTCTTCCCCGACGATCCCGCCATGCCTGGCTTGGCAGCAGCCATGCGGTCGGAGGAGTTGATCACGGCCCTCACCGACGCGCTCCCTGAATGCTACGAGGGGGAATGGCGGATCGCGCGAGCCCGCGTCACGCCGGTCCGGTATCGGCCCGGACGGCGATGCACGCTGCGTCTCGAGCTCTGGGCCCGTCACGCCGCCACCGGGGCGCCGAGGTCCTGGACCCTCTTCGGGAAGGTCTATCACAGCACGGAGAAGGCGCGCGCCGTCTTCGAGCACATGCGGATGCTCTCGGAGGTCGCGCCGCCCGGGGCCGGTCGCCTCGTCGTCGCCCGGGTGGCTGGTTTCCTCCCCGACCTCCCGATGGTGTTGCAGGAGCCGCTCCCGGGGGTCGCCCTCGACCTGTTCCTACCCCTCGCGGCGGCCGGCCTGACCAGCGTCCACGCTCGCACCCGGAGCGGCGTCGTGATGGCCGCATCGGCGCTCGCCGAGCTACACCGCCTCGACCTGACACACCCCCGGCAGAGGTCGATCGACGGGGAGCTTCGGCGCATGGCGGATCGGGGCCGGGCCGCCGCGGCGATCGCGCCCGGGCTGGGGGCTCGGATGGCGGACCTGGCAGAGACCCTCTCCCGATCGATGGAGCGGCTGTCGCTGGAGGGCCGGGAGCAGCGACTGGTCCATGCCGACTGCAAGCCGAGCCAGTTCCTCATCGGGGAGATGAAGGTCGGGCTCCTCGACTTCGACCACGCCGGCATGGCCGATCCGGCCCTGGACGTCGGAGCGTTCATGGCCGCGCTCCGGCAGCTGGCGTGCAGGCGGCGAGCCTCGGACATGGACTCCGGGATGCGCGGCCTCGAGCGTTCGTTCCTCGATTCGTACTGCGACCGCGCAGATGTCGATGCCGACTTTCGACGCCGCGCCGTCTGGTACCAGGCCTTCGCGCTTCTCCAGAAGGCGCAGCGGGCCTTCGCCCGCAGCATCTGGTCGCCCGTTCCCGGCGCGTTGCTGGACGAGGCCCGGCGATGCCTCTGAAGGCAGACGCCCGCAGCGCCGACCGGCGCGTCACGCGATTCCTGTTCCGGTTCAGCGAGGGCCATCGCCGATGGTTCGTCCTGACCCTCCTGATGCTCGGCGTCGAGAAGGCCGCCGCGGTGTTTGCGGCGTACCCGATCGGCTATCTCATCGACTACCTGAACGGGAATCGCCCGGACCTCTGGTTCCCCGGGATCGTCTCGCCGAGGATCCGCACGATCGCGTTCCTGACGTCGGCCATCATCGCGCTCGCCGCGCTCGAAAACCTCGGCAACTCCCTCGCCGAGATCCTCCTCGCGCGCGGGGGCCGGAGGCTCGGCTACAGCGTGCGGGTGGCCCTGTACTCGCACCTCCAGCATCTCTCGCTCGCGTTTCACAACCGGCGGCGGACCGGCGACATGCTGCGGCGGGTGACCGGCGACATCGAGCAGGTCGAGCGGTTCGTCGTCGAGTCCTTCTCCGACATCGCCGGCAGCGCGCTGGCCCTCATCGGCACGTTGACGTTCCTGCTGTTCCACTCCTGGCAGGTGGCGGCGCTGGCGGCCGTCATGGTCCCGGTCCTGTCGCTCGTCTCGCACTACTTCTCGCAGCGCATCACGGCGACCGCGCGGCGGCAGCGAGCCCGGGAAGGCGACCTCGCCTCCGCGGCCCAGGAGATGCTGACGTCCGTCCCGGTCGTGCAGACCTTCGGCCAGAGCCGCTACGAGCAGGAGCGGTTCGAGGAGCACAGCCGCAACGCCATGGCGGCGGCCCTCGAGTCGGTGGGACTGGAGGCCCGGTTCAGCTGGGTGGTGGGCGTGCTCGAGGCCGTGTCCATCTCCGCGGTCGTGTGGGTGGGGAACTGGCTGGTGGGCCGCCACGGGCTCAGCGTGGGGACCCTCGTCTTCTTCATCATCCTCATCCAGAACATGTTCAAGCCGACCCGCAAGATCATCAAGCAGTGGGCGACCATCGGGAAGCTCCGCGCGAGCGCCGAGCGGGTCGCCGAGGTGCTCGCCCGCCAGCCTTCCGTCCGGGACCTGCCCGGGGCGACGGAAGCTCCCCCGCTCCGGGGAGAGCTCGAGTTCCGGCACGTGAGCTTCGCGTACCGGCCCGATCCGGGGGACGCGGCGGGCGCCACCCCGGACGACCCGGCGAAGGGGCTGGTCCTGGATGACGTGAGCTTCCACGTGCATGCGGGCGAGGTGGTCGCGCTGGTCGGGCCAAGCGGCGCGGGGAAGAGCACGATCGCGCAGCTCGTCCCCCGCCTCTACGACCCCGATGGCGGTGCCGTGTGCGTCGACGGCTGCGACATCCGGAGCTTCACCCTGGACGCGCTCCGGCGCCAGATCAGCCTGGTGCTCCAGGACACGATCCTGTTCCGCGGCAGCGTTGCCCACAACATCGGCTACGGGCGGGCGGGCGCGACGCGGGAGGAGATCGTCGTCGCCGCCGTGCAGGCCGACGCCCACGAGTTCATCGAGCGGATGCCGGAGCGGTACGACACGGAGCTCAGCGAGCGAGCCACGAACCTGTCGGGCGGCCAGCGCCAGCGTATCGCGATCGCCCGCGCGCTCGTGCGCAAGGCGCCGATCCTCATCCTCGACGAGCCCACCACGGGCCTCGATGCGGAGTCGTCCCGCGTGGTCCTGCAGGCGTTGCGGAGACTGATGAAAGGGAAGACCACGATCATCATCTCGCACGACCTCGACCTCATTCGATCGGCCGATCGGATCATGGTGATCCGAGACGGTCGCATCGTCCAGACGGGACGTCACGAGGAACTGCTTCGCGAGGGCGGCCCGTACGCCGACCTGTATGCGGGGTGGCCTGGCCACCCGGACAGGCGGAGCGGAGGGATCTCGACGGTGGGTGGGAGCCACCGAAAGCGGGGGTGGCGACCGTGAGGGACCTCCGGCGAAGCCCGGCGCTGCGAGCGGAGCTGCCGGGTCTGGACGGCGCCTTCGACGAGGGGGGCATGCGCGGGCGCCTCCAGGCCGCGCTCCTCGCGGACGGCGGCATCGAGCGCTGCCAGCGCGCGCAGACCATGTACGCACCGGGGGCCGGCTGCCTCGTGCGATACCGGATCGAGGTGCGCCAGCCCGACGGTGGCGGGGTCGTCCCGGCGCTCGTCATCGGACGCCTCTTCGCCGAGCCCCGCTCCGCCCACACCTACCTCGAGTCCCGCTTGGCCCCGCTGGCCGGTGGCATGGACGGCCGGCCCGAGGTGGCGCCGTTCGCGACCCCGGTTGCGGTGCTGGAGCCGCTCGCCATGGCAGTCTCGCTGTTCCCGATCGACGGCGAGCTCCCCACCCTGGTGGGCGCTACGGACCCGACCGCCATGCTCGAGATCCTCGGCGACGCGCTCCCCGACGCGAGGGGCGGAAGCTTCACCCCGACCGGCTGCCACGTCGACCGCGGTCACTACGGCCGCGAGCACCGCTGTGTCCTCCGGTACATCGTGCATGGCCGCGGACCGGCCGGCGAGGAGGCCGCGCCGGTCACCGTCTACGGCAAGGTCGCTGCCGATCGTCGCGGTGCGGTGACCGCGGCGGCCGTCCCGCAACTGCGCGCGCGGCTGCTCGGGGGGGGCGCTCCGCCGTTCACCGTCCCGCGAACGTTCGGCTTCATCGAACCGCTGCAGCTGACGTTGCTGGAGGCCATGCCCGGCCGGCCCCGGATCGCGGAGCTGCTGAAGGACCGGGCGGGTGCCCGAGCGGCGCTCGCGGGACCCATCGACACGGCGGCGCGGGTGGCGGCCCGCCTTCACGGCTCCGGCATCTCGCTCGTCCCCAGCCGCCGCATCGAGGACGAGCTCATCGAGCTCGGGCAGGCGCTCGCCGCCCTGCAGCGCGTCACCCCCGGCCTCGCTACCGAGTTCGAGAGGTGGCTCGCCGCCACGAGCGACTGCGCGGCGACCTCCGACTCCCAGCAGGCCTGCTTCAGCCACGGCGACTTCACCCACTCGCAGCTGATCTTCTCCGGCGAGCGATGCGGCCTCGTCGACTTCGATACCGTCTGCCGGGCGGAACCGGCGCTCGACCTGGGCCAGTTCCTGGCCTACCTCCGGATGAGCGCGCGCAAAGCGGGCATTTCCGCCTCGCCGGACGGACGGGAGGCCACGGAGCGACTTTGCGCGCGGTTCCTCGACGCGTACGCGACCGAGCGTGGCACCGGGCCGGGGGACCGAGACGCGCTACGCGCGCGCGTCCGGGTGTACGAGATGGTGAGCCTCCTGCGTCTGGCGTTCCACAGCTGGCAGAAGTTCAAGACCGCCCGGCTCGAGCTCGCCTTGAGCTTGATCCGTGAACGAGGTCTCGCATGAGACATCTTATGTAAACCTTTCCGGCTCTTACCTCGTCCCGTGAGAGGGGATGGCCCGGGCGTTCGAGGGCTGGCAACGAGATCGATCAGACGCGACCAATGCGGGAAATAGCGGATCACATGCGCGTCCGCGTGACACTCCTCGGCGTTCTCGCTCTGTGGCACCTGCCATCGTCGCGATGTGCCGCAGGGGAGATCGTCCGGCGGCTCCGCGACGACGTGAGGCCGAAGCTCACGCGGACCGCGGCGGGCGGGGCTCCGCTCGGCGAGAAGCTGTACCAGTTCGTGGCGCAGAGCGCCTGGAGCGGCGAGCGCGTCGCCCTCTCCGCGGAGGATCTCGCTCGGATCAAACGCCTCCTGACCAACATCACCCGTCGCCGACGGCCGCCGGAGCCGCGCGAAGCGCCCGGCGGGAAGCTCGCACTGACGCTCGAGGAAGCGGTCCAGCTCGCCCTCGAGAAGAACCTCCGCCTCCAGATCACGCAGCTGAACGAGGAGGCGCTGGGGACGGAGATCCCCCGGGCGAAGGCCATCTTCCATCCGGTCGTCGGGTCGACCCTGACCGCGTCCCGGGAGAGGAAGGTCGGACCAGAGAAGAAGGGCAGCACCCTCCTGGATGGCCGGCGCCTCTCGGACATCAGCACGCGCACGCCGACGGCCTTCATCAGCGAGAACGTCCTCACCGGGGGCAGCGTCCTCGTGTCGAGCGACTTCACGCGGAAGGACAGCACCGATTTCACCGAGAAGGACCCCACCGACCGCGAGCTCCGCCAGTTCCAGGCGAACTACAGCGTCAGCGTCGTGCAGCCGCTTCTCCGCGGGGGACGCGTCTACGTGGCCACCCAACCGATCAGGAACGCGGAATACGATTGGCGGATCGCCGCCGCCCAGCTCCAGGCCGACATCCTGACGGTCACGGCGCAGACCAAGAGCGCGTACTACAATGCCGTCCTCGCGAACAAGGTCATCGACCTCATCCGGGATGCGATCGCGCGGGACGAGGCCCTGATCGAGGCGTCCGACGCGCTCTTCAAGGCCGGTCTGGTGACCAAGCGCGACGTCTTCAGCGCCGGGATCAGCCGCGCGGACGATGCGGCGAGCCTGGCGAGCGCTCAGGGTGACCGCGAGCTGGCCCAGAACATCCTGAGCGACGTCCTCGGCATCCCCATCGGCACGGACGTGCGCCTGCGCGACGAGACGATCGACTTCGAGCCCATTCCGCTCGACCTGGGGCGGTGGATCGCCCTGGCCAACGAGCGCCGGCCGGAGATCCTGGCCGCCGGCGAGGCGCTCAAGAAGAGCTGGCTCGACGTCCGGGTGAATCAGAACGCTCTCCTGCCCCAGCTGAATTTCGTGGGGTCGTACGGCAGGGGAGAGACCGGGACGACGGTCGGCACCGCGTTGGACTTCCGGGGCGACGTGTGGACGACGGGCTTGGTCTTCTCGTATCCGCTCGGCAACGTCGCGGCCCGCTCCCTCCTGTCCCGCGCGAAGCTCGAGCAGGCTCGCTTCGAGCAGGAGCTCGCGCAGACCAGGAGGCTGGTCGAGCTACAGGTCCGGGCGGCCGTGATCAGGATCCGGACGAGCCTCGAGCGCATGAAGCCGCTCGCCGTGAGCGTGGAGCAGTCGGAGGGCAAGCTGGAAGTCGCCCAGGCGCGCTTTGCGCTCGGCCAGGCCACCAACAAGGACGTGACCGATGCCCAGGACTCGCTCCTCAAGGGAGAGACGAGTTTGCTCCGGTCGATCGTCGAGTACGACATCGGCTTGGCCGAGCTGGAGGCGAGCATTGCCGGCCAGATTTAGGAGTCTGCTGATGCACATCGAGAGCGCAGAGAAGACACGCACCGAGAGCGAGGCGCGGTCGGCGCTCGAGGAGGGAGTCGGGCGGCGACTCTGGCCGCCGCTCGACCGGCTCGTGGAGCGGGCGGCGGCGCTCCGAGCGCGCCAGTGGGGGCTGATCGCGGGTGCCCTCGGGCTGATCGTCCTCTACTTCTCGCTCGGATCCGGCGTGCGGGTGAACCCCGAGGACCTCTTCGAGGTCCAGAGCGGGGAGTTCGTCGCCAAGATCACGGAGCCGGGGGAGCTCCGCGCGCTCGAGTCGGCCACGATCAGCGCCGCCAAGGACCTGACCATCATCTACCTCATCCCCGAGGGGACGTATGCCAAGAAGGGCGACGTGCTCGCCCGCTTCGACCCCGGCAAGTACGAGACCCAGCTCGAAGAGGCGCAGGCCGCCCTCGGTGTGTCGGAGGCCGACCTGCGCAAGGCCGAGACGGACGTGGAGGCGCAGCGGCAGCGGCTGCAGGCCGACATCGCCCGCTTCGAGATGGAGGTGCGCTTCGCCCAGCTCGACTTGGCCGACCTCAAGAGCCGGCCACTGCCCAACGAGGTCACACAGGCGCGGATGGAAGTGCGCCGCGCGCAGGTCGCCTTCGAGAACGCGGAGGCGAAGCGCAAGGTCCTGCCGGACCTGGTGGCGAAGGGGTTCATCACCAGGGACACGCTCGAAGACGCCGAGCTCAGGGCCATCGAGGCCAAGATCGCGCTCCAGGCGGCGCAGTTCAACCTGCAGCGGGTGATGGCCGGGGCCACGCCGGCCGAGCTCGAGCGGGCGCAGGTCCGGCTCGAGCAGGCGACGTTCGCCCTCAACAAGGCCAAGGCCGGGATGGAGTCGCAGCTCGAGTCCTACCAGGCCGGCGTGGAGCGGGAGAAGGCCAACGTCGAGCGTGCCAAGACGCTCATCGAGACCGCCGAGACGAGGCTCAAGGTGAAGGAGATCACGGCCCCGAAGGACGGGCTCGTCGTCTACGCCAAGGCGAGCGACAACAAGGGCAACGAGAAGATCCAGCTCGGCATGATCCCCTACGAGGGCCAGCCGATCCTCTACCTCCCAGACCCCTCCACCATCGTCGCGGACACGGAGGTGAACGAGGTCGACATCGCCAAGGTGCGGGTGGGTGGGCCGGTCGAGCTCGAGCTCGACTCGTTCCCGGGCGTGGTCTTCCACGGTACGGTGCTGAAGATCGGCTCGCTCGCGCGGATGAAGCTGACTCCGGCGGGGACGCCCTCCGGCGTCAAGGTCTTCGACGTGACCGTCAAGATCGATGACGACGACCAGCGGATCCGACCGGGCCTCTCCGCGACGGTCGGGATCATCGTCGAGCACCACCACAACGTGCTCTCGGTGCCGCTCTCCGCCGTGCTCGCGCGCAAGGTGGGCCATGCGGTCCTGGTGGCGGATGGGGGGCGGCTCGAGGAGCGCCGGGTCGTCCTCGGCCCGAGCAACGAGCACCGGGTGGTCGTGGAAGCGGGGCTCAGCGAAGGCGAGCGCGTGCTCGTGAATCCCCCGCCGCCCGAGGGCGCCTGAGATGCTGATCGAAGCCACCGGGCTCCGCAGGACCTACTCGATCGGTCCGACCGAGGTCCCCGCGCTGCGCGGCGTGGACCTCGCGGTCGAGGAGGGGGAGTTCGTCGCCATCATGGGACCGTCGGGGTCGGGCAAGTCGACGCTCCTCCATCTCCTCGGGTGCCTCGACCGCCCGAGCGGCGGCCGCTACCGCCTCGACGGCGTCGCCGTCGAGGACGTCGACGACACCGAGCTGTCGCGCATCCGCAACCGGAGGATCGGCTTCGTCTTCCAGTCCTTCAATCTCATTCCTCAGCACGACGTCCTCGAGAACGTCGAGCTGCCGCTCGTGTATGCCGGGGTGGCGCGGCCCGTCCGGCGCGAGCGCAGCCTCGACATCCTTCGGCACGTCGGCCTCGAGCACAAGGTGGACCGCCGGCCGACGGAGCTCTCGGGCGGGGAGGTGCAGCGCGCCGCCATCGCGCGCGCCCTGGTCATCGAGCCGCTGCTCCTCTTCGGCGACGAGCCGACCGGCAACCTCGACACCCAGACGGGCGAAGGCATCATGCAGCTCTTCGTCGACCTGAACCGGCGCGGCACGACGATCGTGCTGGTGACGCACGATGCCGACGTGGCCTCCCACGCGCGGCGCACCATCCACATGCGCGACGGTCGCGTCGTGAGCGACTCGAAGCGGCCGCTCGCCGTGGCTCCGATGGCCTAGAGGGAGACAATCCTGCACTGGTCCGACCGCATCGACATCGGCGTCAGGGGCTTGCTCGTGCGCAAGCTCCGCTCCCTGTTGAGCACGCTCGGAATCGTGTTCGGCGTGGCCGCGGTCATCTCCATGACGTCGATCGGCGAAGGCGCGCGGCGGGAGGCCACCGAGCAGATCAAGCTCCTCGGGACGAACAACATCCGGGTGAAGCAGGTCGACCTGACCGGCGAGAAGCGCGCCGAGGCCGAACGCCGCTTCTCGCGCGGCCTGACCTACGACGACGCGCTCCTCATCCGGGAGCAGGTGCCGGGTTTGGTGGGCGTCGTCCCCCTCAAGTTCCTCGACCAAGAGGTGCGCTTCGAGGCGCGCCAAGGCGTCGGCCAGGTCGTCGGCACGAGCCCCGAGTACCAGGACGTGACCAGCTTCCGGGTCGGCCAGGGACGCTTCGTCACGTCCTTCGACGTCCAGGACAGCAAGGCGGTCTGCGTCCTCGGCTCGGAGCTGAAGCAGGACCTGTTCGGATACGCGGACGCGCTCGGGACCACGATCCACATCGGCCAGGGCTGGTGCACGGTGGTCGGAGTGATGGAGCCGAAGCCCATCCGCGAGGGCCGCGCGGCCGTCATCAAGCTGCGCAACATCAACCGCGACGTGTACCTCCCGATCACGACCGCGCTGCGGCGCTTCCCGCGCACCGGCGACCGGGCGCGCATCGAGGAGATCGCGGTCCGTGTCGCCAGCGCGTCCCAGCTCGCCGCGACGGCGCGTGCGATCCGCGGGATCGTCGGCCCACGCCACCGCGAGGTGGAGGACTACGAGGTGATGGTGCCGGAGGAGCTCCTCGCCCAGGCGCAGCGAACCCAGCGCATCTTCAACATCGTCATGGGGTCGATCGCGGGACTTTCGTTGCTCGTCGGCGGCATCGGGATCATGAACATCATGCTGGCGAACGTCTCCGAGCGAACGCGCGAGATCGGCATCCGGCGCGCGATCGGAGCTTCGAAACGCGATGTCCTCGTCCAGTTCCTGATCGAGACGGTGCTCGTCTGTCTGGCCGGCGGGGCGATCGGCACCTTGCTCGGCTTCGCGATGGCGGAGGGCATCACCATGTACGCCGGGTGGGCGACCGGCTTCTCGCTCTCGAGCGTCGTGCTCGCGTTCGGGACGGCGGCCACGGTAGGCCTCGTCTTCGGCCTCTTCCCCGCCCGCCGGGCGGCCGAGCTCCACCCGGTGCAGGCCCTCCGCTTCGAATGAGCCGGCCCGCCGCCGGGGGGAACCCGGGCCGCCGCGCCGGCGATGTCCTTTCTGCCCGGGCCGGGCTCTCCGAGGTCCGATGGGCCCTGGTGGGCGCAGCGCCGAGACGGGCGGTGCGCGGCGCGCTCCAGGGCCTGCTCCAAGACGGTGCCGAGCTGCGGGCGTGCCGGTTGCGGCGCGTGAAACTCAAGCCCGGTCGCAAGCTGACCGTGCACTACGACGCGTGGGTCCGGGCGGGCGGCACGGAGATCAAGCGACCCGTCGTGGCGGTCTGGGATCGAGGCGATGGCCGGATCGATCGCGACCCGCGCGCCGCCGCACTGGAAGCCCAGGCGGTCGCGGACGGCCTCGCGGCCCCGTTCCGCGGCCTTTTCGCCCGGCTTCCCGCATGGAACGCGTCGGTTCAGGTCTCCCCCCTGGACGCTCGGCTCCCCCAGCTGGTCCACCTGTCCGACCCCAGGCACGTGGCGGCGATGCTCGCCGGTCGCCTGCCGCAGGCGTCAGGCGTGGGGTACCGCATCAGCACGATCCGCTACCGGCCCGGCGAACGCCACGTGCTCCGCTACGAGCCCGTGCCCGCGCGTGTGGCACCCGCCGTGTTCGCCAAGCTGTCGCGTCGCGAGGCCGACGTCGCCCGGGCGTTCCGGGTGTACACCGGTGTCGCGGACCAGCTGGATGCGGTCGGCGGAGGGACACGAGCCGTGCGGCCCCTTGGGGCCCTCGCCGACGACGGCGTGATCCTGTTCCCCGCGGTCGCCGGGCGTCCGCTGTCCACGCTCCTGCGGCTCCGCGACCACGGCGTCAGCCGGCATCTGCAGCAAGCGGCGCGCGCACTGCGGACCCTCCACTCGGCACCGGCCGCGCTCGCTGAGGCGGTCGCCGCCCCGGACTTCGCCGCGGAGGTCGAGGGCGTCGCGCGGGCGAGCGAGCACATCTGCACGCTCCTCCCGCGGACCGGGGCCGTGATCACCGCGACGCTCGAACGCGCGCGCGCCGTGCACGACCGGCTCCCGCGAGAGGTCCCGACGTTCACCCACGGAGACTTCAAGGCCGACCACGTGTGGGTCTCGCGCGGCGGCCTCACGCTGCTCGACTTCGGGTCGTGCGGGATTGGCGACCCTGCCCGCGATGTCGGGAAGTTCCTCGCGGACCTGCGATGGTGGTCTGCCGTCTCGGGCCGAGGATCCGCGAGTGCCCGGGCGGCGTTCCGCGCGGCGTACGGCGCGGAGGGGAGCGAGGCGAGGCTGCTGCGGGCCCACGTGTACGAGGCGTTGTTCCTCCTCGTGTTCGCCGCCCACCGCGTACCCCTGTACCACCCCGGCTGGGCGCAGCGCAGCGCGCGCCTGGTTCAGCGGGCCGGCGCGGTGCTCGACGCGCTCGGCTGACACTTTCTGCAGCACGCCGATTCACCTTGACAGGTCGCCGCCGACACTCTATCGGTCCGACGCGTGGTGGCTCGCAGGGTGTCAGCAGCGGACCGCCGAGGCCGGGTGGCGGAACCTCGCGCGCGGGCCCTGGCGGCCTCCCTGCTCGTGCTTCCGGCGCTCCTCCTCGGCTGCCGGCCGAAGGCGTCCTACGTTCGGAGCGAGCAAGGTGGGTACAACCTGGTGGCGACGGCGCCCTCGGTGGAGCAGGCGGTCATCCGGATCCGGCGGACCGCAGAGGATCTCTGCCCCGAGCGGGACTATCGAGTGAGCGAGCCGCAGATCCTCGACCGCGATTTCGACACGGGCATCCTGGGGATGTCCGGGTCTCGCGTGACGGTGCGGGCGTATCTGTCGTGCTCGGCCGAGACCCCGCCCGCTGCCCAGCCTCCCGCCGCCGAGCCACCCACGGCCGAGTAGGCGGCTGCGCGACCTAGTTTGTCTGCTCGACTCCCTCCAGGGTCGGCAGGGCGCCGATGATTCTCTCGATCTCCAGGCGGCGCGCCCTGATCTGGAGGACCATCGTGCCGATCGCCGCCGGGTCGGGCCTCGGGCTCCGGAGCCACCGCTCCAATGCGCGCTCCCTCTCCCCGATCTCGTCGGTAAGGGCTTGAATCACCTCCACCGACGCACGGACCACGAAGGCCCAGGCCTGGAGCTGCTGCTCCATTCCGCGGGGGGCCTCGGGGGCCACCGGGGCCGGATGCAGCTCTGCGGGCGTCAGGATCCTTCGCATCTCGGGGTTCCCAGCTTCATTGCGCATTGCCTTCATCTGCCTCTCCGGACGACCTGCGCGAGCCCCGGGTTGACACTTCGTCTGCCGAGACACCTGGTGCGATTGGAGAGCGGAGTCGCGCCGCCGAAGGCGCCGCTCGCCGTCCCGCCGAGGTCACATAGGCAGGACGTCAACGGGACGGCTTGATAACGTCGAGTCCCAGGAGCCTACGCATGTAGACGGTGCCGGCTTGCTAGCAGGCCACTGCCAAGGGCAGCCGTTCCGGTGCGTTGCGGGCAAGGCTGCCGCGGGCGACGCGGGTTGCGCCGGTCAGTCGAAGCCCCGCACGAGGGTCGCCTCGAGCATGCCGTCCACGGCGGATCGCCCCTCCCGAGTGAGGGGCGCAACACCATCAGTCCGGTATCGGAGCTGCCCGAACAGATGAGGGGTGAGGTCGTAGGTGGTCGACAACGAAAGCGCCCAGGATGCGCCCTCGAGCGAGGCGCCGCGCATCGGAGCGCGCTCGAGCCATTCACCGCTCACCGCGACGGCGCCCCGGCTCGAGAAGGCATAGCTGGCGACTGCCGTGGCTGCCTGCCAGGCCGTCGCCGGTTGCGACGGATCCGCACCCATCTCCTGCCCGCGGTTGAGATCGACGAAGCAGGTGAGTGAAGGGAGCGGATAGAACATGGCGAGGACATCCGCGACCTGGAGCGCCGACCTGGGCTCCGGATCCCACATCAGGTTGCCTTCCAGGACGAGGCGCCAGTCAACGGTCCAGCTCGCGTTGGCGACCGCGAGGACCGCGGGCGTGCTGTCGACACGATCCCAGCTCCGCACGAAGCCGGCGGTGAGCGAGAACCGATCTCCGAGCGGGCGCGTGGGCCCGGCTTCTGGGCGCTGACCCGCTACGCCGACGTCGTGCGCGCGAGCATGGACGCCGAGACGTTCGTCTCCGGCCGCGGCGTCAACATCCCCGACCAGACGCCCGAGCTGAACGAGTTCTTCGGCTCGATGATCAACATGGACGCCCCCCGGCACACGAAGCTCCGGAAGCTGGTGAGCGCCGGGTTCACGCCGCGGACCATCAGCCGGGTCGAGCAGGCGGTCCGGGCGCAGGCGCGGCGGATCGTCGACGCGGTGGCTCCCAAGGGCGCGTGCGACTTCGTGGAGGAGGTCGCCGCCGCACTCCCCCTCCGGATCATCTGCGACATGATGGGCATCCCCGACGCGGACCACCGGCGCATCTTCGAGCTCACGAACATCATCCTCGGCGTCGGCGACCCGGAGTACGCCAGCACCCGCGAGGAGCTCATGGGGGCCGCCCTCGAGCTCTTCCAGTACGCCCAGGCCCTCGCCGAGGAGCGCCGCGAGCACCCGAATGACGACATCACGACTGCGCTCATCCAGGCCGAGGTCGACGGGGAGCGCCTCACCAGACAGGAGCTCGGCTCGTTCTTCATCCTCCTCGCCGCGGCCGGCAACGAGACGACGCGCAACGCGATCAGCCACGGGATCAAGGCCCTCACCGACTTCCCCGCCGAGCGCGCCAGGTGGGTGGCCGACTTCGAGCGGATCGCGCCGACCGCCGTGGAGGAGATCGTGCGCTGGGCCACACCCGTGATCCACTTCCGGCGCACCGCGACGGGCGACCTCGAGATCGGCGGGCAGCTGATCCGCGCCGGCGACAAGGTCGTCCTCTGGTACAACTCGGCGAACCGCGACGAGACGTTCTGGAGCGACCCCTACCGCTTCGATGTGACCCGCACGCCGAACGACCACGTGGGCTTCGGCGCGGGCGGCCCCCACTTCTGCCTCGGCGCCAACCTCGCGCGGCGCGAGATCAGGGTGATGTTCGACGAGCTCCTGCACCGCCTCCCCGACATGCACGTGACGCGGCCGCCCGACATGCTGCAGTCGGCTTTCATCCACGGCATCAAGCGCATGCGGGTGGAGTTCAGCCCGGCGCGCTAGGGCCGCGCTCCTCGGCTATCCAGATGCGCACTCGGCGAAGTGCGCGGAGTCGATGGTGGCGGCCGGCAGCGAGGGCGGCTGCAGCAACCGCGGCGTTGCGAAGTCGAAGAACTCGAGCATCGGATCGGCGTTCGCGTCGCGGGCCGTGAGCGCCGGGAGGTCGAAGCGGGTCTCGATGAAGCGGAGGATCGAGGTGTGATCGTGGGGCGTGTGGGAGACGGAGTGGGGGCGAGAGAAGGGCGACACGACCGCCACCGGCACCCGGATGCCGTAGCGGTCGAAGGCCCCCGGCACGTCGCCGGGCTCGAGCATCGGCGGGATGCCGTCCGGCACACAGGCCGGCGGCGGCGGCACGTGGTCGAAGAAGCCGCCGTGCTCGTCGTAGGTGAGGAAGAGCGCCGCGCGGGGCCACTGCGGGCTCGCGAGCAGGGCCCGGACCACCCTCGAGACGAACTCCTGGCCCACCTGGATGTTCGCGGGCGGGTGCTCGTCGTTCTCGACGTTCTTCGGGCCGATGAAGATCGGGTCGACGAACGACACCTGCGGGAGCGTCCCCGCCGCCGCATCGCTGAAGTACTGGTCTATCGGCACGACGTTCACCTGCCGGGTGTTGCGGACGTAGGCGAATGTGTTGGCGAAGGCGACCTGGGAGAAGTAGACCTTCCAGGTGACGGGTGGTACCGCCTCGTCGAGCAGGTTGAAGACCGTCCGTTGCGAGAAGTCGGTGGGGCTGGTCGGCAGATCGTTCCGGATGTGGCCGAACGAGGTGCCGGCGAGCAGGTAGAAGCGGTTCGGGAAGGTCTGGGTCAGCGCCGAGCAGAAGAAGCGGTCCCCGATCGCGAACGTCTTGTAAAGCCCGTAGTAGAAGGGCAGGTCGCGCTTGTCGTAGAAGCCCATCGTGCGGCTGCCGGTCGGGTCGCAGGCATCGACGTTGGCGGCCGTAAAGCCGTCCATCGCGCCGTTGTCCCACTCGCGGTGCGTGCCGTTCCAGGAATGGTCGAGGTCAGCGCACTCGCAGTAGTGGGTCTGGTGGAAGGCCGTGATGGGCGGACCGCTCGGGTTGGTCGGATCCGGATTCGACGCGTTCTTCGGCTCGGCCTCGGCCTGGGGCTGGCCCTCGCGGTGGAGCTGCCCGAAGTAATGGTCGAAGGCCCGGTTTTCCTGCATGATCACGACGACGTTGTCGATCGGGATCTGCGCCCCGTGGGGAGTCCCGGGTGGCAGCGTCGCGGCCGCAAAATCGCCGGGCCCGAAGGGGCACGGCGGCAGGGGTTCCGCGCGCAGCGGGGCGACGATCAGGAGGATGGCGAGGACCATTGGACGCGTCATGGTGCTGTCGCCATAGGAGCGGCATCCGAACGCTGTCAATCCCGCACGCAGGCTTCTCAAGATAACTCCCCCCGATTGACGCGGAGGTCGGCTCCGCACTACGGTCACCTGATGGCAAGGAGGTCACGATGGCGACTTACGTGATGCTGAGCACCCTCACCGACGAAGGGGCGGAGACGATCAAGAAGAATCCCACCCGCATCCGCGATGTGAACAAGGAGGTCGAGAAGCTGGGCGTGCGCGTGACGAGCCAGTATGCGCTCCTCGGCCCCTACGACTTCCTCAGCGTCGTCGAGGCGCCCGACAATGAGTCGATCGCGCGGGTCTCGGCCGAGCTGTCCGCGCGCGGCAGCATCAAGATCATGACGCTGGCGGCGATCCCGATCGAGAAGTTCATCTCGGCGATTAAGTAGATTCCGGGGGCCCGTGCGGTGCTCGGGCGCGGCTTTGCCGCGCCCTGCTCCACGGGGCCTATAGCCGGAGGGCGCCGCCGTAGCTGCCCTCGATCATCGGGCACTGTCCGGGAAGCGAGGCGCCCAGCTCTCATGCTCCACGCGAGCGCCGTTCGCGATGAAAGCGATCGCGTGGTACCAGCCGGCGATCAGGAGCAGCTCGAGGAGCTGCGGTTCGGTCCAGTGGCGTTCGAGCTCCGACCACAGCTCGTCCGACACCGATGCGGTGTCGTGTAGCTCGTCGACGAGCCGGATGAGCAAGCCGTCACGCGCCGACCAGACGGCGGCGTCGGCGCCGGCCGTGACGGTGGCGGCCAGCTGCTCGGGCGAGAGGCCGGCGCGCGCGCCGTACGAGATCGCATGGACCGCCCACTCGTACTCGCACGCGCACCGGGCGCAGACGCGATCGATGACGAGCTCTCGATCGTGGAGGTCGAGGGACAGCTCGCGGCCGAGGACGAAGCGCCCGAGCGCAGTCATGGCCGCCGCGAGGGGGCGATGCCGCGCGAGCGTGCGGAAGAGCTTGAGCGGCTCGACGGGAGAGTTCCGCGGCATCATGGCCTGCAGCGCCGCGCCCACCTCCGGCTCGTAGGGCGGCTGGACCGGCTCGATACGTGTGCGACGAAGCTCGGTAGGCATGGCGCCCTCCTGGGATGTGCTATGCTTTCCGAAGCACCTGTACGACTTCGGAAAACGTAGCGCAAGGGGGTTTCCATGGCCGTACCAACGCCGGGGCGGCCGGTGCGGGGCTCGCGCACCGGACGGCCGATCATGGCGCTGCTCGACCTCCTCGGGCGGCGCTGGGCGCTTCGCATCTTGTGGGAGGTGCGCCACGGGCCGCTCACCTTCCGCGCGCTCCGCGAGCGCTGCGACGGCATGTCGCCGAGCGTCCTGATGCAGCGCCTGGGCGAGCTGCGCGAGGCGGGGATCATCGAGCTCGGCACGGACGGCTACGCAGCGACCGCGGAAGGAAGGAGCCTGCTCCACGCTCTGGCGCCCCTCAAGGACTGGGCGGAGCGATGGGTCCTGCGCTCCGCGAGGTACCGCCGCGGGGCGTCGCGTTGCTCCGGTGACGTGCGCAACAAGAGTTGAGCCGAGGCTTGAGGCGCCCGCCGCTCTGCTGTTAGCCTGCCGCCCATGGCACCCGCCGCCCGTGCCGAGCCGAACGCGGCGAGGAGGTACACGCGAGAGCGCTACTTCCGACTCGTGGCGGAGGGGGTTCTCCTCCCTGACGACCGCGTCGAGCTCTTGGAGGGAGTGGTCGTCGCGATGGCCCCTCAGGGTCCCCGGCACGAGGTGGCGGGCGATCTCGTGGCCGAGGCCCTCCGCCGCGCGGTCGGGCAGCGTGCGGCGGTCCGGGTGCAGCGGTCGTTCGTCGCCGGTCGGTACTCCGTCCCCGAACCCGATGTGGCGGTTGTCCCGGGCGAGCTCCGTGACTATCGACGGTCGCGGCCAACGACGGCGCTCCTGGTCGTCGAGGTCTCGGATTCGTCCCTCGCGCAGGATCGCATCACGAAAGCGGCGATCTACGCCGCGGCCGGCATCCCGGAATACTGGATCGTGAACCTGCGCAACGACCAGGTGGAGGTGTTCCGCGGCCCCGATCCACGCGCGCGGCGCTATCGCGTGATGCGCGTCGCGCGGCACGGTGAACGACTCACGCTTCGCTCCGTGCGGGGCGCGAGCGTTGCGGTCGACGAGCTCCTCCCCGAGCCTTAGCCACGTCGAGCCCCACGGGGTGCACGTCTGCAGCGGGGTGCGCACGGCCTGCCTGCTCGACGCGGGGAAGCTCACCGCGTTCTTCGCTGCGGTCCGCGCGCCGCGTAGCTATCCGCCGAGCGCCTCCCGCAGCAGCTCCTGCACGAGCTGCGGATTCGCCTTGCCGCCGCTTGCCTTCATCACCTGTCCGACGAGGAAGCCGAGGACCCGGTCCTTGCCGGCGCGGAACTCCGCCGCCTGCGCCGGGTGGCGCGCGACAACCTCGGCCACCGCGCGCTCGATCGCGGCCCGATCGCTCACCTGCGCGAGTCCCTCGGCCGTGACGAGCTCTTCGGGGTCGCGACCCGTGCCGCGGAGCCGCGGGATCAGGCTCTTCGCCGTGTTGCGGTTGATCGTGCCCGCCTGGACGAGGAGGGCGAGGCGGGCGAGCTGCGTCGCCATGAGCGGCCAGTCGCGGACGACGAGCGCCCGGTCGAGCTTCTCCTCGCGGACGATGCGCAGCAGCTCCGTCATCACCCAGTTGGCCATCTCCTTCGGCGGGGCGCCGGCCGCAACTCCCGCCTCGAAGTAGTCGGCGACGTCTTTGCGCTGCGTCAGCACATCGGCGTCGTACGGGGACAGGCCGTGGTCGCGGATGAAGCGGTCGCGCCGCGCCGCGGGCAGCTCGGGGAGCGTCGCACGGATCTCATCCACCCACCCCGCGTCGACGACCAGCGGCAGCAGGTCCGGCTCCGGGAAGTAGCGGTAGTCGTCGGCGTACTCCTTCCGCCGCATCGAGCGGGTCTCCTCGCGCTCGGCGTCCCAGAGCCGCGTCTCTTGCACGATCCGCTCGCCGCTCGACAGCGCCTCGGTCTGTCGCTGGACCTCGTAGGTGATCGCCTTCTCGACCGCGCGGAACGAGTTCATGTTCTTGATCTCGACCTTGGTGCCGAACGCCGCCTGGCCCGCCGGCCGCACCGAGACGTTGGCGTCGCAGCGGAAGCTTCCTTCCTCCATGTTGCCGTCGCAGATCTCGAGGTACATGAGGATCGAGCGCAGCATGCGCAGGTAGGCGCCGGCCTCCGCGACCGTCCGCATGTCGGGCTCGCTCACGATCTCGAGCAGCGGCACGCCCGAGCGGTTGAAGTCGACGAGGCTCGCGTCGCCGTGCGCGTCGTGGATGTTCTTGCCCGTGTCCTCCTCCATGTGGATGCGCGTGAGGCCGATCCGCTTCGTGCCCCCGTCGACCAGCACGTCGAGGCGGCCGCCGGTGCATATCGGCGTCTCGTACATGCTGATCTGATAGCCCTTGGGCAGGTCGGGGTAGAAGTAGTTCTTGCGCGCGAAGCGGGAGGACCGGGCGATCGTGCAGTCCGTGGCGAGGCCCGCGCGGATCGCGAACTCGACGACGCGGCGGTTGAGGACGGGCAGCACGCCTGGCATGCCGAGGCAGACGGGGCACACGTTGGTGTTCGCCGGGCCGCCGAAGGCCGCCGAGCAGCGGCAGAAGATCTTCGAGCGCGTGAGCAGCTCGGCGTGGACCTCGAGGCCGATGACGGTCTCCACCGCGCTCATATCGATGGCCTCCTCCGGTGCCATTCGGTCGCGCGCTCGTACGCGGCGCCGACGCGGAGCACGGTCTCCTCGTCGAAGGGGCGGCCGATCACCTGGAGCCCGATCGGGAGACCGGAGGCGTCGAAGCCGCAGGGCAGGGCGAGGCCGGGCAGCCCGGCCAGATTGACCGAGATCGTGAAGATGTCGGACAGGTACATGGTGAGCGGATCCGCGATCTTCTCGCCCAGGCGGAACGCGGTGGTGGGCGCCACGGGCGTCACCAGCGCCTCGCAGCGCTGGAAGACCTGCTCGAAGTCGCGCCGGATGAGGGTCCGCACCTGCTGCGCCTTCAGGTAGTAGGCGTCGTAGTAGCCGGCCGAGAGGGCGTAGGTGCCGAGCATGATCCGCCGCTTCACCTCGGTGCCGAAGCCCGCTGCCCGCGACGCCTCGTACATGGCACCGAGCGAGTCCGCCGGCACGCGGAGCCCGTAGCGGATGCCGTCGTAGCGTGCGAGGTTGGACGACGCCTCCGCGGTCGCGATCAGATAATAGGTGGCGATCGCGTACTCGGTGTGGGGCAGCGACACGGGCTCCACGATGGCGCCGAGCCGCTCGAGCTCGCGCACGGCGGCGCGCACCCCGCTCTCGACCTCCGGCTGCATGCCCTCCACGAAGTACTCGCGTGGGAGCCCGAGACGGAGACCGCGCACGCCGTGCTCGAGAGCCGCCAGATACGACGGGACGGGGCGGGGAGAGGCGGTCGAGTCGGCAGGGTCGTGGCCCGCGATCGCCTCGAGCATGAGCGCCGTGTCGGCGACGTCGCGCGCGAGCGGGCCCACCTGGTCGAGCGACGAGGCGTAGGCGATCACGCCGTAGCGCGACACGCGGCCGTAGGTGGGCTTCAGCCCGACGACGCCGCAGAACGCCGCCGGCAGCCGCACCGAGCCGCCCGTGTCGGTGCCGAGCGCGGCCTGGCATTCCCCGGCGGCGACGGCGGCGCCCGAGCCGCCGGACGAGCCGCCCGGCACGCGGTTTCCGTCCCACGGGTTCCGCGTCGTGCCGAGCGCCGAGTTCTCGGTCGACGAGCCCATCGCGAACTCGTCGCAGTTGAGCTTGCCGACGATCACCGCGCCGGCGCGCTTCAGGCGCGCCGTGACGGTCGCGTCGTACGCCGGGACGAAGCGCTCAAGGATGCGTGAGCCGGCCGTCGTGCGGACACCCGCGGTGCAGATGATGTCCTTGATCCCCATCGGCACGCCGGCGAGCGGTCCCGGATCCTCGCCGGCGGCGATGCGCCGGTCGATCGCCTCGGCGGCGCCGAGTGCCTCCGCGTCCGTCACGGTGAGGAACGCGCCTACGGCGGGCTCGACGGCCGCGATGCGGTCGAGCGCGGCGCGCACGAGCTCGACGGAGGACGTCTCGCGACGGCGGACTCGCCTGGCGGCCTCGCGGAGAGAGAGCTCGTGGAGCGACGTCATTCGCTGACCTATTCGATGATTTTTGGAACCTTGAAGAAGCGCCCGTCCCGTGCCGGCGCGTTGGCGAGCGGCTCGTCGCCTGCGCGTGGGTTCTCGACCGTGTCCTGGCGGAGCAGGGCGCCGAAGTCCTCGACGTGCGCCGTGGGCTCGACCGTCTTCGTGTCGAGCGCCGACAGCCGTGCGAAGGCCTCGAGGATGTGATCGAGGTCGCCCGTCAGCCGCGCCTCCTCCTCGGGCGCGAGACGCAGCCGGGCGAGGGCTGCGACGCGCCGCACCTCCTCGCGTGTGATCGCCACGAAGACCCGTTCGTAGCGCACGCTCCGGGCATGCGCAACGATCAAGTAGGTTACGGTAGCGTCCTGGCTGACGCTACCGGGTTGCGACGCCGGAAACCGCCAAGTAATCTCGCCCGCCGTGGATGGGCGCGGGGAGCTGGGACGGCGTGGGGAGGCCGTGGCGGAAGAGTTCCTGCGCGCATGCCGCTACACGATCGTGGCCCGGAACTACCGCTGCCGCGCCGGCGAGATCGACCTGGTCGCCCTCGACGGCGAGGTGCTCGTCTTCGTGGAGGTGCGGACCCGACGCGGCGCCGCCGCCGGCACGCCGCTCGAATCCATCGTCGGCCGCAAGCAGGCGCAGGTGGTGCGCGTCGCCCGCCACTTTCTCGCCGCTCGTGGCTGGCACGACCGCGACGCACGGTTCGACGTGGTGGGGATCCGCTTCGACGCCGATCCGCCGGCCGTCGAGCACGTGCGCGGCGCCTTCGATGCTTGACATCCGCCTGATCCGCACCGAGCCCGACCGCGTGAAGGCCGAGCTCGCCAAGGTGGGATTTCCGGCGTTCCAGGTGGACGCGCTCCTCGACGCCGATCGGCGGCGACGCGAGGCCCTGCATGCGCTCGAGCAGCTCCGCGCCGAGCGGACGGCTGCTTCCAAGATGATCCGCGACATCGGCGATGCAGGGCAGCGCGAGCAGGCGATCGCGGCACAGCGGGCGCTGGGCGAGCGGATCGCGGCGGCGGAGCGGGAGGCCACGGCGGCCGAGGAGGAGTTCAACCGGCTGATGCTCGAGGTGCCGAACCTGCCGCACCCCGACGTCCCGGTCGGCCCCGACGAATCCGCCAACGTGGTCGTCCGCACCGAGGGCACGCTGCCGACCTTCGACTTCCCGCTGCTGCCGCACTGGGAGCTCGGCCCCGCGCTCGGCATCATCGACTTCGAGCGCGGCGTGAAGGTCTCCGGCACGCGCTTCTACGTGCTGCGCGGCGCCGGGGCGCGGCTCCAGCGCGCGCTCATCACCTGGATGCTCGACCTCCACACGCGCGAGCACGGCTACACGGAGGTCTACCCGCCCGCGATGGTGAAGGGCGAGTGTCTCGTCGGCACCGGCAACCTGCCCAAGTTCGCCGACACCCTCTACCGCGACGTTGAGGAGGACCACTGGTTCGTTCCCACCGCGGAGGTGCCGGTCACGAACCTCTATCGCGACGAGATCCTCGAGCGGCTGCCGGTTCACCACGTCGCCTACACGCCGTGCTTCCGGCGCGAGAAGATGTCGGCCGGCCGCGACGTCCGCGGCATCAAGCGCGGCCACCAGTTCGACAAGGTGGAGCTGGTCAAGTTCGTGCGGCCCGAGACCTCGGACGATGAGCTGGTCCGGCTCCTCGCCGACGCCGAGGACGTCTGCCGCCGTCTCGGGCTTCCCTACCGCATCGTCCAGATGTGCACCGGCGACCTCTCGTTCACCGCCGCGATGAAGTACGACATCGAGGTGTGGGCCCCGGGGTGCGCGGAGTGGCTCGAGGTGAGCTCCTGCTCGAATTTCCGCGATTTCCAGGCCCGCCGGGCCAACATTCGCTATCGGCCGGCGCCGCGGGGCAAGCCCGAGCTCGTGCACACGCTGAACGGCTCGGGGCTGGCTCTGCCGCGCGTGATGATCGCGGTGCTCGAGACCTACCAGCGCGCGGACGGGAGCGTCGTGGTGCCCGAGGTCCTGCGTCCGTACGTCGGCATCGACGCGATCGCCCGCGGCGCACCTACATGAGCCCGATGAAGCGCGGCGCGCGCGTGCGGACGATGCGGTCGGCGAGGACGATGTCGTAGAGCACGGCATCGCCCACCCGCGTCTCGGGGACGAGGAGACCCGTCACCTTGACCCAGTCGTCTGCCCCCGCCTCGACGGGCGCCGTCGAGCGGACGATGATGCGGGCGCCGCGGCGGTCGGCGATCTCGAGGAGGGTCTCACCCGGGAGCACCTGCGTGCGCGCGATACGCCCCGTGAACTTGACCTTGTGCTGATAGAACTTGTCCGGCCGCGCGTTGATGCTGGAGATCGTGGGCCCGCAGGCCCCGAGCCCGGCGGCCAGCGCGAGAGGCAGAGCGAGGCGGCGGAGCCGCATGCGCGAGCGGCGGCTAGCACGGTCGTGCCGGAAAAGCAAAGCGGCGGCGCCCGGCGGTAGTGTCCTAATTTGAAGTTGAGGGCGGCGACACCCCCATGGCGCCCCCCGGCCGCGTCACTCCTAGGCGAGTCGCCTAGCTGGCGTCCTTCAGCGCGAGAATCCCAGCCCAATTCGACTTGAGCGCCTCAAGGTGGGTACGCACGAAGGCTTGCCGGCCCGGCCAGTTCCGACCTCGGATGGTGGCCTCGTCCGATCCCCGAGGGATGATCTCAAGGCCGACCTCGCGGAACTTGGCAATGACGTCCGCCGCATCATCGCGTGCTGCCGCAGCGATGCTGTCACGTTTGGATTTGCGCGCGCGAGGGCTTGAGCTCATTGAGCATGTATACCATACTTCCGCGCGCATGCCTACCAAGGCAAGCAAGGGACGAAAACCCCGCCAAGAGGACGTGAACGAAATCGCCGCCCGCTTGGTCGCAGCGATCACTGGCGAGCCGGCTCCTTCAGGCAAGAACCCCATCGGGGTCGCCTTCGGTCTTTTGGGGGCCAGCAAGGGGGGGAAGGCTAGGGCAGCGAAGCTCTCGCCGGCCAAGCGTCGGCGAATCGCCAAGAAGGCCGCGGCCGCCAGATGGAAAGGGAAGCGTTCTGAGACCTAAGGTGGCCCGGGCGGCGGAGTACCCGGCGGGGTCGGTGGAGGGGGCTGCGGGCCGGGTTGCGGCATGGCCATGCCGCCCTGCTGAAACGAGAACTTCAGGAACGCCTTGCCCAAGTGGTTCTCGTCCGGTTCCACAAGACGATCCGCTGCACGCCCGCGATGGAGGCCGGCGTGGCGTCGAGTCCCATGACGGTCGCAGATCTGGTAGACATGGCGGCGTGAGTGCGGACGGGCCGCGTCTCGAGCAGGCCATCCGCGACCTACACGGCCTGGAGGCCACTCACCTCCGCTCCGAGTACGTGCGCGAGATGTTCCGCGGCAAGGTGGCCTGGGAGGGCGAGGTGGAGGTGTTCGCCGTGAGCGGCCATCCGAAGGCCGCGCACGCCTACGCCTGGGAGCACGAGACGGACGAAGGGAAGCGGGCCTTCGTGGCCGTGCTCGGCATACCGCCGGTCAACGCCCAGGACGCCGTGCGGGCGGCGATCGTTGCCGAAACGCATCGACCGAGGGGAGGAAAACATGACATTCCGCGACTTCGTGGAGCAGTCCCTTTCCGATTTCGAGGCGCACCTGCGCCGTGAGGGGCTGGACGGGGCAACCATCGAAATGCGACTGCGCGGTGCACGGCAGTTCGCCCTGTTATTG
>Ga0209056_10001121_pt1 | contig 29513 bp, 31 predicted proteins | sample GraSoiAngelo_114_FD_185876 | JGI IMG/M metagenome (GOLD analysis project Ga0209056, IMG submission 185876) | Grasslands soil microbial communities from the Angelo Coastal Reserve, California, USA - 14_0903_13_40cm (SPAdes) (version 2) | ecosystem: Environmental > Terrestrial > Soil > Grasslands... | reverse complement strand
GGCGAGGATGGGCACGGAACGATCGCCGAAGGCGATCGGCAGAACCTCGCGAAGTTCCTCACCATCTCTCGTGCGCGGCTCGACAACCTCGTCGCGCGTCTGCGGAGCAGCGCCCGCGCCTAGGCCATAAGTGCGGCTAAAGTGAAGAGATGCGGGTCGGGTTCCGGGGAAGCACGGTGGCGTTCGGACTCATGACCGGGATCGTTACGCTCGGAGCGATGGGGATCTTCGTTCTGATGGACCCGCGCGCGCAAGCCTTCTGGGCTTCCCGCGTCGCGGACGCGGTGAGCTTCCTGCGCTCGCTCTTCGTGCGCTAAGCGGCTTCGGGGAAGTCGGTGCGGACTTCCTCGGTGACCAGGCGGGCCTTCTGCGCCCTCGCGTCACGCACGATCGAGACCGCGGTCGCGACTATGCCCAGCGCCGTCAGAAAGGCGAGACCGCTGTCGCTTGTTAACAGTTCCATCACGCGGAGTTCATAAGCACCCCTCATGCCAGCGCGGCGGGCAAGCGGGCCGTTACTCCTGCGTCACACATTTGTCGCGAATCACGCCGCTTTGCGCGGCGGTCGCGCGCGCATGACCCGCACCTGCGCGACGCGCCGGCCGTCGACGCCCGTCACCTGGAAGCGGTACCCCTCTATCTCGACCGTGTCACCGACGGCGGCGAGACGGCCAAGCCTGCCGAAGACGAGACCACCGACCGTGTCGTACGGCTCGTCCACCAGCAGGAGCTGGAGACGCTCGCGCAGCGCGTCGAGCGCAGTCAGCCCGTCGACGACGTAGGTGCCGGGCCCTTCTTCTTTGAACGCCGGCGCTTCCCGGTCGAATTCGTCCTGGACCTCGCCGACCAGCTGCTCGATCACGTCCTCGAGCGTGACGAGCCCGGCGGTGCCGCCGAACTCATCGAGTACGACCGCGAGCTGCACGCGCTGGCGCCGGAACTCGGCCAGTGCCTGGTCGAGGCGCATGGTCTCCGGGATCACCGGCACCTTTCGCATGACCTCCCGCGCGCTCGCCCGAGAATCCCTGTCGATGCCGACGAGGTCTTTGACGTGGACGATCCCGATGATGTGGTCGAGGTCCTCCTGGTAGACAGGGAAGCGTGAGAAGCGGTGCTGGCGCGCCGTCGCCAGCAGCTCCTTGACACCCACGTCGTCGGGTACGGCGACCATTTCGGTCCGCGGCACCATCACCTGGCGGACCATGCGGTCCGCGAATTCCATGGCGCGCCCGACGATCAGCCGTTCGCTTTCCTGCAGCACGCCCTTCTTCGTCGAGACGGCGACCAGCATCTTGAGCTCCTCTTCGCTGTGCACGTCGAGCTCGTCAGTGGAACGGATGCCGACCCAACGCAGGATCGCGTTCGCGCTTCCGTTCACGAGGGCGATGAACGGATACATGAGCCGGTAGAAGAGGTGGAGCGGATAGGCGCACCAGAGCGCGAGCGGGACCGCGCGCTGGATCGAAAGATACTTCGGCGCCAGCTCGCCGACCACGATATGGACGTACGTGATCACTCCGAACGCCAGCGCGAACGAGATCACGTTCAAGAGCGGGTCAGGCAGCCAGTCGAAGATCGGTTCGAGCAGCGCGGCGACGGCAGGCTCGCCAAGCCATCCGATCGCCAGCGAGCAGAGCGTCACGCCGAGCTGGGATGCCGAGATGTACTGGTCGAGCCGGTCTAGGACCCGCGACGCGAGCCGCGCGCGAGCGCTTCCCTGCTGGCCGATCTCGTCGAGCTGTGTCTTGCGGACACGCACGAAGGCGTACTCCGCGGCGACGAAGAATCCGTTCGCGACGACGAGCACGACGGTGAGCACCAGGGCAAGGGCGGTACGGGCGTCCATGCCCGTGCGATTCTCGCACCTCCGCTAGGCTTGATTTCGTGCGCGTTCTCGTTCGTTTGTTCGCGTCGTATCGCGAAGCGGCGGGAAGGGGCCATTTCGATCTCGAGCTGCCACCCGGCTCGACGGTCCGCGACGCGATCGCACGCATCCTTCGTGAGCACCCGCTCGTCGCGGAAGGCAGGCAGGTTGTGATCGCACGCAATCGCGAATACGCATCGCTCGACGCTCCGCTCGCCGATGGCGACGAGCTGGCCCTCATTCCGCCGGTGTCAGGTGGAGATGCCCGGACGCTCCAGGCCATCGCCGTAAGCGAAGAGCCGCTCTCGGCCGACGACGCGCTCGCGCTCGTGCGCGACGACGCGTTCGGAGGCGTCGTCGTCTTCCTCGGCACGGTGCGCAGCCGCAGCCGCGGGAAGCGCATCCTGCGGCTCGAGTACGAGGCGTACGCCGAGATGGCCGAGGCCAAGATGCGGGAGATCGCCGACCGCCTCGCGCGGGAGCACGGTCCGCTCCGCATCGCGATGCATCATCGCGTCGGCGATCTCCGCGTCGGGGATATCGCGGTCGTGGTGGCGGCCGCCGCCCCGCACCGCGATGCGGCGTTCGCCGCCGCGCGCGCCGCGATCGACGAGCTCAAGACCATCGTGCCGATCTGGAAGAAAGAACACGCGGAGGATGGCGCGGTGTGGATCGAGGAGCACGCGTAACGACGAGGCCGATCGCGTCGTGACCTCACCGGGCGACGCGGGTCCCAGGGCCCGCGGTTCGCGCGCAACCCGCTCCCCCGCGCCACCCGGCGACGCCGTGCCACCCCGCGTCACCCTGCCGGTGACGGCCACTTCGCCGTCGGCGCTTGTCCTTCGGCTCCAGGAGATCTGCGGCGACGACAACGTCTTTTGGCGGGCCGAGGATCTCCTGGTCTGGGAGTACGACGCGGGTTTCGATCGCCATCCTCCGAGTGCGGTCGCCGTTCCGGGAAGTGCGGATGAGGTGGCCGCAGTCGTGAAGGCGGCGCACGACGCGGGCGCGGCGATCGTGCCGCGCGGAGCGGGGACGGGGCTCTCCGGAGGGACGATCGCGTGCGCGGGGGCGATCGTCGTATCGACGGTGCGCCTCCGGCGCATCGTCGCGATCGACGCGGCGGCGCGGGTGGCGGTCGTGGAGCCCGGCGTTCCGAACCTCACGGTCAGCGTCGCCGCGCGAGAGGCGGGACTCTTCTTCGCTCCCGATCCCGCGAGCCAGCGGATCTCCACCATCGGCGGGAACGTCGGGACCAACGCGGGCGGTCCGCACGCCCTCCGATACGGCTCGATGGTCAACCACGTGCTCGGGATCGAGATGGTTCTGGCGAACGGCGAGATCGCGCGATTCGGCGGGACGGCCGCGGATCTTCCGGGATACGACTGCGTGCCGCTGATCGTCGGCAGCGAGGGCACACTCGGGATCATCACGAAGATCTGGCTGCGGCTGCTCCCCCTCCCCGAGGACGTGAGGACGTTCGTCGCCATCTTTCCCGACATCGACCGCGGAGCGCGAGCGGCGAGCGCGATCATCGCGAGCGGTGTCGTGCCGGCCGCGATGGAGATGCTCGATAACGTGACGATCGGAGCGCTGAACGCGGCGTTCGACGTTCATCTTCCTGCGAACGCCGGCTCGCTGCTCCTCGTGGAGATCGAGGGTCTGCGCGAGGAGACCGAGGAGTGGGCGGTATCCATCGACCGGGTGCTGAGGAAGAACGGCGCCACCGATGTGCGGTCGGCGGCGACACAGGCGGAGCGCGAGCTGCTGTGGAAAGCACGCAAGCTCGGGTACGCGGCGCTCGCGCGCATCAAGCCGAATAACTACCTGCACGACGCGGTCGTTCCGCGCACGCGGATGCCCGAGGTGTTACGGGAGGTCAACGCTATCGCCGAGCGGTACGGCTACGTGATCGCGAACATGTTCCACATCGGCGATGGAAACCTGCACCCGGTGCTGCTCTTCGACGCGCGCACCGAGCCGATCGACCGGGTGATGGAAGCGAGTGCGGAGATCCTCAAGGTCGCGATCGACGCCGGCGGCGCGCTCACCGGCGAACACGGCGTCGGCCTCGAGAAGAATCACTTCATGCTCTGGGTCTTCTCCGCGGAGGATCTCGAGGCCATGCATCGCGCTCGCGACGCCTTCGACCCTGACGGAACGATGAATCCAGGAAAGATCTTTCCCGGAGGCGACGCCTGCGCGGATATCCCCACCGAGCGCACCAAGCGCGCGCTGGCGGAGGGCATGTGGGTCTAGCCGTTGCCGTTCCCGGTCACGCGATCGACGGGCTGGAGCCGCGCGGCGTGACGAGCGCCCAGAGCGAGAGCGAAGTCGTCGAGGCCATTCGTACGGCGAACGACCGCGGCGAGGCCATCGTCGTCGCGGGAGGCCGCACCCGCCTCGGCATCGGAGATCCGCCGGCGCGCTACGACCGTGCGCTGGATCTTTCGGGCCTCCGCGGGATCGTCGAATACGAGCCGGACGATCTCGTCGCGACCGTTCGTGCCGGCACCACGCTCGCCGAGCTCGCCGATGCCCTTGCCCCCCGCAAGCAACGCTGGCCGGTCGAGGCGGGGCTGCACGACCGCGCCACCGTGGGTGGGACGCTCGCGAGCGCGGCCGGCGGCCCCTCGCGCCTTCGGTACTTCCATCCGCGGGACTGGGTGATAGGTGCTCGCGTCGTGCTGGGCGACGGAACCACGGTGAAATCGGGCGGCAGGGTCGTGAAGAACGTCACCGGCTACGACCTCACGCGCCTCTGGAGCGGAACGTTCGGCACGCTCGCGGCGATCGTCGAGCTCACATTGAAGCTCACGACGGCGCCGGAGCGCACGGTGACGCTCGCCGGCGAGCTGGACATCGCGACGGCCCTCACGAAGGCCGCTGCCATACACGCGACCGGCCTGCCGATCGATGCCCTCGCCATCGTCGCCGGAGAAGCCGCGCAAGGCCTCGGCGCTCGCGGCGAGGTAATGCTCCTTGTGCGGATCGCCGGACCGCTCGCCGCGGTCCGGCGGCTCGGCCGCGCACTGCGCGAAATCGTGAACTGCCGCGACGTTGGCAACGAGGTCTGGGACCGCGTCGCCGCGCTTCCGCTCGAGTCGAAATGGACCGCACGGGTCGCCTGGTCACCAGGTGCGACACCGCCGCTCGAGTTCGCGGGGTACAGCGCGGTCATCTACCCGGCGACCGGCACGGCCTATCTGCTGCACGCCATCGACCGAAGCACCTTCCGGCGTGTCCGTGAATCGCTCGAGGCGCTCGAGGGATACGCGGTCCTCGAGCGGGCCGGCCCCGACTACAAGCGCGAAGCCGGCGGAGCCTGGGGCAGAGCGCGCGTGCCGCTTCCGATCGCGCGCGCGCTCAAGGACCGGTTCGACCCGCGGGGCGTCCTCGCGCCGGGCCGGATGCCGGCGTGACCTCGCCACTCCTGGACACCGAGGGGCTCAACCGGTGCATTCACTGCGGACTGTGCCTGGAAGCATGTCCGACGTATCGGATCACGAGGCTCGAGACAGAATCACCACGCGGGCGCCTGCATCTCATGAGCGCTATCGCGTCGGGGCGCGTCGATCCGCGAGAGAGCGACGCCGCCGTGCTGCACCTCGATCGCTGCCTCGCGTGCCGCGCGTGCGAAGCGGTCTGCCCATCAGGCGTGCCGTATGGCGAGCTCATCGAGGAGGCTCGCGCCGACATCGCGCGCGCGCGCGGGACGCCGGCGCTGGGCAAGCTCGCGCTCTGGAGCGTCTCGCGACCGCGCGTGCTGGGCGCGCTCGCCTCGCTTCTCGCGCTCGGGGACCGCACCGGGCTGCGCGCCGTGGCGCGACGGATCTTGCCGCCCCGACTGCGACGTCTTGACGCGCTCGCACCCCCGTCGGGGCGACCCGCATACCGGCCGGTCGCGGTGGACGCGCCGCGGGCCTCTGTGGCTTTGCTGCTGGGCTGCGTGATGCGCGTCTCCTACGGCGACGTTCATACGGCGACCGCACGGGTGCTGGCGCGGCTTGGGACCCGGGTCGTAGAAGTGGTCGACCAGACCTGCTGCGGCGCGCTCCACGCACACGCCGGCGACAACGCCGAGGCCATCCGCCTCGCCAAGCGCAACATCGCGGCCTTCGAGCGCTCCGGGGCCGAAGCGATCATCACGAACGCCGCGGGCTGCGGCGCGCACCTAAAGAGCTACGTTCATCTCCTCGAACGCGATCCGGTGTGGGCCAAGCGCGCTGCGATGATCGCCTCGCGCGTACGGGACATCAATGAGTACCTCGCAGTCGCCGACGGCGCGACGTTCGGGGAGCTCGCGATCCGCGTCACCTACCAGGATCCCTGCCACCTCGCACACGCGCAGGGGATCCGTGCCGAGCCGCGCGCCCTGCTCGGGCGCGTCCGCGGCCTCGAACTGATCGAGATGGCCGACGCCGACGTCTGCTGCGGAAGCGCCGGCTACTACAACCTCGCGCAGCCGGACTACGCGGATCGTCTCCTCGAAGGAAAGATCGACGCGATCCTCGCGACCAGACCCGATGCCGTGGTGACCGCGAACCCGGGATGCATGCTCCAGCTCGCGGCGGGCCTGCGCTCGCGTGGCCAGAACATCCCCGTGCTGCACGTGGTCGAGATCCTTGACCGCGCGATGCGAACCCCATGAACCGAGGGATCACGATCCTGCTCGCAAGCGGAGCGACGGTCATCGCGGTGCTCGCGGCGCTTCTCGTTCCGCTGTCGATCGCGGTGGGGCATCTTGCGAACGTCGTGGGCGAGGTGATCGTTCTCGTCGCATCCGTCGCCTACGTCGCGCGCGTCATGCGCGCCGATCGCCGGCGTCGGCGCGAGTCCGAGGCTGCGCTCCCACCTGAGCGGCGACCGCCCCGGCCCGTACCTCGGCGTCCTATCACGTTCCAGGTGCGCGAGACGATCTTCGCGTTCGCCGTATGGTTCGCGATCGTCGCCGCATTCAACGCTTTCGTCATGGGGCTGGGGCCGCTCGTGAACGCGGGTATCGCGGTCTTCGCCGCATTCATGCTCGCCACGCTCACCGTGACCGGCAGGCACATGATGTTCCGCCTCACCGCCGAAGACGACTCGGGAGGCTCCGCCCCCCGGCCCCCGTCCGGGTAGAGTCGGGTCCTGTGGATCTCGGCGTCCAGATCGAGCCGCAGTTCGGCTTCAAGTTCGAGGACGTGCTCGGTATCGGCAACGATGCGGATGCCGCAGGCTTCACGCGACTTTGGGTCTCAGATCATCTCTTCCTCGGCAAGGACGCGGTGAACGTCGACTGTCTCGAAGCTTGGACGCTGCTCGCAGCCCTCGCTATGCGCACCGACCGCATCCGCATCGGCCCGATGGTCACTTCGCAGTCCTACCGGAATCCGGCGCTCCTGGCCAAGATCGCGGCGGCGGTGGACGTGCTGAGCCGTGGACGGCTCGACTTCGGCCTGGGCGCCGGCTGGAAAGAGATCGAGTACCGCGCGTACGGGTACGACTTTCCCGATGCGCCGACGCGCGTCACGCAGATGATCGAGACGCTCGAGATCTGCACCCGGATGTGGCGCGAAGACCGCGCGACCTATCACGGCAAGTACTACCGCATCGATGACGCGCTCTGCTCGCCCAAGCCGGTGCAGCGGCCGTTGCCGATCTGGATCGGCGGCTCGAAGCCGCGCGTCATGCGCGCCGCCGCGAAGTACGGCGACGCCTTCAACATCACCGTCAGTGCCTCCGCGCCGACCGATATTCCTGACCGGCTGCGGGACCTGGATGAGGCCTGCCGTGCGGTGAATCGTGACCCGAAGACGCTCCTCCGCAGCGCGTTCCTCATCGCGTGCGTGGGGACCACGCAGGAGCGGGCGGACGCCCTCGTCGACCAGCTCGCCCTACGCGCGAAGACCGACCGCGCCGGGTTCCTCGCCTCGCGTCCTGGCCTCATCTTCGGGACGCCCCAGATCGCTCTCGAGAAGCTGCGCTCGTACGCATCGCTCGGCATCGGGCACGTCAATGTGATGTTCCAGCCGTACGGGACCGAGCGCGAGCAGATCGCCGCGCTCGGCGAGACGGCGAGGGACCTCGCCGCCAGCACCGCCGCGGCCTGAAGATCGCCTGGCTACGATGAACCGCGACGACCTTACGGATCTGCGGCGCAATACCGTGATCTGGATCGCAGTCGTCCTCTGGCTCGGAGTGAGCTACCTGCTCGCGATCGCGCCGGCGGGTCCATACGCGAATGCGCTGCAAACGGCTTTCACCGTGTTCCTAGCGGTGGTGATCCCGCTCGTCTCGCTCCTCATCGCCGCCACCTGGGTCCTGGCACTGCGGGGCCGCGGACGCGGTCGGGAGCGAGGTTCGAAAACGCCTCGCAGCTAATCGCGCGGGCGCTTCAAGTGGTGGTCCGTCTCGCGCTGAAACGCGGATGCGAGCGCGACGAGGAGTGGCTCGCTGAACGGCGGTCCGACGAGCTGTAAGCCCACCGGAAGGCCATCGGTCGCGAAGCCGCACGGGAAGAAGATCGCGGGGATCCCGGCGAGATTGCCGGCCGCGATGAGGCCCATGTTCCCCGAGCCTGGCCCAGAGAGGTTGCGCTTGTCCGGGGGAGGCTTCGGACCACCCGGGGGCGCCGGATTGTCGAGCGGCTGCGTGATCGGTGTCGCGGTCATCGCGCGCCCGACCGACAGGATCACGTCGACGTCGCGGAACATCGCCGCGAACGCCTCCTGAAGCCGCGTGCGGAGGCGCATCGCGTGCAGGTAATCCCGCGCCTTGATCTCGAGGGCCGCCCGGAGACCTGCCTTCTGCCGCGCGTCGACGAGCTGCTCGAACCGCTTGCCCTCGATCAGCTCGGCGAAGATCTCCGCGCCTTCCGCGCTGTAGACCGTCGTCACCATCGGGCCGAACGGCATCGCCGGGAGCGTCGCGCGGACGAATTTCGGCGCAACACGCCTGAGCTCGGCGACGCCCTTTTCGAGCGCGCGCTTGGCCTCGGGGGACGCGTGCTCGGAGACGTCCTCCTCGGCGAACGCGATCCGCGCGCGCTTTGCCGCGCTCGCCGCGGCGCGCGCGGCGAGTGGTCGGAAACGCTTCCCGCTCGCGGTCGGGTCGCCGGTGTCCGCGCCGGCGATGGCTTCGAGGACCGTTGCGCAATCGTCCGCCGTCCGCGCCATCGGTCCGAGCTTATCGAGGGTCCAAGAGAGCGCCATCGCGCCCTTCCGCGAAACCGCTCCGTACGTCGGCCGGAGACCGGTGACGCCGCAGTACGCCGACGGGGTGCCGATCGATCCGGATGTTTCAGAGCCGATCGCGAAAGGCACGAGGCCCGCGCCGACCGCGGCGCCCGAGCCGCTCGATGACCCGCCCGACCACCGCTCGGTGTTCCAGGGATTGCGGCCCGGACCCTGAAGCGACGCACTCGGATAGCGGTACCCGCCGCCGCCCGCGAGTTCGACCATGGCGAGCTTCGCCGCGAGCACCGCCCCGCTTCGCTTTAGCTTAGCGACGACGGTCGCATCCTGTCCGAAGATCTGATCGCGATAGGGCGGCGCACCCCAGGTGGTCGGCGCGCCGCGCGCGGCGAGCAGGTCTTTGGCACCGTACGGCACGCCGGTCAAGGGCCCACCGTCCTTCTTCGCGAGAGCTCGATCGGCCCGCCGCGCCTCGTCGAGCGCACGCTCCGGCATGAGCGCCGCGACAGCGTTGTACTTCGGTCCGAGCTCTTCCAGAAGATCGAGATACGCACGCGCGAGCTCGAGAGCGGAGATGCGGCGCCTTCGGAGCGCCGAGGCGAGCTCAGCCGCCGTGCAGAAACGAACTTCGCTCTCGTTCACTGCTCAATCTCTCGCTTCGCGAGAGACACGCTCAAGGCTGGTCGTCTCGCTCCTCGCGGCAAAGCCTCTCGTCGCTCGTTCAACCTCAATCCGTTTTGAAGACGGTCGGCGGCTCGGTCTCGATCGGAACGCGTTGCGCGCGAAGCTCGGTCGCGGCCTTCTGCGCGTTCTCGCGCGCTTCGTCCGCAAGACGTGCGGGATCGTCGATGCTCCGCTCTTCTTCCGTCACCGAAGCGACGACAATAGCGTGCTAGGCTCGGCCGAGGAGCCAAAGCGTTGCAGTATCGACGTCAGACCCTTGTCGAGCAGCCGTTATCGCCGCGCGACTACGACGTTCCCGTCGGGTGGTGGGGCTGGAATTGGGAACCGCCGATCCCGATGTCGGTCACCGAGCTCCTTGAGGCGCGCAACATGGACGCGCGGACCGCCGCGCTGTGCGGAATGGTCCTCGAGACGCATGGCTCGCTCCTGATCGCCGCAGAGCAGCCGCATTCGGGTAAGACGACGACGCTCACCGCCTTCCTCGATTTCCTCCCGAACCGAATGCGCCGCGTTTTCTTGCGCGGCTGGGTGGAGACGTTCGATTATCTGGAGCAGACGAAGCCGCAGGAGACGATCCTCCTGGGGAACGAGCTCTCCTCGCATCTGCCGGTCTACCTCTGGGGACCAAAGGCCGTGCGCGTCTTCGAGACCTTGCGCAAGGGCTACGCGCTCGGCTCGACCTTGCACGCCGACAGCGCAACCGAAGCCGTCGCTCAGCTCACCGGCGAGCTCGGTGTTGCCCCGCCGGACCTGGCCCGCGTCGATCTGCTCATGGTCATGCGCGTATACGGGACGGCACGAGGGCAATACGCCCGTCGGGTCGTGTCGCTCCACCGGCTGATCCCGCGAGACGGCTCCGGAGTGCGCATGGTCTCCCTGGTCGAGCACGACGAACAGCACGACGAGCACGAACACGTCGAGGATGCCGAGCTCGAGCTGCTGCGAGCCCGCTGCGGGCAAAACGCGGAGGCCGAGCTCGCGCGGCGCGAGGCGTTGCTCGAAGACCTCGTTCGACGACGGCGCCGCACGATCCCCGACGTGCGCGCGGCCCTCGCCGAGTACCGTGGAGAGCGAACCCGACTCGAGATGCGAGGAGATCCGACCGTATGACGCAAGCGACGACAATCGGCGCGCTCCGCGAGACCAGCTACCGGCCGAAGACCGTGAAGCAGGAGCTCCGCGGAAACCTCATCTCGGCTCTCGCAGCGAAGCGCCCGATCTTCGACGGGATCGTCGGCTACGAAGCGACGGTCATCCCGCAGATCGAGAATGCCATGCTCTCGGGACAGGACATCATCCTGCTCGGCGAGCGCGGTCAGGCGAAGACGCGCATCGCGCGCAAGCTCATCGAGCTCCTCGATGAGGCGGTCCCGGCAATTGCGGGATGCGAGATCAACGACGAGCCCTTCGCGCCGATCTGCGCCGCATGCAAATATCGCATCGCGAACGACGGCGACTCCGTCGAGCTCGTCTGGCTCGCACCGGATCAGCGTTACAGCGAGAAGCTCGCGACACCAGACATCTCGATCGCCGACCTCATCGGAGAAGTCGACCCAATCAAGGTGGCCGAGGGCCGCTACCTGTCCGACGAGTTGACCATCCACTACGGACTCGTGCCGCGCACGCACCGGGGCATCTTCACTCTGAACGAGCTCCCCGACCTCGCCGAGCGCGTGCAGGTCGGACTGCTGAATGTCATGGAGGAGCGCGACGTTCAGATCCGCGGCTATAAGGTGCGGCTCCCGCTCGATCTCTTCGTGGTCGCGTCGGCGAACCCGGAGGACTACACGAATCGCGGCCGCATCATCACGCCACTGAAAGACCGGTTCGGCTCGCAGATCCGCACGCACTATCCCCGCGAGATCGCGACCGAGGTCGCGATCACCGAGCAGGAGCGACTCGCGTTCGTCGACGAGGGCATCACGACCGTCGTGCCGGGCTACATGAAAGAGGTCCTCGCCGAGATCTCCCAGCTCGCGCGCCGCTCGTCCGACATCTCACAGCGTTCGGGCGTCTCGGTCCGCGTCACCGTCGCGAACTACGAGAACATCGTCTCCGCGGCGCTGAAGCGGGCGCTGCGCACCGGTGAGACAAGCATCGTCCCGCGCATCAGCGATCTGCCCGCGGTGGTGGCGTCCACCGCCGGCAAGATCGAGCTCGAGTCGGTCGGAGAGATCTCCGAGGAGCGCGTCATCGACCGGCTCGTGCAGCGCGCGGTCCTGAACGTCTTCAACCGAACGTTCTCGCTTGTCGAGTTCGACTCGCTCCTCGCGGCGTTCCAGCGTGGCGCGACCATGCACGTCTCCTCCACGCTCGGCAGTCAGGAGTACGTGAAGCAGGCGCTCCAGATCCCCGGGATGAAGGGCGCAGTCGCAAAGCTCGGCGCGACCGGCAATCCCGCCGCCATCGCGGCGGCGGTGGAGTTCGTTCTCGAGGGCCTCCATCTCAATCGCAAGCTGAATAAGGAGCGCGGCGAGACGCGCTCTACGTTCAGGGCGTGAACGAGCCAAACCCGGAGGAGCCGAGCGGCAACGAGCCGCCGGGACTCGCGCGGCAATTCGGTGACGTTCGCTATTCGCGCTGGGACGGAACGCAGCGCCTCGACGCACTCGAGGCCGACGAGCTGCTTGGCGCGATGTCCGACGAGCTTCTCTCGGGCGGCGATCTCGAGGATGCCATGGCGCGACTCGCTCGCTGGGGCATCCCCGGTCGCATGGAGGGCCTGAAAGACTTCCTCGAGCGGCTGCGGATGGCCAAGCAGAGGCGCGCGCAGCGCCACGATCTCTCCAAGACGTTCGACCAGCTCAAAGAGAAGCTGGAAGAAGTGAAACGGCTCGAGCGAGAGGGCCTCGATCGGCGGCGCAAAGCACCCGCGCCCAACGAGCAGCTCCGGGCGGCCATGGAGAAGCTCGCCGCCGAGCGCATAGCGCAGCTGGATGAGCTCCCAGATGATTTTGGCCGCGCGGTGCGCGCGCTCAAGGACTACGAGTTCGTCGAGCCGAAAGCGGCCCAGATGTACCAGGAGCTCCTGAAGGAGCTGCAGCAGCAGGTCCTCGGTTCCTACTTCAAGAACATGCGCGACTCCCTCCAGAACCTGACGCCCGAGCAGCTGGAGCGAACGCGGCAGATGATCCGCGACTTGAATCGCGCCCTCAAGGAACGCATGGAGGGCGGCGAGCCCGACTTCGAGGCGTTCCAGCGGCAATATCCCGAGCTCGCCGGGCATGCGAAGGATTGGGACGATCTGCTCCGCCAGCTCGCGCAGGGCATGGCCGCGATGCGGTCGCTCTGGCAGTCGATGTCAGCGGACATGCGCTCGCAGCTCGAGGAGCTCCTCGGCGCAGCCTTCAACGATCCCGGTCTGCAGGCCGCGATGAACGAGCTCGCCGAGACGCTTGGGCAGCTCATGCCGATGGAGGGCTACGAGCACGCGATCTCCGGGGACGAGCCGCTCACCCTCGCCGAGGCGCTCGGCCTTATGGACGAGATGAACCAGCTCTCGGACATGGAGGACGTGGTCCGGAGCGCACGCAACTCCGAAGACCTCTCGGCGCTGGATCGCGAACAGGTCGAGCAGCTCGCCGGACCGTCGGCGAAACAGGCCTTGGACGACCTCCGCAGGATGACCCAGCTGCTCGAAGAGGCCGGCCTCATCCGCAAGGACGGGGACCGCTACGAGCTCACGCCACGCGGCATCCGGAAGATCGGCCAACGCTCGCTCGAAGAGATCTTCGCCACGCTCAAGAAGGACGCGTTCGGTGGCCACCGCGCGAAAGCACGCGGGCGCGGCGGGGACCCGACCGACGAGCTCAAGACATACGAGTTCGGGGACCCGTTCCTGCTCGACCTTCCGGGCACGGTCCGCAACGCGGTCATGCGCGACGGCGCCGCCGTGCCGGTCAAACTGGCGGCGGACGACTTCGACGTGTACCGGACCGAGCTCGTGACCCAGTCGGCAACGGCGATCCTCGTCGATGTGAGCCGGTCGATGCTCTTCCGCGGGTGCTTCCTCGCCGCAAAGAAAGTGACGCTCGCGCTTGACTCGCTGATCCGATCAACCTTTCCGAAAGACGACCTCTACATCGTCGGCTTTTCGGCGTACGCGCAGGAGCTCAAGCCGGCCGACCTGCCGCGCCTCACCTGGAACGAGTACGTATACGGGACGAACATGCAGCATGCGTTCGAGACGGCGCGAACGCTTCTCTCCCGCTCGCGCGGGAAGAACAAGCAGGTCATTCTGATCACCGACGGAGAGCCGACCGCCCACTTCGAGCAGGGCAACCCGATCCCGCGCTTTTCGTATCCGCCGACGAAGCGCACCTTCGAGGAGACGCTCCGCGAGGTCGTGCGCTGCACGCGCGAGGGCATCACGATCAATACGTTCATGCTGGCGCGCGGCCATTACCTCGTGGACTTCGTGAACCAGATGTCGAAGATCAACACCGGGCGTGCCTTCTACGTCGAGCCGGAGCACCTCGGCGAGTACGTGCTCGTCGACTACGTCACGCACAAGAGGCGACGCGTCGCCTGATCAGTCTCCGGGCTCGCTTTCTACACGCGGTCGATCGAGCGGCGGCCGAGTGAGAAGAACGCGGCGGCGAAGCAGACGGCCGCCCCGACGAAGGGCCAGTACACGAGACCGAGCGTCGCGCCGACGAAGCCGAAACCCGCGCCGACGCGCTCGAGGCCGGGCGTCGAAAGCCCGAACAGGCTGCCGGTCTGGAACGCCCACGCGCTCCAGGCGCCGACGAAGCCGGTCCACGCGCCGAGGATCGCGGACGCCACGGCGGCCGAGCCGCCTTCGCGCGCGACCGCCCGGCCGAGCGTGACCCACACGACGACGGACACGAGGGCGCCGAGCCACCCGAGGACCGGGAGCTGCTCGAAGTAGCTGATCGCGATGAAGCCGATCGTTCCGATGAGGAAGAGACCGGGAAGTCGCATCGCCTCGAGGCTACCCGAGACCGCGCCGAGCGTCCGTATCGCACGAGACGGTCCACGCCCGCTGGTCAGGAGGGCCTGGTTGGATCGCCGGTCTTCATGAACGCCAACACGCGCCGCCAGGCGTCTTCGCACTCGCGCTTGTGCTCCGCGAAGCTCCGATCGAAGAAGGAATGGGGCGCGCCCGGATAGGTCTCGATGTGGTGCTTGACGCCCGCATCGGCCAGGGCCGTATCGAAGGCGGCGATGTCCATCGCCGGGATCCCCGGATCGTCGCCGCCGAAGAGGCCTAGCACCGGCGCGCGCATGCGCCTACCCTCCTCCGCCGGGACCGGCCAGGTCTCCCCCTCGCGCTTCGACAGACGCCCGTAGAACCCGACGACGCCCGCGAGATCCTTTTGCTCCGCCGACGAGAGGAACGCGATCCGACCGCCGAAGCAGAACCCCAGAACAAAGCGCCGCCGCGCTCCAGTCGCCTTTGCCAGATGGGCGAGGCTCGCGGCGATGTCGGCGAATACGCCCTTCGGCGTCGTCTGCTGGACGTGCGTCCTCGCGTCGAAGTCCTCCGCTCGGCGTTCGGCGCCGGCGGTGCGTCCGAAGTAGTCGAACGCGAGCGCAGAAATACCCGCGGACGCGAACCGCTCTGCGAGCTCTTCGTAGAAGGGATGGAGTCCGCGCACGTCCGGCGCGATCACCACGGCGGCGTCGCCGGCGGTCTTCGCGAGGTACGTCCGGAACTTCGTGCCGTCGGCGCTCGTGACGATCGCCTCTTCGCCGCCCGCGCCACCGGACATCGGCGGGAGAAGATCTTCGGGGATCGCGGGCGGCCGGGCACCGGGCGGATAACACATGGCGAACCTCCTGCGACGTTCGCTCGGTATGCTGCCAAAAGGTGAGCTGCGCCGTCGGGCTCGCATGGCACGATCGTTATCTCGGTCGCGGATTCGTCCCGCGGCGCGCGTCGTGGTCGCGCTATGCGCTCGCGCTCCGGTCATTCGACGACGCGGGTTTCTTCAGGCAAGGACTCGCGCCGTTTCTTGCGCCCGAGGCCAGCGAGGACGAGCTCGCGAGCGTGCACTCCGCCTCGTACCTCGCGTTCCTGCGCGAGCTGGATGCGCGCGGCGAAGGCCTGGTCGACGGCCGGCAAACGCCCGCCTACACCGGCATGCTCTTCCGCGCCGCGGTCGCGGTCGGCGGCACCGTGCTCGCCGCGCGCCTGGTCGGCAGCGGACGCGTGGCGCACGCGTTCAATCCCGCGGGTGGCCTTCATCACGCGCATCCCGATCGGGCTTCGGGCTTTTGCATCTTGAACGACATCGCTATCGCGGTGCGTGTCATGCAGCGCGACGGCGTGCGCCGCATCGGGATCCTCGATCTGGATGCGCACCACGGCGACGGGACGCAGGCGATCTTCTGGAGCGAGGACGTGCTCGTCGTCTCGATCCACGAACACGGCGGCCGGTTCTTCCCGGGCACCGGCGCGGTCAATGAGACCGGCGCAGGCGCGGGCGACGGCTTCACCTTGAACCTCCCGCTCGGGCGAGGCGACGGCGATGCAGCTTTTCTCACGGCCCTCGATGCGGGCCTCGCTCGGGTGCGCGCGCACCGGCCCGAGATCCTGCTCGTGCAATTCGGGACCGACGGGCACGTCGACGACCCCTTCAGCCACCTCCGGTTGAGCGACGCCGCTTACGGCGTCGCGGCCGAGCGGGCGCACGCGCTCGCGCACGAGGTCTGCGGCGGGGCGCTGGTGCTGCTCGGCGGTGGCGGTTACGCCCCGGAGACCGTGGCTCGCATCTGGACTCGCGCCGTGGGGACGGTCGGCGGTTTCCGTATGCTCGCCCGGGATGGCTGACCTCAGGGACCGAGTCGCAGCGAAACTCGCGGAGATGAGCCCCTATCTCGAACGGAGCGGCGGGCACGCCGAGCTCGTGGACGTCGAGGACGGGATCGCACGCCTCCGCGTGGCGCTCACCCGCCCGCGGACGAGCCGGCTCGTCGCGTCGCTGCAGTTCAAGAGCGGTATCGAGCGCGCGCTGCTCGACGACATCCCAGAGCTCCGCGGCGTCGAGGCCGTGAACCTGCCCCCCTACACCGTGCTTGGCTGGGACCAGCCGGACTTCAAGCCCGTGGATCTGCCGAACCCCGACGGCGCCTAGAGCACGACCTTCGCGACCGCTTCCAGCTCCCGAATCGGCGGCGCGGAGAGATCTGTCCGCAGCACCTGCACACACACGTGGTCCGCGCCGCGTCGGCGGTGCTCGACGACTCGTGACTTGATCGCTCCGGCATCGCCCCAGGCGACGATCGCGTCGACGAGCTTGTCGCTGCCGCCGTTCGCGAGGTCGGCGTCGCTCCAGCCGAGCCGGCGCAGGTTCCTCGCGTAGTTGTCGAGATCGAGGTAGCGCCTCATGTGCCGGCGCGCGGTCGCGCGTGCCGTCGCCGAATCTTCGCTGAGCACGGCGGCCTGCTCCACGGCGAGGAGCGGACCCTCGCCGAGCTCCCGGCGCGCGACCGTCGTGTGCTCGACCGGGACGAAATAGGGATGGGCCCCGAGAGCGCGTTCACCCGCGAGCCGAAGCATCTGCGGGCCGAGAGCCGCGAGGACGCGGGGCGCGTCGACCTTCGGTCCGACATAGGGTGCCGCATCCATGGCATCGAGGTATCCCCGCATGTGGTCTACCGGGCGTCCATACCTCTGCCCACGCATCTTCACAGTCGGGGCGTGGCTCACTCCGATGCCCAGCAGAAACCGATCCGGGTACGCGTCGACCAGCGTTCGCGCGCCATTCGCCATCGCGATTGCATCGCGCGCCCAGATGTTCGCGATCCCCGTGGCGATGATGAGCTGCTGCGAGGCGGCGAGGAGGACACCCGCATTCGCGAAAGCTTCCCTGCTGCCCAGGCCTTCGCCGATCCACAGCGCTCCAAAGCCGAGTGACTCGAGCGCACGGAGATACGCTCGCGCGGCCGCCACCGGCAGACGGTCGAGGTCGATGGTCCAGACGCCGACCGCTCCCAAGCGCCTGGCCCACCCGCGGGCCTTCTCGTGAGCGATGCCAGCAAGCCCAGGGCTCGCGCTCATCGTGTGAAGCGTACGCGCGGCGCTTCCGCGAGATCGAACTCGCTCATTCGCTCGCGTCCCAAGGAGACGAGTCGCTCGCGCGCCGATGTCGCGTCGGCGACGAGCGCCGCGACGTCGATGCCCTGACAGGAGGGCGCGAACGGCCGCAGACGGTCGATGCCTTCCTCGAGGAGGACCGCTGCGCCGTGGAAATTGGCGCGGCGCCAGTGATGGAATCCGACGCCGACCTGGAGAATCCCGTGATAGAGATCGCGGATCGGTGGGCTCGTCGCCCGCCAGAGGAGCTCGAGTGTCTCGTGCTGCTCGAAGAATTCGCCCGCGTTGAACTGCTCGATTCCCCTCACGAGCTCGGGCGGGGGCGGTTCACCGCAACGTGCGCGCGCGGGCTCGTTCGGCGCTCCGGCGGGCGCTCGCTTCGGCGGGCGCGCGGTCTTGCGTGCGCGGCTACTTGGCTCGGGCGTGCTCGGGCCCGAGGATCTTGCGGAAGTGGAGCTCCTCCTCGATGAACTCGCGCACCGTCTCGTTCTCGAATGCTTTGGGGAGCCCTTCTGGCGTGTCCGCATAGGAGACCTTGATGCCCTCGTGGAGATCGTGCGCGGCCACGAGAAAGCCGTGCGGCAGCTGGTACAGGCGCGTGTATTGAAAATGCCAGACGGGCCCGGTCTGTCCGATCGCGCGGCCCTCGAACTTGATGACGCGCGGCTCCTCGCTCACGATCTTCGCGTGCTTGGCGATCTCGCGCTTTGCCGTCGCACGCTCTTCCGCGGTCACATCGGCGGGAAGTGGGAACTCCGCGATCTCGCTTGCCACGTCGCGCGATGATAGGCTGGAAATTCAACACGCGAATTCTTCCACTGGAAGTGACGGGGGAACGAATCGCAGATGGCGTACGTGATCACCGAACCGTGCATCGATGTGAAGGACGCGTCATGCGTCGATGTGTGTCCGGTTGACTGCATTTATACAACGGATGCAGACAACATGTATTTCATTCACCCTGATGAATGCATCGACTGCGGTGCCTGTGAATCGGTCTGTCCCGTAAGCGCGATCTTTCCGGAAGATGCGGTCCCCGACAAGTGGAAGAATTACACGGAGATCAACAAGAACTACTTCAACAAGTAGTAACTTAGTAGTTGACGAGTGAAATCGACAGCCTATGGCCGCCGATTAATGTTCCTTCGACCCCGTGCACCGGCACGGACGCACTCAAGGCACTGATGCAGATATCGGCCTGGGTCGGACTCGTTTCGCCCGCGACCTTTTGAATGGCCTGACGCGGGCGTTCCACTTGTCGTGCCCGCGCAGACAGTACCGGGCACCTGCGACGCCGAAGGCAGGATTTCCGCGGGGTAGATCCGGCTGCGCATTGATGGTCCGCATTACGAACTGCGCCTGCCGTCGCTTCACGTCGCCAATGAACGGCCAGAGAAGGTGTAGGGCTGTCTGCACCTTACGCGGTGTGACAACGCGCCAGCGGCGGTAAGGGGTTTGATCTTGGCTGTCCCGACGGACGCCAGAGATCCTGCCAAGCTCGCCGACAGCGGAATTGAGTCGAAGGAGTTCGGGGGCAACGCCCGATTCTGCCGACTGCGGGACGTAAAGCACTGGATAGAAGTAGCCGGGATGCGTCCGATGTTTCTCCAAATATGTCGAACCTTCCCCGTCAAAGAAACCGCCAGCCCACGCGAGCTCCTCGCTCATCGAGCCGGGCCAGACCACCGGAGGCAGCGCGGCGCCAAGTGTTCGTTTGAACTCGGCGCGCTTCACCGGGCAAAGCCAGGGACCGATGAGCTCCGCGACCCTCGCGATATCCGGCCGCGACGTCGCTTCCCAGTAGTAGAGAGGCTGCTTTCCTTCCATGATGAGCGGTCCCTTGATTCGGCCGACACCAACGATCCGCCGAAACTTGCGCAGTACATCCGGGACGCCATCAGGATCGGCCTGGTTGATCCGGGATTGGACGCCTCGCTCCTTCCGATTTGCCCAGCCCTCGCCGTCGAAGAAGCCGGCGGCCCAGGCGAGATCGTGCGTACCCAACCACGAGAGTTAGGCAGAACACAGGCGTCGTGTCTGTCCTCCAAACGTGCGAACACGTCGCACAAAGTGAGCACCGCGTCCGCAATTTTTGACGACATGCCTGGCACAAATGTGCGGGTCGCGTAATGAGAGGCCGGGCAGATCGCCCGGCCTCGCAAGCTACAAACCTATGGACGGGTGGCGGTCATGGCAGAGGAAGGACACTCGCTGGGTAGAACCGGAGCTGCAGAAGCTTGAGGCCGTGGTTGTCGTAATTCCAGAAGTAGTTCTGGAGGCAGGAGTCGAAGAGGGCGACCGTTGCCGTGGTGCACGTGGTCAGCGCCTGATCCGCGGCGCTGAGCGTAACAAAGAGCAGGCTCGAGGTGACGTTCTGGAACTTCGCGTTCTTGGTCCGCACGAGATGGAGTGTCGTGGTGAGCGAGCAAAGGACCTCCGTGGTGGTCGTGCTCACGCCGGTGGTGGGATCGATCACGGTCACGTCCACGGTGGCGCAGGTCGTCATGTCGGCGGTGCCCTTCGGCTTGCCGAGGGCCCGGGCCCAGACCGTCCACGTGGTCGAGACGTCGGCAGGAAGCTGGAAGAGCGCGCCGTTCTGGTCGGTCGCGTTCGCGTCCAGCACCTGGAAGCTCTCGGTCGGTGGAGCGGGGACGAGGAAGATCTTGTTGACTTTGCTGATCTTGCTGAAGTCCGTGCCGCTGAGGCTGCTGGCCGACTGTCCTCCGACGAGCTCGACGAAGATCCGACGCCCATCGTTGTTGTTCATGTCGGCCGTCTTGTCCTTCGGTACGCCGATGATGTTGAGATTAAAGTGCGAGCCACTGGGCGCACCGTTACCGGTTGTCGCGCTAGTTTTCGTGCTTGTCGTGACTACGCTCGCGGTGGTCGTCGTCGCCGGTGCGGTGATCACCGCAGCGGCGGCGAGCCCGGGTACGGCAGCGATCGCGAAGGCCACGCCTAGGAGCAAGATGCGTCTCATTCGCGCTGTCCTTTCTCCCCTCTCCCAATTCGAGAGCCGACTGACCCGCCTTTCTTCCCGGCCTCCCTTCCGGAACGGTTTCTCGGCTTTCCCGGTACAACGGACCAGGTGGTGGTCGCGCCTTGGGACTATCGACTAAGCTCGCCCGGACCTTCGCGCACCGTCCGTTAAACGCACCCGCCGCGGCGCTCAGCGCCTCCGCCGATACATCCGGGGCTCCATCTCTGTACGGTCGGCGCTCGACCGCCGCGACACGGTGAAGGTCGGCAGGCGCCGTTACGGCGCCACTAGTCCTCGATGAGCTTTCTTCCGGCGAAGCCTGTTTCGAGGTCATGCCAGTAGCTGATGCGATCGCCGTCGCCGAGCTGCCAGCAGAGGTACACGTCGCGCCCCCGACGGGTCGCTCGGAAGTCGATCAGGCCCTTATCGGGATCCTTCACCTCGGCACCGAACCGGGCGATCTCGAGGAGCAGCGCGTTGATCTCCTGCGCGACAGGATCGGTGGGCCGCCGATCGTACGACGCCTTCCGACGCTGCAGATCTTCGAGCAGGGGACGGATCTTGGGGAGGATTGCCTCGGCCTGAGAGCGCGTGAACGTCGGCATATGCTCTCGCGCGAGTATGGGGCCGGAGGGAGAAACGTGGCGACGTACGTCCTTCTGACAAAAGTTACGCCGGCGGGCGTCAAGACTTTGCAGTCCAACCCCCGCCGCATCAAAGTGGTCAACAAGGAGATCGAAGCGCTCGGCGCGCGAGTCGTGGCGCAGTACGCGACCCTGGGCCGCTACGACTTCGTCAACATCGTCGAGGCGAAGGACAACGAGACCATCGCACGCGTCTCCGTCGGTCTCGGCGCGCGCGGCACAGTTCAGATCGAGACCCTCACCGCGATCCCGATCGAGAGTTTCATCCGCTCTATCGGAAAGAAGAGCCGATAGCCCCTGCCGCCGTCCTCCTGCGCGGCGCGGCGTTCGCGGAGGCTCGCTCGCAATCGCTACGCCTCGGCATCTCGCTGCTCATGCGCGACGGTCGCATCGCGTACGTGGGACCGGATGACGGCGTCCCCGATTCGGCCGGCGCCGAAAGCGTCGACGCATCTGGTGCGACGATCATCCCCGGCCTCGTCGACTGCCATGCGCATTTCACGGGGCTCGGCGGAGCGAACTGGCTCGCGCGGTTCGGCGACCCGGAGGCGGAACTCCTGGCGCGCGGCGACGAAGCCGCGCGCGACCTCGCACGCATGGGCGTACTGACCGCGCGCGACGTCGGTGCGCCGCGCCGCCTGAACCTTCGTATTCGCGACTCGCTGCGTGACCGCACCGACGCTCCGGACATCCTCGCGGCCGGCACCTGGCTCGCGCGCCGCGACAAGTTCCCAGGGTTCGTCGTCTTCGTCGACTCTGGCGAGGACCTCCGTGCCGCGGCGATCGCCGAGATGGACGCCGGCGCGGACCTGGTGAAGATCGCCGTCGACACCGGACGCACCGGCGATGAGGTGACGTTCACGAGCAATGAGCTCACCCCCACGGTGAAAGCGGTCCACGATCGCGGCAAACGCATCACCGCTCACGCTCAGGGCAAAGGCGCGGCCGTCGCCGCCGCGGCAGGGGTCGACTCGATCGAGCACGGATTCGGCGTCGATGCGGCGACCGCGCAACAAATGACCGGACGTACCGCGCTCGTCCCGACGCTCAGCGTCCTCGAGAGCTTCATGGGATTCGCGGCGACGGCGGGCGGACGGTTCACCGAAGGCAAGGCCGCGACCGGCGCGCTGCAGGAGCAGGCTTTCGGCGCGGTCCGCGCAGCGAAGACCGCGGGCGTGAGGATCGCGACGGGCAGCGACTTCGGCGGAGGCTCGGTGCGGCCCGGTCACCTCGCGTGGGAGGTCGAGATGCTCGTGCGCGCGGGGCTCGAACCGTATGAGGCGCTCGCTTCAGCGACGTGGGTCGGCGGCGAACTCCTCGGGCTCAAAGATGCGGGGACCATCACCGAAGGCGGCCCGGCGAATGTGGTCCTCGTTCACGGCGATCCGCTCTCTGATCCCGCCGCGCTCTGGCGCGTCTGGCGGGTCTATCACCACGGCGCGCGGGTCAGCTGACCGATCGGGGCTTGAGCGCCCTCCGCCACTTGGCTTCGGTCGGCTGCATCGGGTTCGCCAGCGCGCGGTAGATCGGCGGCTTCGCAGGTTCGGGATGCGTGATCCTGCCGATCCGCTCGGTGATGGCAAACGCGTCGAGCGTCACCATCGGTTCCTCACCTGCGAGAGTCCGAGTGATCTCGACCTTGCCAAACATCTTGCCCACCACCGCGAAGAACGTTACGTCCCTTGACTTCGTGTCTCCATAGCGCGTTCGGTCACCCGAGCGGGGGACGCCCGGCCCAGGACCATGCAGCGATAGCGGACTCGCGTACTGCAAATGGTGGAGAAGCTCTCCGCAACCCGCGCGGAGCTAGGCGGGCACGCCCTCCGCGAGTAGGTCGACCGCGGTGCGGACCGGCGCCCCTTCGGGGATCTCGTCGTCCATCGGCGGCTCGATGTGCGTTTCGGCGACAAGCTCCCGACCCAGCCGAACCGCCAGCGCTATCGCGCAACGTTCTGCGACCTCGCGGACACCGGCCTCGATGCCCAGTCGCGCGAGCGATCCGACCTCGTGCTGAAAACCGCACGGGAGGATGCGCTCGAAACCCGCGAGGTCGGTAGAAACGTTCAGCGCGAAACCGTGCGTCGTGACGCCACGCGATATACGCACGCCGATCGCGCCGATCTTCGCGGGGCGGCCATCTGGCAGATCGATCCACACGCCCGTCTTCCCGCGCTCCGTGCGCGAAGGGACGCCGTAGCTGGCGAGTGCGTCGCGCATCGCGTGCTCGATCGCGCGCACGTACCCGACGAGGTCGTGCCCCTCGCCGAACGCGATGATCGGATAGCCAACGAGCTGCCCCGGGCCGTGGTAGGTGATGTCGCCACCACGATCGACCCGGTACACAGCCGCGCCCACCACGCGCAGGACGTCCCGTCCGACAAGTAGGTGATCCGTCGTCCCGCGACGGCCGATCGTGTACACGGGCTCGTGCTCGAGCAGCAGGAGCCGCTCGGCTCCTCCTGCCCGCACCCTGGTCGCGACCGCTTCCTGAAGCCGCCACGCGTCGACGTAGGGGACGCGGCCGAGCCACGTCGCGCGCAGCGCGCTAGACATTGACACCGACATGCCGCTCGGCGTGGTATGAGGAGCGCACCAGTGGTCCTGACTCGACGTGGCGGAAACCCATCGTCATTCCTTCGTCGCGGAGCTCCGCGAACTCCACCGGCGTCCAGTAACGCTCGATCGGAAGGTGCACGGGTGACGGACGCAGGTACTGGCCAACTGTAAGGACGTCGGTGCCTTGCGAGGCGATGTCGCGCATGGTCTTGCGTACCTCCTCGCGCGTCTCGCCGAGGCCGACCATGATCCCGCTCTTGCACACCAGATCAGGTGCGCGCTCCTTCGTCCGCCGCAGCACCTCGAGCGACCTCGGGTACCGCGCCTGTGGCCGGACGCGCTGGTACAGACGCTCGACCGTCTCGACGTTGTGATTCAAGATCTCCGGACGCTCTGCGAGCACCGTGTCGAGCGCCTCCGGGTCGCCGGTGAAGTCCGGGATCAGCACCTCAACGGTCGTGCCCGGCGACTGCCGCCGGATCTCCCGGATGGTCGCGGCGAAAAGCGATGCGCCTCCGTCGGGCAGCTCGTCGCGGTTGACGCTCGTGACGACCGCGTGACCGAGCGTCATCTGCGCGACCGCGGCTCCCACCCGGGCGGGCTCATCCAGATCGACGACCCCGGGGCGTCCCGTCTTCACGGCGCAGAACCCGCACGAGCGCGTGCAGGTGTCCCCGAGGATCATGAACGTCGCCGTCCCCGCGCCCCAACACTCGGCCATGTTCGGGCAGTGCGCTTCTTCGCAAACGGTGTGGAGCGACTTCGCACGCATGAGCTTGCGCAGGTTCTCGTACTCGGGACCCATGGGCAGCCGGACCTTCAGCCATTCGGGACGCGCGCGGTCGATCGGCACGACCGTGTTCGCCTGTCCGCGCCCGCGCGAGCGGGGACGCTCGACCTCGCCCGGGATCTCGAAACGGATCGGTGCGAGCTCAGCCACTAATACACCGGGACCGACGTGCCCGCGGTCTGAAGCCAGTCGCGGACCGCGGTGAGGAATCGGGCGGCGGTCGATCCGTCGACCACCCGGTGATCGAATCCGATCACGATGTTCATGATCTGTCGGATAGCGATCGAGTCGTCGTCCGTCACGACGAGCCGCTTGCGGATCGACTCGGACGAGAGGATGGCCGCCTGGCCCGGCGGCACGATCGGGCTCGACACGATAGTGCCGAGCGGACCGGTGTTGTTTAACGTGAACGTGCCGCCGGAGAGATCGTCGAGCGTCAACCGCCGCGCCTTTGCCCGATCCACGACGTCGCGGATGCCACGCATGAGCCCGGCGATGCTCTTGCCGTCGGCGTCCTTGATGACCGGGACGATAAGTCCGTCCTCGCCGAGCGCGACGGCGTAGCCGAGGTTGATCTCGCGATGACGGACGAGGCCCTGGTCTGTCCAGCTCGAGTTCACCTGGGGAACGGTCCGGATCGCATCGACCACCGCCTTCGCGATGAAGGCAGCCGGCGAGAGGTCGAAGCCTTCGCGCTCCATGAACTCGCCCCGCACCTTCTCGCGATAGCGCATGAGGTCGGTCATGTCGACCTCCATGACCGCGTGGGCGTGCGGGGCGCTCCACGCCTGCACCATGTTGTTCGCGATCGCGCGGCGCATCTGCGTGAGCGGCACGAGCTCATCCCCGGCGAGAGATGTCGCGGGCGCCGGCCGGGCCGGGACGGCCCGTGACTCTGCTTGCGGCTGCGCGGGAACGACGCGTCCAGCGGCCTGCTGTTGCGACTGACGCTGGGCGATGAAGTCCTCGACGTCTTTACGTGAAACACGCCCGCCGAGTCCGGTGCCGTCGATCTCGGAGATGTCGATGCCGTGCTCACTGGCGAGCTTGCGTACCGCCGGCGTCGCTCTCACATCAGAAAGATCGGGGCGCTCCTCGGTGGTCGTCGTTGCTGCGGATGGAGGAGACGACCCTTGAGGTGGAGGAGACGGAGCGCGCGAGGGCGGCGGCGCCGAAGCCGCGGAGGGTTGGGGTGCGCCGGGTTGAGAGGGTGTCGGCGGCTGAGGCGCCGGGACCGACGGCTGCGCTGCGGATGGTGCTGCGGACGGCTGAGGCGCGGCGGCCTCCCCGTCCGCAGTGTCGAAGACGGCGAGGAGCGTGCCGATCGGGACGGTCTGGCCCTCCTGGACCTTGACCTCTCTGAGCGTGCCCGCGACCGGTGACGGGATTTCGGTGTTCACCTTGTCCGTCTGGACCTCGACCAGGAGGTCGTACTTATTGACCTTCTCGCCCGGCTGCTTCAGCCACTTTCCGATCGTGCCTTCGGTGACCGACTCGCCGAGCTTGGGCATCTTCAGCTCGAACCCCGGCATTTCGCTCCTATCTAATACGCGGCGAGCTCGCGCATCTTCGCCGCGATCTTGGTGGGATCAGGCATGAACCAGTCTTCCTGAGGCTTGTTGTAAGGCATCGCGGGCACCTCTGGCCCACCGATGCGCATAACCGGCGCGTCCAGATCGCTGAAGGCCTCCTCCGCGATCAGGGCCGCGATCTCGGCCCCCGCCCCGAACATGCGGTTGTCCTCATACACGATCAAACACTTTCCGGTCTTCCGCGCTTCCCGCAGCACCGTGTCGGCGTCCAGGGGACGCAGGCTGCGCATGTCCACGACGTTCACCGACACGCCTTCGGCCGCGAGCGTCTCCGCGGCGGCGAGCGCGTGATGCAGCATGAGGCCGTACGCGAACACGGTGATGTCCGTACCTTCGCGTTTCACGTCCGCCGGACCCAGCGGGATCGTGTAATCGCCGTCCGGCACCTCGCCCTTCACCGCGCGATAGGTCGCCTTGTGCTCGAGGAAGATAACGGGGTCTGGGTCGCGGATCGCGCTCCGCAGCATCCCCGTGATGTCGTAGGGCGTCGACGGAACGACGACCTTGAGGCCGGGCACGTGTGCATAAAACGCCTCGACCGATTGCGAGTGATACAGCGCACCATGGACCGGCCCGCCCCACGGCATACGAATCACCATCGGAACACCGAACGAACCGTTCGAGCGATACCGCATGCGCGCGGCTTCGTTGACGATCTGCTCGAACGCCGGCGCGTGGAAGTCCGCGAATTGCATCTCGGCGATCGGCCTCAGCCCTCCGATCGCCGCTCCGATCGACACGCCGACGATGCTCGACTCCGCGACGGGGGTGTCGATGATGCGATCGGCGCCGAACTCTTCGATGAATCCATCGGACACCCGAAAGACTCCGCCCCGCACACCAACGTCCTCGCCCAGAAGGATCAGGCGCTCGTCGCGCCGGAACTCCTCGAGGAGCGTGTCGTGGACCGCCTGCACGTTCGTCTTCACGCTCATGGGCCGCGTCGCTCGGGCGCGATCGGCGGAAAATCGTCAGGGCGTCGTTCGCGCATGATCGCGTAGACGGCGCCAACGATGTCCTCGCGGTTCGGCTTCGAGAAGTAGTCGCCATCGTTCCCCACCGCGACGCGATTCGCGGTCGCCGTCAGCGTTCGAGGGCCGACGTCGAGATGGTCGATCCCGCCTTGCACCTCGGTCACCTCGCGAAGGATGTACGCCGATGCGCCGCCTGGTACGTCCTCATCGACGACCAGAAGGGCGCGCGTCTTCGCCACGGACTCCGCGATGGCGTGATCGATGTCGAACGGAAGCAGTGTCTGGACGTCAACGATCTCAGTGTCGATTCCGAGCTCCGCCAGATCCTCAGCGGCCTCGCCCGCGATCCGGCAAAGGGCACCATACGTCACAAGCGTGACGTCGGCGCCCGAACGGAGCGTCTCGGGCACGCCGAGCGGGATGGTGAACTCGCCCACATTCTCGGGAATGCGCTCCTTGAGCCGGTAGCCCGAGAGGACCTCGATGAGCAAGCCCGGGTCGTCGCCGCGCAGGAGCGTGTTGTACAGGCCCGCGGCGCGTGTCATGTCGCGAGGCACGGCGACGTGCAGGCCGCGGAGCGCCGACACGATCGTCGCCATCGGGGACCCGGTATGCCAGATGCCCTGGAGGCGATGGCCTTTGGTGCGAATGAGAACCGGCGCTTTCTGGCCTCCGCCGGTGCGCCAATGCAGCGTCGCGAGGTCGTCGGAGGCGAGCTCGAGCGCGTAGAGCAGGTAGTCCACGTACTGGATGTCGACGACGGGTCGCAGTCCGCGGAGCGCGGCGCCGATCCCTTGCCCGAGGATGGTCGCCTCGCGGATCCCCGTGTCGATCACCCGCTGATCGCCGTGCTTGGCCTGCAGCCCCTCGAAGACCAGGTTCACGTCGCCGAGCTTCCCGACGTCCTCGCCGAGGATGACAATGCGCGGGTCGCGCCCGAGGTTCTCATCGAAGCAGCGAACCAGGACGAGCCGGCCATCCACGGCCTCCGCCCCTTCGACATAGGTCGGCGCGACCGCGCCGATACGCAGCGGCGACTCCGCCGAGCGGCTGTAGAGATACGAGTTGAAGCGCTCGTCGTTCTGCCTCGCGTACGACTCGAAGAAGGCCGCGAGCTCCGCGCGAGCGGGACCATCGTGACCGCGTAGTGCAACGAGCGCGCGCCGGGCAACCGCCGCGACAAGGCGCCGGCTGGGCGCTTCCGCCGAGCGCAGCTCGTCGACGATCCGCGAAAGATCCGCATTCGCCTCTCGTCCGGCCTGCAGGGTCGCGGAGAGGGCGCGCGCACGATCGTCGCGGATCGGCGCCTGGTACGCCTCCCACGCCTCCTCGCGGATGCGTTCGACGTCGGCGCGTTCGGTCCGCTCGATCTCATCGAGGGTCCCCGCGTCGACCAGCCCCTCGTGGAGGATCCACTCGCGCATCCGCCGTATCGGATCGAACTCGATCTCGAAGAGCAGGCGGTCCTTCGACTTGTACCGCTCGTGCGAACCGCTCGTCGAATGACCCTGTGGCTGCGTCATCTCCGTCACATGCACGACCGAGGGCACATGCTCGCGCCTCGCGTGCTCGACCGCGAGCTGGTACACGTCGCAGCAGGCGAGATAGTCGTGGCCCTTCACGGTGTGGAGGTCGTAGCCACCGCCGCCATCGGAGCGCTGGAATCCCTGGAGCAGTGCGGAGATCGAGCCCTTCGTCGTCTGCAGCTCGTTGGGGACCGAGATCCCGTAGCCATCGTCCCACACCGAGATCACGAGCGGGATCTGGAGGACGCCTCCAGCGTTGAGGCTTTCCCAGAACACGCCCTCGGTCGTCCCAGCGTTGCCGATCGTCGCGAAACACACCTCCTCGCCGTTGCGGGAAAAGCCCCGCGAGACGGTGCGGGCGGCCGGTGAGCCGCGATAGAGCTTGGAGGCCCACGCGAGGCCGATCGCGCGCGGCATCTGGGAGCCCACGGGAGAGAGATCGGAGGCCGACTGTCCGCTCGCCAGCAGATCCTTCCAGCGTCCGCGCTCGTCGAGCGTGCGCGTCGCGAAGTGGCTCAGCATCTGGCGCCCCGCGGAGTTCGGATCGCGGACCACGTCGGGATCCGCGTACAGCTGCGCGAAATACTGCGAGAGGTCGGCGAGTCCGGCCGCGAACATGAACGTCTGGTCGCGGTAGTACCCTGAGCGCCAGTCGCCGGGGCGAAA
>Ga0209056_10001119_pt1 | contig 29558 bp, 28 predicted proteins | sample GraSoiAngelo_114_FD_185876 | JGI IMG/M metagenome (GOLD analysis project Ga0209056, IMG submission 185876) | Grasslands soil microbial communities from the Angelo Coastal Reserve, California, USA - 14_0903_13_40cm (SPAdes) (version 2) | ecosystem: Environmental > Terrestrial > Soil > Grasslands... | reverse complement strand
GCTAAGACACCTAGCGTCCGCAACGGTGCGCAAGCCTGTGAAAGCACGCGCAAAAAGTCATTCTTGAATTATGAGTCCCCTGCTCTAACCGCTGAGCTACAGGCCGTGCGCGCTGACCCACGAACATCGAACATCCAACGTTCAACGTCCAATGATTGGGCTGCGTCTTTTGCAAACCATCACATCTGTCATTCTGAGCGAAGCGAAGCTGCAACGCAGCGGGCGCAGTCCGCGAGGCCAGGCTTTCAATCTCAGTTCAATTCTGCCCGATCCGGCACAAAGAAACAGACGAGACATGTTTGAAAGATTCACCTCAAGCTTCGCATTTCGTTGCAGCTCTTCGCTCAACATGACAACGCTATTGTGAATGAGCTTTCGTAAGTTTCGCCTGCACACGCCAAAACGTGCGACTTGGCAGCCTGTTTAAATTTTCTTTGCCGATTGCTCATCCCGATTTGGAATCATGAAGTGATTCGCGGAAGCCTCGCTGTCGTCGAAATCGTAATTCTCAGCACGCTGGTCCTCGCAACGCGCTGCGCGAATTATCAGGACGTCTTTGTCGCCGGGAACGTTTACTTCGTTGATTCGGATTGTTACGCGCGCATGACGCGCGTGCGGGTGTGCGCGACAAAGCCGGGACTGATCCTCCGCCATCATGATTTTGAGAATTTCCCGCAAGGGACGACTCCACACACAACGGCGCCGTTAGATTATTTGATTCTAGGGCTGGCGCTTCCGTTGAAACCATTCACCGCGCAGCCACTCGACATGGCGGGAGCCTTTGTTTCGCCACTGCTTGCGCTAACCGGCGCCTGGTTCCTCTGGTGGTGGTCGCGACGAATGAAATTCCGGTACCGTTGGGTAGTGCTGATCCTGTTTGCGATCAGCCCGATTCTCGTTCATGGGACGGAGGTAGGCAGGCCCGATCATCAGTCGTTACTAATCCTGCTGGTCACGATCGGAATTTGCGCGGAGTGGCGCTTGCAAACAGCAGCCGACCCGCCTTCGCGCAGCTCCGGCGCGGCAGGCACGGCTGCCGCTACAGAACTGAACAGATTGGCTGTGGTCAGCGGAGCCGCGTGGGGGTTCGCGCTATGGGTGTCCGCTTACGAACCACCGGTGCTCTTCTTCATTGTGTTAGTCACAAGTTTTCTACTGAATCCGCGGGCGCTTTTCGGACAAGATCGGCGCGCAGGATGGATATTGTTCGCGACGATTATCGCGGCTGCACTTCTGATTGAGCGACGTGCGCCGTCGTTCGCGATCCCTGAATCGAGCGCGATTTTCAAAAACTGGGCGAGCACGATTGGCGAGCTCGCGCACGTTTCACCGGCAAACCCGGTCTGGTTTCGCTGGTGCGGGTACCTGGTGTTGCTCGCGCCTTTCTTGATCTGGATCAGCGTCAGGGCGCGAAAAGATGGTGCGGAGGGACTGCACGCCCTAGCGATTTATGTGCTCTCGATCGCCACCTATTTCTTGACGATCTGGCAGGCGCGCTGGGCTTATTTTTTTGTTTTGATTTTTGCGTTAGCGCTTCCAGAGCTGCTCGCGCCAATCAAATCGGGCACAGCAGTGTGGATTGCATTTGTGTTGTCGATGTTTCCCGTTTTGCGTGATTGGGACGAAACGCTTTGGCCGAACGAAACGCAACTGGCGAGCCACTTGGAAAAGCAGGTTGAATCGGCGCAAATTCGCGAGGTTGCGCTCACGTTGGCCTCATCTGAGTTGCAACCTTTCCTTGCACCGTGGTGGCTTTCACCCTCCATCGCTTATTGGTCGGGGCAGCCCGGGGTAGCGGGAAGCTCGCATGAAAGCCTGGAGGGGATCGAGGATAGCGCGCGTTTTTTTCTTTCTGACGATCAGGAACGAGCGCGCTCAATTCTCCACAACGACAACGTGGCGTGGGTTTTCGCGTACGATTCGCAACGCGTAACGCAAAACTCGGCAGCCGTCCTGAACGAGGCAGTTCCTACCGGTCCCCTCTGCCGCGTTTTGGATCGAACCCCTAGCCATGCACCGCCGTTTCTGATTTTTTCCGCGCAAACGCCAGCGTGCAAGCTCTACCGGGTGAACATCGAAAGGTAAAAAGAAAAAACTTTTCACTCAGAAAAGAGAATCCGTTGACAGGCATCGACGAGTGTCACATTACTACCAGATGCTCAAAAGATTCGTCCCGCAAAGGCCGGCGCCCCCGATTCGAGAAGAACCACGGACTCCGGTTCCGGATGACCACGATCATCTTGCGAGTCGCGAAGAGTCAGCACCAAAACCAACTACAATCGATAATTCAAATCCAAAACCTAATCCTATGGCAGACCACGGAGGCAAAGACATCCTTTCGAGCGATGTCGAAATCAAAGGCTCGATCAAGTTCCAGAAAGAACTGCTCATCGACGGTAAAGTCGAGGGTGACATCAACTCGGACGGCGTTTTGACGGTCGGTGAAAACGCTGAGATTCGGGGTGAAATCAAAACCAAATCGATCACCGTCTATGGCAAAGTGCACGGCAATATCACCGTTGGCGAACGGTGCGAGCTGAAATCCAAATGCGTGTTGCAGGGAGATCTCAAAGCAGCGCGTCTTGTGATTGAAGAAGGAGCGACTTTTATCGGGAAATCGGAAGTCACCACCGGCGCGTATTCGGCAAAAGCCGCCCAGCGGCCGGAAGTTGTTCGGTCCAGCGAGCCAATCAAGGCGGCATTCGGGCGCGCCTAAAGAAAGGTTTCGGCAAAGAATCCAGTGGCCAATCCGTCGCCTGCAAAAGTCAGTGCGGAATGTCCGCACTGCGGCTTCAAGCAGATGGAATACGCGGCGGCGAAGAGTTCGATCTGTCGCCAGTGCAGCCGTTCTTTTTCTCCGTTTGCGCCGAAGCCCGGTCTGAAGCTGCGGACGACGGAAGAAACGCCAGCCCAAGAGACTTCCTCCTCGATCTTTGGCCGGCTCGAGGATTTTTGGAAGCGGCAAACCAGTTCTCTCGTCGAGTGTTTCGAATGTAAACGCAAACAGCAGGTCTCTGGCGCCGCAAGTTCGACAATCTGCCCCTCATGCAGCGCGCATATTGATCTGCGCGATTACAAAATCGTCAGTGGATTCAGTCGAAGCATTCGCACTCGCGGCAACGTGCATCTTTCGGGCAAAGGCGATTTGGCCAGCAGTAGTGTGGTTTGCCGATCGGCTCTAATCGAAGGCAGGCTGCGCGGCAATCTTCATTGCGACGATACCGCGACGATCAGTTATTCAGGCAAAATTCCGGGCCGCATCAGCGCTCGACACGTGGTCGTCGAGCGGAAATCCGATATTCACTGTTTTCGAACAGTTCGCGGGGAGAATATCGAAATCAAAGGCAGGATGTCTGGAGAAATCATCGCTCAAACGGTGACGGTCCATAAAAAGGGATCACTGGAAGGCGATGTCACCGCGCGAGCGATCAGCGTGGAAAAAGGCGGGATGTTTTCCGGCCAGCTCGCCATCGGTCAAGTCGGCCTGACACAAGGGGAATTGCTGCAGGAACGGCCAGCGATTGCCTCACAAACAACCGAGTCCAGTTTCCCAGATCCGGTGGCGCGCCCATTGCCGGCGACGTAGCAACCATCAGGTTCATGCGAAGACTGCATCCACGCAGTCCTTACGAAAGACTCGGCGGTTATGTTCATCTGCCGCGTTTGATCGATAAGGCCAGGCTGCACCGGAAAGGCTTGCTTGACGGTTACAACTATAAAACCGTCGGGTTCGACAAACATTTGCTGGCATTCCTTAAAATCGACGGCGACGTATTTGAAGAGATCGCCAACAAGCTTGAACATGACGAAGCAATTTCGGCGTGGGTACAGAAAAACGGAGTGCAACATTCGCCAGAAGCCATCGAACAGTGGAACCACGCGATGATTTCGCGTCATCCTGATACGGCCGCGAAAAAAGCGCGCTTCCAGCATTTTCTCAAAGAAGCAGGCGGCGAAAGTCGCAAAGATATCCGGACCTATTTCGATCTGATCGAGTTTGATGAAGGACGATTGAAATGAACGCTATTAGCTAAGGCGTTACGTCGTTACATCGGTTTCTGTTGTAACCGCGTAACTGTTTTAACGGTCACCCTGCCGAAGCGAATATCCTGTCCGCGTTCTCTAACGTTTCTTTGCTGCCGATATCGAGCCATTTGCCTTTGATCTGGAAGGTCTTCACCGGTCTTCGCGGGTAGAGCCACTGCACGAAACGGCCGGGCTGATCTGCATTATTTCCCGCAGCCAGATACGTCCTCAAAAGCGAGAGGACCGGAGGCGAGTAATAATAAAGAGCTATCGCTGCGAGTGTCCCGTGCGGATTCTGTGGTTTTTCCTCAAAGCGGGTGATGATTCCTTCGGCATCAACGGTGATGTTACCGTACTTCTTGATCGCTTCAGTGTCGGCGACGTCATGCACCGCAACGGTTACTTCGCTGCCTTTGGCGTACGCCACAAAATCTGCCAGCGAATCCGTGAATAAATTATCGCCGGCGGCGATTAACAAGCTGCTTCCGGACAGGTTCTCTTGCGCGATTACGAAATCAATATCTCCGATTGCGCCAAGCTTGTCGTTATCGCTGGTGGAACCGTCGTTAACGATTTTGAATTTCAGTTCTGGATGACGTTTTTGGTACTGCTGACTCCACGCTTGGAAATCCGCCGCGAATTTATCGTTGGTCACGACATAAATTGTTTCCAGGTCGGGACTGCCAACAAGATTGTCCACCAGCCACTCGATGATGGGTTTGCCTCCAATCACGAGCAGCGGTTTCGCTTTATTCAGCGTCAACGGGTAAAGGCGCGTGGCGTACCCGGCAGCGAGAATCAGAACGTTCATGAGATCAAGACAGTTGGCAACGAGGCGGGAAAACGCTCCTGTTTTCTTTAATGTTTTGGCTAGCCGCGCAAAATCGCATGCTTCAGATGCTGCTGGACCGCCCGTATCCGTTGCAAATCGGCAATCTTTGCGTGACTGAAAGCATCCACCGCATAAAGCGTATCGATCGCCGCGCCGGCCTGGGTATTAATTCGAAAAAGCGGGACCAAGATATTCTCGCGATCAAGGCAGCTGAGCACATCATAAAGCAGTCCGATACGGTCCGCGGCTTGAAATTCAATCAGTGTGTAAGTCGGATGCGTTTTGTTGTCGATGGTGATGCGCGTGGGAAATTCAATGCCGACGGCCGGGCGAAGGCTCGAGCGCTTCGCTTTTTCGATCGGTGGGCCAAAATCGAAGGTCTCGTCCTCGAGCGCTCGCTGCAGCGTTCGTTCTACCAGGTCGAAATCGCGCGGACTCGAAACGGGTCGCGCCTTCGTATCACAAACACGGAAAACGCCAAGCACCGCATTGTCGTCACGTGGAAAAATATCGGCGCTCAAAATGTTTAACGGAACGACGGAAAACGAGCCTGCGACTTTCGCCAGAAGCCGTTCACGTTCCCACGTGCAGAAGGCCATCACAGTGTGCCCCTCCTCGGGAACGACCTTCCATTCGACCGCTGGAGCGAGCGGAAATTCTCTTGCACTTAAAATGTTCTCCAGAAACGACCGAAACAATTTTACGTGCTCGACGATCTCCGGCACGCTGGTGGCACGGAAATAGTGGTCGGGCATGTATTCAAAGTGCGATTCGATTTCCTCCGCGTACTCTGGTGAAAGATTCTCGGCAACAGAGGCGCGCAAGCTTTCCCGGGCAATTCTGGTTTGTTCATGATAAGATTTCCGATCGGCAAGGTAACGCGAGCTGTCGTGAAACAACTGCCACACGAGCGATTCCTTCCAATCGGACCAGGTATCCGCGCTTGTACCCTGGCCATCGGCTAGAGTCAGCAGCATCAGGGCATCCAGGTTTTTCTGCTCTTTAATGATTTGCGCAAATTCCATCACTGTGGTGGGGTCATCGAGATTTCTCTGCTGCGCCATCTTGGACATAGTGAGATGGTGATCGACCAGCAGTATGAGCGATTTCCGCTGCTCGGGTGTCAATTGCAAACGGGCGGCGACCCGCTGAGCGAACAGTGCGCTCGCTTCCGAGTGTGGCCGGCCAACAGCTTTACCGCTGTCGTGCAAGAGCAGTGCAAGATAGAGCACAAAGGGATCCGGGAGTCGCTCAAACAATTTGCGATAATGAATCAGCTTCGGATCATCGGTCTTTGCCAGCGCATCAAGTTTGTCGATGCATACCAGCGTGTGCTCGTCGGCGGTATACCGATGCAAGAACTCGTGCTGCACAAGGCAGGTGAGCTGACCAAATTCGGGAATGTAGCGGCCAAGAAAATCGACACGGTGCATCATTCGCAAGATGCGACCTACTCTGCCTTTCTGGGACAGAATCGATTTGAAGATCGCACGCGGCCCGCGCGCGTATTGATATGTCCGGGTCACGTGCCGCAGGCTTCTGCTCAAAAAATCCTCCAGCTCCGGACTAATATCCACCTCGTGTTCTTGCGCCAGCTCAAACGCGCGCATTATCTGCTCGGGATCATTGCGAAAAACATCGCGACGCGCCGGGTGCAATTGTTTGTTTTCGATAAAGAAAAACTGACCAAGCGGGGTCTTGTTGGCTCGTGCTAATGGAAGGAAACTGAAAAGGGAGCGTGTCTTGCTCGTGACGTGTCCGCGCACGAATTGCTGGGTAATCCGCTCGGTTACGCGCAGGATGTTTCTCGTGTGACCGTAGTAGTCCCGCATGAGCGATTCACTGCGGAGCTGGCCTTTGCGAGCGGAATACCCAAGCCGGCTGGCGATTTGTTCCTGCAAATTAAGATGCAGTATGTCTGTGGCGCGCCCGGTCGCGTAATGCAAGTCTGTGCGCAGGCGCAGAAGAAAATCGTATGCTCTCTCGATCCGGCGTTGATCGCTTTCGCTCAGCCAGTCTTTGCCGACCAGTTGGTTGGTACTCAGAGAACCCTCTTTAAAGTAGGTGATCCAAAGCAGATTTTGATAGTCGCGCAGCCCGCCGCAGCCACTCTTCAGATTTGGTTCTTGCAGAAAAACACTGTCGCCGAATTTTTTGTGGCGGGCGACTTGATCGTCCATGCGCATCTCGACGTAGTCACGTTCGTGGCCCACAACGCATTTTGCGCGAAACTGCTCCCGAAATTCTCGAGCCAGCTGGGTGTCACCCGCGAGGAATTGCGCCTCCAGCATTGCGGTCTTCGTGCGCATATCGCTGTTAGCCTGGGCAATGGCTTCTTTGATCGAACGCGTGGAGTGTCCGACTTTGAATCCGCTGTCCCACAAAAGATACAGGATTTGGTTCACCATCTCTTTCAACCGCGGCGAAACCTCCGCGGACTGTCGATGCAAGAGCATCACATCTACGTCGCTGAACGGATTGAGCTCACCCCGGCCATATCCGCCAAGAGCAATGAGCGCCAGGGGCAGCTCAAGCTCGCCATTTTCGCGAGCAGCAACGGACGACGCAGCACCGAAAGCGTATCGCAACAAAACATTCACCAGTTCGGCTCGGCGCGCGCAAATCTCGCGTCCGCTACCACCGGCCTGGTGCCTTAGGCGCAACCGGTGCTCTTCGACCTTGAGAAATTTTTTGTAGAGCGGCAACACCTCGGTGGGACGTCTTGCGCCTGTCGGGGCAAGCCGGCTTTCGGCGTGCGCCAGAACTTTCTCCAGTTCTCGAGATGCTTTCATTGCGTACGGTGGGGGAACAATTTAAGTCGGAAATCCAAAATCAAAACTGCGCATCGTTGCGCTGTAGGGTGCGCTGTCCTCAGCGCATCGGCGGTTGGTATCGAATAAGACTCCGCTGAGACAGGGGACGCTACAAACCAGTTCAGTATTTCAGAAATGAAGTGACTGGCGTGGGCTCGAGTTGTTTGCGTCCGTGCAGGAATTGCAGCTCAATTAGAAATTGCGCTTCGAGGAGATCTCCTCCGGCTTTCCGGATCAGGACAGCCGCAGCAGCTGACGTTCCACCAGTAGCCAGCAAATCATCCACGAGCACGACTCGCTCGCCCGCTGTCACGGCGTCCGTATGCATTTCCATTTCCGCCTGGCCGTACTCCAGCGAATACTTGGCGGTCGCAGTCATGTACGGGAGTTTGCCGCGCTTGCGGATCGGAACAAACCCAATGCCAAGTTCGTATGCCACAGTCGATCCGAAAAGAAAACCGCGTGCGTCGATCCCGACGATTTTATCGATATTTTTCCCACGACAGCGCTCCAGGAACAAATCAATCGACGCCCGGAACAGAAGTGGGTCGCTCAAGATGGGGGTAATGTCTTTAAACACGATTCCTTTTTTTGGAAAATCCCGCACGTCGCGTACGGCGGCACGGAGTTGTTCGACGAGCGCAGAGGGCATCGGCGCGAACGCTAGCGGTTTGGCGTAAAACGTCAATATGGCGCGTTACCAGATTACGACGCCTCTGCCTCCTTTCTCCCTGGTTTCTTTTTCTCCAAGCAGGCATCCGCCATCTCTGGAAGAGCGACGAAAGGACAAAGACGGCCGAAATACCGAGCGCGGAACTACAGCTCAACAAATCCCATAGCAGAACTGGCCGTTGATAATCCCCAACATGGATCAAATTTCCTGTATTGACTGGTGCTTCCACTCAGGTGGCAGACCCATTGCAGAATTGCCAATTCGGAACGGCAACCTAAGATTAGACTGCCCAGTGGACCGTTATCTTCTCGTTGCTTCGACGATCTGTTTTCTGGCAGCGGTGGTACACACCGTTTTCGAGTTACGTACCGGAGTGTTTCGCACGATGCGATTCAATTTTTTTTCAATCGGATTAGGCTTTCTTCTCCAGACAGCATTTTTGTCGGTCCGTGGTCATGAGCTAGGGCGTTGTCCAATTACAAACCTATTCGAGGTTTTCATCTTTCTCGCTTGGTCGGTAGCGTTCATCTACATGCTGGTAGGGCCGGCGTACCGCCTTTCGCTAATGGGGGCATTCACCGCGCCGCTGGTGTTGTTGCTCCAGGGTTTTGCTTTAATGGCGCCGATTGACGCTCGGTATCCGGTAAACGTTCCGGCGAATTCCTGGCTGGAGTTTCATGCATCAATTTCTCTGGTGGCCTATGGCGCATTCGCGCTCGCTTGCATTGCGGGCGTCATGTACCTCGTACAGGAACGCCAACTCAAGACACACCATTTGCATTCCATCTTTTATTATCTGCCGCCGCTGACCAACCTGTTCGCAGCGATTACGCGCCTGCTGTGGTGGGGCTTTGCACTCTATACCGCCGGAATTGTGAGCGGGTTTTTTACCGGTCATCCCTTGCCCCGCATCCAGGTGGTGGCCGCGATTGCGCTTTGGCTCCTGTACGCCGCAATCTTGCAAGCTCGCCACTTGAAGTGGCTTGCGCCAAAACGTGTGGCCGCGCTATGCATCATTGGTTTCAGCGCAGCGTTGGCCCTTTTGTGGGGAATTACGTTTACTGCGGAGCTACATCCGATGCCATGAATCTTTTCTGTATCGGATTAAGTCATCACACTGCTAACGTGACGACCCGGGAGCAGTTCGCGGGCAACGCCACGGCGGAATCGATCGCGAGCCAGGCCGGTTGCACCGAAGCGCTACTCCTGACAACGTGCAACCGTGTGGAGGTTTATGTAGTCTCAGACAAGCGGATTTCCACCGACGAAATTGCGCGATGCCTCATGGAGAAGACAAACTGCAACCTTCACAGCTACGCCCCTCCGTTCTATCGGTACGAGGACCACAAATGCGTGCAGCATCTCTTCCGAGTCGCATCCGGGCTGGATTCGATGGTGGTCGGCGAGAGTGAGATATTTGGCCAGGCAAAGAAAGCATACGAATCAGCCAGAACGTCGGGAGCAGTTGGTCCGTATTTGCATCGTTTGTTTCAGCGAGCGTTTCGGGTGGCGAAACAAGTGCGTACGCATACCGAAATTGCTCGCGGCGCCGTGTCCGTCGGCTCCGTTGCGGTCGAGTTAGCTCAGAGGATTTTTGGCAACCTAAGCGAGTGCAAAGTGCTTGTGCTCGGGGCCGGTGAAACCAGCGAGCGCACGGCGCGTGCGCTTGTCTCGCGCGGGGTTATCGATCTTCGCGTCAGCAATCGCTCGCTTGGTCGCGCTCATGATCTGGCGCAGGCGGTTGGCGGCTGCGCCGTGCCGTTCGATGATTGGGCGAGGCAATGTCGCGAAATCGATATTCTGCTCACATCAACAGCCTCGGAAACGCCGCTATTGGCGCCGGACATACTCGCACCGATGCTACGCGAGCGATTGGATCGTCCGCTTTTCATCATCGACGTCGCCGTGCCGCGCAACGTCGATCCCAGCGTGAACAAAATGGAAGGTGTTTATCTTTACGATATCGATTCGATACGCTCTGTGGCAGAGCAATCCCTCGCGTTGCGACGCCAGCAGGTCGCAGCGGCCGAGGCAATCATTGCCGATCACGTCACCGAATTTGTCGATTCAATCTCGCGAGGGTTAGCTCGCACGTCGCACATAGCCGGGCAGGCCTCGATCGGCGAAAATCCCCTGCGCGCTTCGCAGCTGTAGCGGCGGTCTATGACCCCCGACGATCGAAAGAAGAGACTGCATCGGCTTGAGTTGATATACGTTCGATCACCTATCTACTTTGTAACCACCAGTACCTTCCATAGGCGGAAACTTCTCGCGAGCGAGGCAACTCACGACGCCCTTGTCGAGTTCGCGGTGCAAGGTCCCACGCATGGCGCGTGGGTAGGCAACTACGTCCTGATGCCGGATCACCTACACGCATTCGTTACAACGGACGATCAGAAGATAATGCTCTCCGTTTGGATGAAGTCGCTGAAGAATTCGATCTCGAAAAATTTGAGGAGAAAAAGAGTGGTTGCGCCTCATTGGCAAAAGACTTTTTTCGATCATGTGCTTCGGAGCAATGAATCATACTCAGAAAAGTGGAATTACGTTCGCGAGAATCCGGTGCCAGCGGGCTTGGTAAAAACAGCGGTGGAGTGGCCTTTCATGGGCGAAATTTTTCGACTGGAATGCCGTTCCGACTAATCGTTATCGGCGGTCACAAACGGCCGCTACAGAAGGCGCCATGGCCGCTTCAAAAATCATCCTCGGCACACGCGGCAGCGAACTGGCGCGCACGCAGAGCCGGTTGGTCGAGAATGTAATTCGAAGCGCGCATTCCGATGTGGCAATCGAAATCAAAATTATCGCGACCAAAGGTGATGACGCGAAAATTGTCGACCCGTGTGCAGGCCGAAAAGGATTATTCACTGCGAACATCGAAAGAGCTCTACTTACAGAGGAAGTAGATGTTGCGGTCCACAGCGCAAAGGATCTGCCGAGCGAACCGAGCATGGGAGCTAAAATCGCGGCGGTCCTTCCCCGAGCACCGATCGATGACATGCTAGTGTCCAAACACCGGCGCGGTCTGGCCTGTCTCCCTGGCGCCGCCATCGTCGCGACCGGCAGCGTACGAAGGAAACACCAGCTGCACTGGCAACGCGCAGACCTCAACGTCATTGATCTTCGCGGTAACGTGCCGACACGGTTGCGAAAACTCGCGCAGAACAACTGGGATGCGATCGTTCTGGCTCGCGCCGGACTGGAGCGTCTGGGCTTTTTACGGACGCACACGGAAATCGACTTTGAAGGTCGGCAATTTTTTCTTGAAGTCCTTCCCCACAGAATTTTTTTACCCGCAGGTGGTCAGGGCATAATTGCTCTCCAAATTCGAGCTAATGATCAAAGCACACGCGCGCTTCTCGATCCGGTAAACGACCGCGACACGTTGCTTTGTCTGGAGGCAGAGCGAGAATTTCTTCATGGGCTCCAAGGTGATTGCAATTTTCCAGTCGGCGTGCTGGCGACGATCAGCGACGGCAAGATGAAAATGCGCGGGCAACTCTTCGAAGCTGGATCACAAGCGCCGCGAGAAGCTGAAGTGGTCGGCTCCTTCGATGCAGGCGAGACATTAGCGGCACAATTGTTGCGAATGATCAGGCAAGACCGCGGACAAGGGTAAGAGCAATGGCCAACACCGCGAACAATGATGGAACGGTTTATCTGGTTGGTGCCGGACCAGGGGACCTCGGTTTGGTGACGTTACGCGCAAAGGAGTGCATCGAGAACGCGGACGTGCTCGTTTACGACCATCTGGCAAATCCGGACATGCTCGGCTGGGCTCGAGACAATGCTGAAATCATCTATGCCGGGAAACAACCTGGCGAAAGTCGGACTCAGCAGGAAATTAATGCTCTGCTAATCGATAAAGCGCGCGAAGGAAAAATAGTAGTCCGGTTAAAAGGCGGCGATCCATTTGTGTTTGGCCGAGGCGCGGAAGAAGCGCAGGAGATCGCGAATGCGGGAATACCGTTTGAAATTGTCCCGGGGGTCACTTCAGCCATCGCAGGGCCGGCGTACGCAGGCATCCCGTTGACGCACCGGGCGCATAACTCCCATGTGACATTCTTTACCGGCCATGAAGACCCAGCGAAGACAGAAAGCGCCATCGATTATGCTGCGTTGGCAAAGCTCGGCGGCACGCAAGTCATGCTAATGGGTATGGAGCGACTTGGAGCGGTTACCGGCGAAATGTTGAAGCATGGTGTTCGTGGCGATCTACCGGTTGCGCTAGTTTGCCGGGCCACAACGGGTCAGCAGGAAACACTTACGGGCACGGTCTCAGATATCGCCCAAAAAGCTTTGGCAAAAGGTTTTGAACCGCCGGCAGTAGCTGTGTTTGGCGGTGTTGTCTCGTTGCGGGGCAATCTCAACTGGTACGAGAAACGCCCGCTCTTGGGAAAAAGAATTGTCGTGACGCGAACACGCAAGCAGGCGAGCGTGTTGAGTAACAAACTCCGCGCGCTTGGCGCGCATGTTATCGAATTACCCACGATCCGGCTCGAGGCGCCCAGCAACTTGCGCGAATTCGCGGAGTTGGTGCAAGACGCCCACGGCTACGACTGGATCGTGTTCACGAGCGTGAATGGCGTCGAAGCGTTTTTCGATATTTTCTTCAAGCTTTACGACGACGCCCGTGAGATCGGCGGCGTGCGTATCGCTGCCATCGGACCAGCGACAGCGCAACGGGTCAAAGATTTTCACCTGCATGTCGACCTTCAGCCGGAAGAATTCGTGGCGGAAGCAGTGGTGCGCGAATTCAAAAAACAGGGAAGCATGGAAAATGAGCGCATCCTCGTCGTGCACGCGGAGAAGGCACGAGACGTTTTGCCCAAAGAACTCTCGGTCGCAGGCGCGATCGTGGACGAAGCGTTCGCATATCGGACAGTGCCCGAGGCGCGCGATACCAGCGGCGCGCGTCGGCAACTGGCGGAGCACGGGGCCGACTTGATCACATTCACCAGTTCGTCCACCGTAGAAAATTTCCTTGCGCTCGGCCTGCCGTGGCCAAAAGGAATGCGCATCGCCAGCATCGGCCCGATCACGTCAAAGACTGTGCGTGATCAAGGACTTATCGTCGATATCGAGGCGCGCCGGCACGATATTGACGGGTTAGTACAGGCGATCAGGGAGCTATTTGCTCGTTGAATCGTTAATACAGTTTGGTCGTTACAACATTTCCAAATCTAGCTCTGTGTAACCGTTGTAACTTTTGTAACTGTCTCAGGCGTTGAATCGGAATTTCATTCGGGCGCGCTTGGCATTGGCTCTCGCCTTGCGGCGATGCTTTTGCGAAGGCGTCTCGAAGGCGCGCAAGCGCCGGACTTCGTCGAGAATGCCCTCGGAGTCCAGCTTGTTTTTCAGCCGTTTCAATGCGCGGTCGACCGGTTCACCTTTGCGCACAATCACTTCTGGCATCAATAATCACTCCCCTCGCTTTAGAAAATACTGTAAATCGGGTGACCGGGAGAGTACTCGGCGGAGCCCTGCCCGTCAAATCTGCCCGAAACAGCTCTTTTGACGTTGATTCCGTGTAAATTTTCCACACGTTGGCCACCGTCACATCGCTGCCCAAGAACCTCTGCAGCGCATTCGCGATTGTGTTTAAGTCTGTTTGCATAAAAAATCACAATCGCTTGCTGTTGACGTTCAAATGAGGCTTGGAAGATAAATTTTCATCATGCAGGACGCACTTACGCCAATGATGCAGCAGTACCAGCGACTGCGGAAAAGCATTCCGCCCGATACGCTGTTGCTGTTTCGGCTCGGCGATTTTTACGAGATGTTTTTCGACGACGCGAAAGAAGCATCGACGCTCCTGAACGTAGCGTTGACCAAGCGCAACGGCGTGCCGATGTGCGGCGTCCCCTATCATGCGGCCCACGGGTACATTCGCAAACTGATCAAGGCGGGTCGGCGCGTCGCCATTTGTGATCAGATGAGTGAGCCACAACGCGGCCGAAAAATTGTCGATCGCGAAGTCACTCAGATCATCAGCGCCGGAACGGTAAGCGAATTAAGCTGGCTTGATGCCAAGCGCGCGAATTATCTCGGCGCTGTCTATGCGGATGCCGGTGTGTTCGGTTTTGCGTATACCGATCTAAGTACTGGCGAGTTTCGATTAACCCAGGCGCAGGATCGAGAATCGCTGCTGGACCAGCTCGCGCGGGTTTCGCCCGCTGAATTGCTGATTAGCTCGGAACAGAAGCCGCAGATCGGCGAACTCTATCACGCCCTCGAATACGACAGCTACGCGTTTTTGCTGGAACAGGCAAGCTTCACATTGCGCGAACATTTCAAGGTCCAATCGCTCGACGGCTTTGGTTGCGTCCAGATGCCTGCCGCTGTGTCTGCAGCGGGGGCTATCGTGCATTACTTGAAGCATCAACTGCGACGGAAAATCGAGCACGTCACCTCTTTACGCTGTGATGCACCCGCGGATTACGTCCTGCTCGACTCCGCCACACAAGCCAACCTTGAACTGGTCGAGTCGCGCGACGCGCGAGATGCGAGCCTCCTTTCCGTTCTTGATCGGACGGAGACATCGATGGGCGCCCGAAAACTGCGCACATGGATTCTGCAGCCTTTGCGTGATGTCGCGGAGTTGCAGCGACGCCAGCAAATGATCGCCGATCTTTTGCAGGAGCCGGATTTGCTCGCGTCGATTCGGGTAGAATTAAAATCGATCCGGGACATCGAGCGCTCCGGTGGACGATTGAGTCAGGCCTCTGGGAACGCGCGCGACCTCGTGGCACTGAAAACTTCTCTCGAACAAGTCCCGAAACTGAAAAGCGAATTACAAAAACTGATCGATCGAATTGAGTTTGGCGCGAACCCTGTTGAGGCAGCCGTGTCGGCTGCAAACCAGCCACAGCAGGCGGTACGCCTGCCACTACTGCTTCAGGGCGAAATCCGTGAACTGCCTGCGCTGGCCGAGAAACTCACACGTGCTTTGGCCGATGCCCCCCCACTCACCGTGAAAGAGGGCGGTATTTTCTGCGACGGATATGACCGCGATCTTGACGCGCTGCGCCAGGCGTCGCGCGACGGGAAAAATTGGATCAGCCATTTACAGGAGCGCGAGATCGCAGCGACGGGCATCAAATCGCTCAAGGTCCGTTACAACTCCGTGTTCGGTTATTTCATCGAAGTCACGAAATCGAATCTCCCAAATGTGCCCGCCCACTATACGCGGAAGCAAACGACCGCGGGCGGTGAGCGATTCATCACGCCGGAGTTAAAGGAGATAGAGGCAAAGATCCTTGGCGCTAACGAACGCGCCCAGAATCTCGAGTACCAATTGTTCCAGAAATTGCGCGACGAAACCCTGCGCGAGATCGAGGCAATCCAGAAAACCGCAGAGGCAATCGCGGTGCTCGATGTGCTCTGCGCGCTCGCCGAGACGGCTCGACTGTTTCGCTATTGTCGGCCGGAATTGAACGATTCGCTCCGGCTCGTCATCAAAGATGGGCGCCATCCTGTGCTCGATCAAAATCTTATCGATGAAAAGTTTGTGCCTAACGACACGGAGCTCGATGGCGAAACTATTCGCATGGCCATCGTGACCGGACCGAACATGGCCGGCAAATCGACTTACATCCGGCAGGTCGCGCTCATTGTGTTGATGGCCCAAATCGGCAGTTTTCTCCCAGCGGAAAGCGCAGAGGTCGGATTGGTCGATCGTATTTTCACCCGGGTCGGCGCCAGCGACGATCTGGCCCGGGGTCAATCGACATTCATGGTAGAAATGAACGAAACAGCAAACATCATTAACAACGCCACTGATCATTCGTTAGTCATTCTCGACGAGATCGGCCGCGGCACGTCCACCTTCGACGGGCTCTCCATCGCATGGAGCGTCGCCGAGTTTCTATACGACAAGATCAAAGCGCGCACTCTGTTTGCCACGCATTATCACGAACTGACAAAGCTCGCCGCGGACCGCAAAGGCGTCTGCAACCTGAACGTTGCAGTACGGGAATGGAATGAGCAGATCATTTTTTTGCGCAAGATCATCCCCGGCGGGGCGGACAAAAGCTACGGCATCCAAGTCGCGCGGCTCGCGGGACTGCCAAAGGAAATCCTCGATCGTGCCAAAGAAATTCTCGCGCACCTGGAGAGTTCCAGTCGCGCAACTACGGAGCCAAAATCGCGCGGTAGGAAGTCGATCATAGTGATGCCCGAAGCACACAAGCCGCAGCTGGATTTATTGTAAACGATATTCTTCGCGGCACTCAAATTCAGCAATTGCCGCTTGAGCGCTGACGCGCGAGCCCATTTGTGATAAGCTCGCCCGCAAACATGGCAGTCAAAACCGAGAAGGACTTGAGCCAGGGCTTGCGAGCGCTGTGGTTGAAGGCGATGGCCGCCATCGAGCTACAAAATTTCGGTTACGCGATTTCGCTTCTACAGGAACTCCTGAAGCAGGAGCCAGAGTTCCTCACCGGCCGCCAACTATTGCGACGCGCAGAAGTCACGAAAGGCAAATCGGCTAAGAAAAGTTTTTTTAACATCTCGACCGCACCGATCGGGGTGATGAAGGCGCAGCGGGAAATGAAAACGGACCCAAAACGAGCTGTGGAAATGCTGGAGGATGTACTGGAAATGGAACCTTACAATCGACAGGCAAATCTGCTTTTAAAGGAAGCCGCTGTGGCGGCGGGTTGGCCCGAAATCGGAGTTTTCGCTCTGCGGAGTTTACTCGAAGAACACCCCCGCGACGTGAAAGTGCTGCATGAACTGGGAGGCTTGTACCATCAACTTGGCGACTACGAAAATGAAGTGGAAGTTTACAATCAAATCACCGCGACCAACCCACTTGACGCGCAGGCGCTTCGCCTTGGCAAAGACGCGTTAGCGCGAGCTTCGATGAAAAGAGGCGGTTGGACGGAAGCGGAAAGCTATCGCGACCTGATCAAGGACAAGGATGAAGCAATTTCCCTCGAGCAACAGAGCCGTATCCGGCTTACTGGCGAAGCCATCGACCAACAAATTGCCGAAGCTTATGCCCGTCACCAAGCTGAGCCAGAAAGTCTGGACTTCGCACAGCGGCTCGGCGCGTTGAACGAAAAAAAGGAGGATTTTGAGGCAGCAATTCGCTGGTATCAATACGCTGCCGATCTGACCAAGGGTCTGGACACGGGATTGCTGCGAAAGATTTCCGATCTAAAAATCAAGTGCCTCGAACGCGAAATTGCCGCGCACGAAGAATTTCTGTCGGCGCACAGTCCGACCGACAAATTGTACGCGGAAAAATCTGAGCAACTACGCGCAGCTAAAACCAACCGCGCACAAATCCACATCGCCGATGCACAGGAACGGGTGGCGCGGAATCCAACCGATCTACAGTTGCGATTTGAACTCGGTGAGAGCTTTTTCAACGCCGGCCGTTTTCGTGACGCTGTGCCGGAGTTGCAACGCGCACGGCAAAATCCGCACGCGCGGTTGAAAGCGATGAACCTGCTGGGTTGCTGTTATGGCGAGCTTGGCATGCTGGATCTTGCAATGAAGCAACTGGAGGAAGCGTCGCAGGAAATTGTGTCCATGGACGCAATGAAGAAGGATATCCTATACAATCTGGGCATCGTCTACGAGCGAAGGAATGAGACGGAAAAATCGCTCGCCTGTATGAAGCAGATTTACGAAGTCGATTACGGCTACCGGGACGTGGCAGGTCGAGTCGAAAGCTCGTACGAACGGGATGTCTCCGGACCTTAGGCTTGCACGGCACCAGGCGTAATTCTTTCGCGTCCAACCGACCGACCGCTTTCGATTCTTAGTTAGGCCGGGAGGATCTCGGCACCTCTAACCAAAGAAAACCATGAAAACCGAAATCCGAATTGTTCCGCAGTTGTTTATTCTTGCTCTGGTAATCGGGGCTATGAGCCTGGCCGGAGTGGTAAAGGCCGAAACGACGCCAACCGGTCAGAGTTCGTCGTTAAGTGAAAAAGACAGAACTTTCATGAAGAAGGCCGCAAAAGGCGGAACGATGGAAGTCGCGATGGGAAACGTGGCTGAAAAGAATGGGCAGAGTGACGACGTGAAATCATTCGGTAAACGAATGGTCACTGATCACACCAAAGCCAATGACGAGCTCAAGTCCATTGCCTCCCAAAAAGGCGTGCAGCTCCCCGCGAAAGAGCCAAAGCTCAAATGGACTTCAGACAAGGCTTACATCGACATGATGGTTAAGGACCATGAAAAGGATCTGGCTGAGTTCAAAGAGGAGGCCAGCAGTGGGAGCGATCCCGATGTGAAGAAGTTTGCGGATGACACGGCCAAAGTGGTCCAGGAGCATCTGGACCTTGCCAAAGAGATTCAAGGAAAGCTCAAATGACATGACGACCCAGACCGACGGAACACGCTGACAAAGTGCTTGCCCTGTTCGACTTCGTTCGGAATCAATATTTCGAGCGAATTCGAGGCTCCAAGAGAGCGAAAGAAGGCCGCGCGGTCAGGCTTTCCATTCCGTTACGGACACGTGAGCTACACTCCACGGACCGCTTTGACTAGCGCTCGGGATAACCCCGCGGATCCATCGCTCTGAAAAAAGCGGGTAGAAGTCTCCGTGAGTGGTTCTGAAAACGGACCTGGTCGAGCTTAGGCTTCCACAGTCAGTTCGACATCCACCGGGCGCTCTTTTTTGGCTAACGCACGGCGAAGCTTGGAGAGCGCGATATTTTGTAACTGCCGAATGCGCTCCCTCGTGACCCCGAATTTCTTACCTACCTCCTCGAGCGTCTTCGGCTTTCCGCCGTCCAGACCGAAGCGCTGGAAGATGATCTTCTTTTCGCGGTCGTCCAAAACGTCCAGCAATCCACCGACTTCGTTACGCAGGTTTTTGTCACGCAACAGCTCGAATGGCGTCTGCGCTTCCTCATCGCCCACGATTTCACCGAACTCAGTCGAATCATCATCACTGATCGGCGCGTCGAGCGAAGCGGGACGGATCGAGACAGTCTTAAGCTGGGAAACTTTCCCGCTTGCGATGCCGATCTCGTCACCGAGCTCTTCATCAGTCGGTTCGCGTCCGAGCTCTTCACTCATTTGCAGCGAAACGCGACGCATCTTGGAGATCTTGTCCACCAGATGGACGGGCAAACGGATCGTCTTGCTCTGGTTCGCCAGAGCGCGCTTGATGGACTGTTTAATCCACCATGCCGCATACGTGCTGAGCTTTCCGCCCTTTGCCGGATCGAACCGCTCCACCGCCTTCATCAGGCCGATGTTGCCCTCGGAGATCAAGTCCAGCAGCGGCAAACCTAGATTGGCGTAATCATGCGCAATCTTTACCACCAGCCGCAAATTGGACCGGATCATCAGGGCACGTGCTTCGCGATCACCCTTCTTGATCTTAGCGGCCAGCTCAATCTCCTGCTCCGGAGTCAACAGCGGGATTTGCCCGATCTCGCGCAGGTAAATCTTAATTCCGGTATCGCTATCTTCAGCAGCCATATAACTCTTTTTCATCGTTCATTTGGGGGAATTGAATCGACACATCCCGTAAATTATATTCGTCGATGCCTGGACAATTACGCGTTTTAGCATCCCGGGAAGTATTTAACAAGGTTAAATATTCGAATCTGTGACATCTGTTGGATGCGCGTCGTTCAATCTTTTCTGTAGGGCTTTTGCTGGGCTGTGGTATCGAAGATTATCCGACGGGGCCCTTGAATATTTGACCACATTCCAAGCATCGGCGGTATCTCACTTTCGAGGGATATTTGGCGCTTCTCGGCGCAGCGATTTTCTGCGACTCTGCCGCAACGATGCTGGCGAAAATCTATTCCGCCGCGGTTTACGGCGTGGACGCGTACGAAGTGGAAATCGAAGTAAACGGCGCCGGTGGCGATCCAGTTATCGTCATCGTGGGACTTCCCGACGCGGCCGTGAAGGAGAGCCGCGACCGTGTCACGACTGCCATTGCAAACAGCGGCTATTACTGGCCTCGCGGACGAACCACGATAAATCTCGCGCCGGCAGACATTAAAAAGGAAGGACCGAGCTTCGATCTACCGATTGCGCTGGGGATGATCGCAGTAACCGAAGAACTCGACAGTTCGCCATTTGAAAATTTTAGTTTCGTTGGGGAATTGGCACTCGACGGTTCTGTCCGCCCGGTAAAAGGCGTGCTGCCGGTCGCACTTGAGGCGCGTCGCCGGGGCAAGCGCGCGTTGTTCGTACCCGAAGCGAACGCGCTCGAGGCTGCGATGGTCGACAAGATCGATATCTACGGTGTGCAGAATCTGCGGCAGACGTTCGCGTTTTTGCGCGGCGAAATCGCGCTTCTGCCCACACGCGCTGATCTGAGCAAGTTTTTCGCTACGCACCAAAGTTATGACGTCGATTTCAGCGATGTGAAAGGCCAGGGCCATGTCAAACGCGCAATCGAAGTAGCTGTCGCCGGTGGACATAATGTCCTGATGATCGGCCCACCGGGATCGGGCAAATCGATGCTGGCCAAACGTATCCCGACCATAATCCCGCCGCTCACGATGGATGAAGCGATTGAGACCACCAAGATCCACAGCATCGCCGGCCTGCTCGATGGCGAAGAATCCTTCATTTCCACGAGACCGTTTCGCGATCCGCATCACACTATCAGTGACATTGGTTTATTGGGTGGCGGCACCTTTCCGAATCCTGGCGAAGTAAGCCTCGCGCACAACGGAGTACTTTTTCTTGACGAACTTCCTGAATTCAAACGGTCGGCACTGGAGGTAATGCGCCAGCCGCTTGAGGACGGGAAAGTTACTGTGTCACGCGCGGCAGGTACTGTGACTTTTCCATCCGAGTTCATGCTCGTGGCGGCGATGAATCCATGCCCGTGCGGCTACTTCGGCGACCTTAAACGCGAATGCCGCTGCGGCCCCCTGCAGGTGCAGCGTTACCGTCAACGCATCTCCGGCCCGCTGTTAGATCGGATCGATCTGCACATCGAAGTGCCTGCCGTGGAATATCGTGATGTTGCCAGCGAACGGGCGGAGGAAGGTTCCGCTGCCATTCGCGAACGCATCGTTCGCGCCCGGGAATGCCAGCAGGAACGGTTTCGCAACGATCGCAAAGTAAACTGCAACGCGCGCATGGCGACGCGTCAGTTGAAACAACACTGCAAACTCACGCAGGATTCCCAGGAACTGATTCGCGTGGCTATGAACGAATTAAACCTAAGCGCCCGCGCTTACGATCGGATTTTAAAGGTATCGCGCACGATCGCCGATCTAGACCGGAAGGACGACATCGCCCCCGAACACGTCAGTGAAGCGATCCAATATCGCACCTTCGATCGGACGCTTTGGATATGATCACGTCAGTAAGTCTGATCGAGTCCAGGTACCTACGTTCCATTAAAGGATGCGAGGACTTATCGCACTCCCAAAGCACTTCGCGTGACATTACATAGCGGCAATGGTTTTCACGAACCGTTTAGGTCTTGGTGTCGCTTTCAAACCGTGTGGCTACTGATAGGATTTGGCCATGCGACCAGGTGCCGTTCACTGGCAAAAGCTTTGGTCAATCGTTGCTGCGCTGCCGATGTTGCTCAATGGGTGTGGTACGAATAAGACCGTGCTCGAAGAAATTGTCGAACAGGTTTATCCCATTGCGCTCAACACCGATTTAAGTATTCATAACCGGGATGGCGCGGTCCTCGTTTACGGCTCGGATGGTAACGAGCTGCGTGTGCGATCCGCGAAGAAAGCGTACAGTCGCGAACGACTGAGCCAGATCGCGGTTGATGTCTCCACAACACCGGGCGCCGTTTCAGTCACCGCGAAATTTCCTCCCCAACCAAAGTGGGCGTTCTCGGATCATTCAGGCACGGTGGATTGCACCATTGTTGTGCCGGCAACAGCCAGCATTACCGCGCTCGACCTGAATTCGGGCGAAGTTCTCCTCGATAGTATGCGCGGACGAGAAGTACACGCACGGCTGGGTGACGGCCGGATTTTCGCCCGGAACTGTTTCACGAACGTGGATCTTACAATGGACCGGGGAATGCTCACTTTGTGGTACGATTGGTGGGAACAGGCAGGGTCCTCAGCGAATGTCAAAGTGGCGCAGGGAAATGCATGGGTCTTTTTACCAACCGACGCAGCCTTCCACCTCCTCGCCCACGCCGCGCACGGAAAGATCGCCAATGACTTCAACAATGTCGCATCGTTCCAGAGTTCCTCTGCACGTTATATGAACATCGATCAGGTAATCAACGGCGGAGGCTCGGCGACAATTCAAATCCGACTCGGGAGAGGAAACATCAAAATCGCCGAGGCCAATCCCTGACGGACATTCTTTTCATCAACCAATTTGAAATTTCAAATCTGAAATTCGAAATTCAAAGCCATGCCTTCGTTCGACATCGTGTCGGAAGTGGACAAGCAGGAGATCGACAACGCGCTTAACCAGGCGCGCAAAGAGCTTGCTACCCGCTTCGATTTGAAAGACGCAAAAACCGAAATCATTCCTGAACCGGACAAGATTATTTTGATCGCCGACGATAGCGCACACTTGAAATCATTACGGGAAATCGTCATCGGCAAACTCTCCAGGCGCGGCGTGGATTTGCGGAATGTCGAGCAGGAAGAACCCGCAATCTCATCGGTCGGCCATGCCCGGCAGGAATTGAAAATCAAACAAGGCCTGGAAGGGAATAAAGCCAAGGAAATCATCCAGGCCATCAAGTCACAGGGTTTCAAGGTGCAAAGCCAATTACAGGACCTCCAAATTCGCGTCACCGGAAAAAAGAAAGACGAACTGCAAACCGTCATTCAATTCGTGCGTAGTCGCGACTTCGGCGTCGCCACCAACTTTAAAAATTTCAGAGATTGACCACCTGCGACCAAGTCTAACGAGACAGAGATAAGCAACGAAAGCGTGCCGTGGCAAAACACGCTGACGCATTTCAAGGCCGGGCCGCTGGCTTCATCGAGGTCTGACCTCTTTCCGTCAATAACCGTAGAAGGACTTTGCCATCACTCGGGACACGGACGCCATCATAAACTGCCGAAACCGGAGCAAGATTGCGCAGAGCCTTAAGCGTTTTAGGCGTTCAGCGACGGAGAAACATTTTGGCAGACAACGATAACGCGACAATGATGCCGTAATTATGAAAATTGTCGTCCTCGGCGGCACGGGTTTGATCGGCGCGAAACTCGTAAGCTTGCTCCGTTCGGAGGGCCACGAAGTCATTGCAGCATCTCCTTCGCTGGGCATTAATTCGATTACCGGAGAAGGTTTGACCGAGGCATTAATCGAAGCGCAAGTGGTCGTGGATGTTACGAACGCTCCTTCTTGGGAAGACAATGCCGTGCTGGAATTCTTCGAAACTTCGACCCGCAATCTCCTCGCCGCGGAGAAGAAAACCGGCGTCGGCCACCACATTGCACTCTCTATAGTTGGCTGCGATCGGCTTCCTGCTAGCGGATACTTACGCGCAAAGGTTGCCCAGGAAAAATTGATCAAAGCTTTGCCAATTCCGTACACGGTGGTTCGCGCGACACAGTTTTTTGAGTTCGTCGGAGGCATCGCTCAATCCGCAACTCAGGGGCAGACCGTACGCCTGCCGTCGGCGTTGTTTCAGCCAATCCTCTCCGACGACGTCGCCGCCGCTCTGGTTAGGATCGCCGTGGCGAAGCCGTTGAATGGAACCATTGAGTTGGCCGGCCCCGATGTTCTCCCGTTTGAGGAGGTCGTCCGCCAATACCTCACAGCGCACAACGACCGCCGCACGGTCGTGACCGACGAGCAAGCCCGCTACTTCGGCACGCCCCTCGAGAAGCGCAGCCTCGTTGCAGGTCAGAAGCCACTACTCGGTTCTACCCGTTTCGCAGACTGGCTTAGCCGCGCCGCTCCACAACACTGAAGCGCTTACCCTCAACAAGGCCTGAAGCATTGAAAACCATGCACTCTGTGGATCTATCCAGGAATCCGCAAACAAAAAAGGACATCACAATGAAACGAATCTCCAAACCAGTCGTGCTGCTGCGACACGCACTTATCGTTTGCACCATTATCGTCTCCACTATCGGCGGCGTGGGCTCAGGCGTGGCCGCTGATAAACATCCAAAGGCCACGCTCGTCTACGAGCATGCTCTGCCAAATGTACCTAGGAAAAGTATCAAGGCTGTGCTCGTCGAATATGGTCCCGGCGACGCGTCGTCAGCTCACACGCATCCCAAGTCTGCTTTCATCTACGCAACTGTTCTCGAAGGAGCCATCCGAACTTCGGTCAATAATGGGCCGGTGGTTATTTATCGCGCCGGACAGAACTTTTCCGAGACGCCCGGCGATCGGCACACTGTTGATGAGAATGCCAGCAAGACCGAACCCGCCAAGCTGCTGGCCGTGTTCGTGGTCGATACGGACGAGAAGGAACTGTTAACGGCGCTCGAAAAATGAGATCACGGGGGCTTCACCCAACAGGCGCGCCACGATCGTGCTGAGCGTGAACGCCTAACTCTTGGGATCGCAGCACTATTTGCTCCCGACCCCGAAATGACTGAGGTCGAGAAAATGCATTCTTACCAAAAGGAAACAGCTCTGACGAAGCCTCGAGTCGTCATAGTGGGCGGCGGCTTCCGCGGACTCTATGCGGCACGCGCCTTAGCTGGCGCTCCCGTAAGCGTAACGCTCATCGACAAACGCAACTACCATCTCTTCCCGCCGCTGCTTTATCAAGTGGCTACTGGCTTACTTTCGGTAGACGAAATTTCTGGTCCGCTCAGGTCCATTCTCAGTCGCCAAAACAACATCGACGTTCTCTTAGGCGAAGTGACTGGCGTCGACACGCGGAAGCGCGTTGTTCGCATTGAGCAGCATGACGTACATACGATTTCCTTATCCTCTCCACAGGCGTTCAGTATAACTACTTTGGACACGACAAGTGGTCTCGGATTGCGCCGGGCCTGGTGTCGCTAAGCGACGCTGACCGCATCCGCGCAAGAGTGCTGCTGGCATTTGAACAGGCTGAGGAGCTCGCTGCACTTGAGGCGCGCGACTCGATGCTGACTGATTGCCTCGGCTAGGATTTGGCGAGTTCTTCCACAGATGCATCACGGCGTAACTGCGCCAAGGGCGCCAAGCCTGAGAAATTTCTTCCGCCTGTTTGGTGCTCACTCGGCCAAGGCTGTTGCGCACGGCAACGTCTTCTTTTGGAAAAGCATCGGGCCAACGCGAAACACGCATGGCGATGTAATGCGCGGTCCATTGACCGATGCCTGGAAGCGCGGTTAGCGCCGCGATGTCGGCCTCGGGATTGGTTCCGGTATCCAGCTTTAAGGAGCCGGCTTGGAATGCCCGCGCGAAAGCAAGAATACTCGCCGCGCGGGTCCCTACGATTCCGAGTTTCGCGATGTCTCTTACGCTGGCTTTGGCAATGCGCGCGGCAAGCGGCGAGAGTCGTGTAAGCTCTGGAAACGGCGTCCGGATTTTCTCACCAAACGCTTCGGCGAAACGGCCTGCGATCGTCGTGGCGGCTTTCACTGTGATCTGTTGTCCGAGAATCGCGCGAATAGCCATTTCGAAACCGTCAAACGCGCCGGGCACACGCAGACCGGGATTCTTCGTCACGCTTTTCTTCAAAAGCTTATCTTTCATCAAATGCGCCGCGATCAGATCCGGCCGGGCCGTGAGGTCGAACAAGTTGCGCAGCCTGCCTAACAACGCTGGCAGAACCGGCACAAGCGTGCGTGTGAACTCGACCACGAGTCCGCCCTTTTCTGGCGCGTGCGTGACCCTGATCCAGCCGGTGCGTTTGCCTAACCGAACTGTACGCGCATAGCTGTCCGCGGTGACAAATTCCACATCTCGAATCATGCGAGCATCGAGGAATTTCAGGATTTCCTGCCAATCGTATGGTGGCCGGTAACTTAATCGCAAAGTTGAGGTACGCCCGGCATCGATCATTTCGTGATGCTCGGCGGCACGGTTGCGCAGATGGGTCGGCGGCATGCGATATTGCCTGCCGAAAGCGTCGTTGAAACGGCGCAGGCTGGAAAAACCACTCGCGAACGCGATTTCGGTGACGGGCAATTTTGTTTCGGTGAGTAGCTGTTTCGCCAGAAGCAAACGCCGCGTCTGCATCAGCTCGATTGGCGACACGCCAAGTTCCTTCTGTACAATGCGCCGCAACTGGCGTGAGCTGATCCCAAACTCCGTCGCGATTTCCTCCAGCCCTGCGCCCTCGTCGATGAGTCCTTCGTCGATACGACGCGTAATGAGATGAGCGACGCGATTCGAATTATCGATCGGGGCGTGACCGGGTGCCAGTTCCGGCCGGCAGCGCAGACACGGACGGAATGATGCTTTCTCTGCGGCGAAGGCGCTTTCGAAGAAACGGCAATTTTTCTGCAGCGGTGTTTTCACCGGACAGATCGGCCGGCAGTAAACTCCGGTGGAAGCGACGCCGACGAAAAAGATCCCGTCGAAGCGAGGATCGCGAGAGGTCAGAGCGCGATAGGCAGCATGATTATTGATCATAGCCTAAGATAAACCATGATCGGCGCGCATACCGGCCATTTTCGGACACGGCATTATTTTAATATTGCTGTCCGAAAACGGCCAGCGCGACTCAAAAAACCGTCTCATCTTGAAGAAATGAAAACGACAAGAGACAAGCAGACTACTTATTCGTATAAAACCATGAAGTCCCCCGTCGGCCGCCTGAAATTGGTCGCGAGCGAGCTCGGATTAGCCGCGATCCTGTGGGAAAACGACGATCCGAAACGAGTCCGGCTCGCGCCGTTGGTGGAAGACAAAAATCATCCAGTACTTCGCGAAACGGAACGCCAGCTTAACGATTACTTCGCGGGCAAGCTCAAGAAATTTTCCATGAAGTTCGACTTCGCTGGAACCGAATTTCAAAAGGAAGTGTGGCAAGCGCTAGCGGCCATCCCTTTTGGCGAGACTCGCAGCTATGGAGATATCGCACGACAGATTGGGCGTCCAAAGGCCATGCGTGCAGTCGGAGCGGCCAACGGAAGAAATCCCATCTCCATCATGGTCCCGTGCCACCGGGTAATCGGTTCCAACGGCAAACTGACCGGCTACGCCGGAGGCCTGGAGACGAAAGCCTTCCTGTTGAAAACTGAATCACGAAAGAAGCATCGCCGAACCGCGAGCCAACATGACCATCAACTCCGAAAGCCTTCGCGAATCAACGCCCGACCTCTGATTTTCTGACCGTTTCAACTCGTAATTATCAAGAAACGACTCGAGGATGGGCCAAACCGCCGCCAGCACTTCTTACTCCGACTTCCAGTCTCGTCACTAATGCCAGTCCAGTAGAAGACTCGCCGTGGAGAACTCGGACTCACATGTCACTCTTTCTTTCGAGCTTCACGATTTTCGCGGTGCGTCCATCTTCAAGCGTAACCCAATCGCCCATGTCCGCGGCAAGGAGCGCCTTTCCGATTGGGGAAATCCAACTGACGGCGTCCGGTTCGAGATCGAGTTCGTCAACACCGACGACGGTATAGGTTTCGGTCCGGTCTTTTTTATCTTTTACCGTCACCGTTGCGCCGAAGGCCACGCTGTTCGACGCCGGGTCCGGAGGATCGACCACGTGGACCGATGCCAGGATTTGTTCCAATTCGGCCACGCGCTCGTTGCTCGCGTTTGCTGCGCGAAGATTTTGCAATTCGTCGCGCAAATGCTTCACGCCGCGAGCGGTGATGTAATTAGTCGCGCCCGGAGGCAATCCAGACGCCGATCGCTTCCGTCCGCTACGCTCCGGAAGATCGACATCTTCTTTGACGAACGCCCTGCTCATCCAAAAGAGTATCGCAGCACCGTTTCCTTTCGCGTTTCAGATTTCGCACAGCGAACGTCAAATGTTAGACGCGACCCCTATTTCATCACTCTTAACACGCAGACCAATCGCACTTCCACCCCCGAAGACGCGATGGCGGCGCCATGATGCGCGAGCGGTCGGATACATGAGATCGTCGCGTCGCGCACGAACATATTCAAAAGACATGAAGAAAGAACCTGCCGGCGATTCGAGTTTAAGCGAAACCATGGTCGCTCGAATCGAAATCAATGAGCTCGGAGATGTCGCTCGCCAAAAACAAATCACTGATGCGGTCGAAGCGCTGGACGGCGTAATCGAAATGAAAATAGAAAAGGGCGCGCTGCACGTCTCTTACGACCCGCTGGCTACGACTGAAAAGAAAATCGAGCAAACCATTCGCTCCACCGGGACCACAGTCAAAGCTGCGGTGACAGATACGGAGAGTGCTCATCCAGACCTGCCAACGCCCACGCAGATAGAGCATGCTCTCCCCAAAAAAACCCACGATCGCAAGAACGCCTGATTTTCGAGACAACTCCAGCTCGTCTTTTCTTTTCTTCTTACTTTTTCCTTCTTACTTCTAGTTCTTAACGAGGTATCCCCATGGCAACTAAATATGACGCGATCGTTATTGGCACTGGCCAGGCAGGACCGTCTCTTGCAGTTCGGCTGGCAGACACTGGAATGAAGGTGGCGGTTATCGAGCGCAAACGGTTCGGCGGCACCTGTGTCAATAACGGCTGCATCCCAACGAAGACGCTCGTGGCGAGTGCGCGCACGGCTCATGTCGCGCGCCGGGCGGGCGATTATGGCGTGAGGATTGGCAGCCCGATCGCTGTTGACATGAAAAGAGTCAAAGCGCGTAAAGACGCGGTAGTGCGCCAAAGCAGCGAGGGCTTGGAGAAGTGGCTAAGGGACACTCAGAACCTGACCGTTATTGAAGGCCACACGCGCTTTGTCGACGCGCATCGGGTTCGCGTCGGCGACGAACTTCTCGAGGCAGACAAATTCTTCATCAACGTTGGCGGACGCGCGTCTATTCCTCCGTTCCGGGGCATCGGTGAGATGAACTATTTAAACAATTCAACGATGATGGACGTGGACTTTCTGCCCGAGCATCTGGTCGTCATCGGCGGCAGCTACGTGGGGTTAGAGTTTGCTCAGATGTATCGCCGCTTCGGCAGTGAGGTGACCGTTGTGGAGAGAGGGCCACGACTGATTCACCGTGAAGACGAAGATGTTACGGAAAACATCAAAGCAATTCTCGAAGGCGAAGGTATCAAGATCCGTCTGGGGGCTGAATGCATCGGCTTTGAAAAACGCGGCGACAAAGTGGCCGTACAAGTTGATTGCAGCAGCGGCGACAAGACTGTCATCGGCTCGCATGCGCTTCTCGCAGTTGGGCGTGTGCCGAACATCGACGACCTCGGT
>Ga0209056_10001115_pt1 | contig 29595 bp, 22 predicted proteins | sample GraSoiAngelo_114_FD_185876 | JGI IMG/M metagenome (GOLD analysis project Ga0209056, IMG submission 185876) | Grasslands soil microbial communities from the Angelo Coastal Reserve, California, USA - 14_0903_13_40cm (SPAdes) (version 2) | ecosystem: Environmental > Terrestrial > Soil > Grasslands... | reverse complement strand
GCGATGAAGGAGACCGTCGACCGCGCGCTCGTGAGCTGTCCGACCGTGAAAAAAGTCATCGTCCATCGGCGCGTCGTGCGCGAGATTCCCTGGACGCACGGACGCGACGCTGTGTGGGAGGTTCTGCTCGAGGACCAGACAGACCGCGCGCAGACCGAAGAGCTCGACCCCGAAGACCCGCTGATGATCATCTACACCTCCGGCACGACCGGCAAACCGAAAGGAACGCTTCACGTGCACGGCGGCTTTCCGGTCAAGGCCGCGCAGGACATGGCTCACTGCTTCGACGTCGGTCCCGAAGACATCGTGTTCTGGTACACGGACCTCGGCTGGATGATGGGTCCTTGGCTCATCTTCGGGACCCTCGCGCTCGGCGCGACGATGATGCTTTACGAAGGCACACCCGACCATCCGGCGGCGAACCGGCTGTGGCGGATGATCGAGCAGCACAAGGTCACCGTGCTCGGCGTGTCACCAACATTGGTTCGTAGCTTGATGACGCATGGCGACGAGGTGCCCGCCCATCACGATCTGACCAGCTTGCGCATCCTCGGGGGAACGGGCGAACCCTGGAATCCCGAGCCCTTCCACTGGTACTTCAAGCACATCGGCGGCGGCCGGTTGCCGGTCATCAACTACACCGGCGGCACCGAGATCGCGGGCGGCATTCTGTGCGGCAACGTTCTCACGCACCTGCGTCCATGCTCGTTCGCAGGTCCGGTGCCCGGCATGGCCGCGGACGTGCTCGACGGGGACGGACGGCCAGTGCGAGGTGAGGTCGGCGAGCTGGCGATCCGCAACCCATGGCCCGGCATGACGCGAGGCTTTTGGGGCGACAAGGACCGCTACATCGAAACGTACTGGAGCCGATTCGACAACCTTTGGGTGCACGGCGATTGGGCCTACGTCGACCCCGAGGACGGCCTCTGGTACGTGCTCGGCCGGTCCGACGACACGATCAAGATCGCGGGCAAGCGCCTCGGGCCGGCCGAGGTCGAATCGGTGCTCGTCGGCCACGCGGCGGTCGCCGAGGCGGCGGCCATAGGTGTGCCTGACGAGCTCAAGGGCGAGGCCCTTGTCTGCTTTGTCATCCTGCGACCGCAGCACGCGCCGAGCGACGCGCTCGCGCATGAGCTGCAGGACCTGGTCGCCGGCGCGCTGGGCAAGCCGCTCCGTCCCCAAGCGGTGCATTTCGTGGGCGACCTGCCGCGCACGCGGAACGCCAAGATCCTGCGCCGGGTGGTCAGGTCGGTCTACACGGGCAAGGACCCAGGCGACCTGTCTTCGTTGGAGAACCCCAGCGCTCTCGCCGCGATCGGCGCGACTAGAAGCTGAGGACTTTATCGGCCTCCATCGTCAGCCGCACGAGATCGGGCGGTCCGATGTACTTCGCGTTCGGTGTCAGCATCTCCGGCAAGACCCCACGGGCCTCGGCGCAGCCTTTTCAAACGTAGACGCGAACGCCCTGGTCGAGACATTTGTCAAGCAGCTCGCGAAGCGGTGGGACGCCCAGGCCGACTACCTTGGCGATGACGTCGGGCTTGACGAGCTCCGCGGCGTCTCCCGCCAGGGCGATCGCCACCTCCGTCCCAGCCGGCTTCGCTCCGTTGACCGCGATGTGGAACGGCACGCTCGCGCGAGTCGGATCGTCCGGTCCGGCCGCGGCGACGATCAAAAGGCCTGGCATGCGCCACAAGTATGGTCGATGACGGCGTGACGACTTGAGGCTTACGCGCGCCGACTGGCTGCGCCTGCTGCTGCTGTGGCTGGGTGGCATCGACCTGCGGCTGACGATGCTCGCCGTTCCCCCGCTCGTGCCACTGATCCACAGGGAGCTGCATCTCGACGAGAAATCGGTCGGCGCGCTGGTTTCGGGCCCTGTGCTGCTGCTTGCGATTGCCGCCGTGCCCGGATCGCTTCTGATCGCCAAGCTCGGGATCCGCGGAGCGTTGATCGCGGGCCTGGGTTCAGTCGCTGTTTTCGGCGCGCTTCGCGGTTACGGACCAAGCTTGCCGGTGCTGTTTTCGGCGACGTTCCTCATGGGCGTCGGGGTGGCGGTCACGCAGCCCGCCCTCCCCTCCTTGGTGCGCGAGTGGTTTCCGCGCCGAATCGCGATCGCGACCGCCGTCTACAGCAACGGCATCTTGATCGGGGAAACGCTGCCAACCGCGCTCACGACGCCGGTGGGTGCGCTGCCGCTGGCCCATGGCGACTGGCGGTGGGCGCTCGCCTCCTGGTCGGTGATCGTCCTGCTCAGCGCGATCGCGATCGGACTCGTCGCGCCTGTCCGGGCGGCCGGGGTATCGCTACGTGCGCAGTGGTGGCCCGACTGGCGCCGCCACCAGGCGGCGCGCATCGGCCTGGTCATGGGCATGGCCTCGGCGACCTACTTCGGCGCCAACGCCTACATCCCCGACTTTCTCGAGCAGACCGGGCGGCACGACCTCATCTCCCCCACGCTCGCGGTGCTCAACGGCTCGCAGCTGCTGACCGCGCCGGCGGTGGCCCTGTGGCCCAATCTCCTTACCGGCCGCGGAGGTTTCATCGGTTCGGCGGCGCTGATGGCGATCGCCCAGGCGGGCATCGTCTTCACGCCGGGTTTGGGCGTCGTGCCGTGGGCGTTCGTGCTTGGTTTCGCAACCGCGCTCGCGTTCGTGGTCGTCTTGAGCCTGCCTCCACGGGTGGCTCGCGCCGGCGAAGTCGCTTCGATGAGCGCGGCGATCTTCACGATTCAGTACGCGACCGCGTTGGTCGTGCCCCTGATCGCCGGCGCCCTGTGGGACGCGACTGGTCAGGCGGGGTTCGCTTTCGTACCTGGGGTTGCCGCGGGTGTGGCGATGGCCTGGGGTGCGATGTCGCTTCGCATCCCATCGAGGGGGGAACTCCCCCCTGCTGCGCCGGGCCCGGCGTAGCCGGTTCCCGGCGGACCCCCCTGGGCCGCGTCCCTTCCGGCTACGGAAACTGCCCGACTTTGTAGTCGCCGATGATCTCGTTGGCCGCTCGCGCGCCTTCCGAAGCGCCACCCTCCATGTAGCCCTGGAAGTCCTGCGAGCAGTGCTCGCCTGCGAAGTGGCACTTGCCCGTGGCAGGATCGGGCTGCCGAACCTTCTCGTAGCCGCTGAACTGTGTGTACTGCCCGACCTTCCAGTACGAATACGAGCCAAGCAAGAACGGATTGCTCAGCGGCACATCGAGCGTGGCACGTCCGTTCCACTGTTGGGTGATCCCTGGGAAGAGCGGCTCGATCTGGGACAGGAACGTCTTGGCGAATTTGGCCACGTGCGAGACGTTCGTCGGATCACCGCTGAATGACGCCAGGGGCACGCCACCGCCTGTGTAGTCGACAAGGATGCCGGTCGTTCCATCCTGCGCACGGGTGACATCCCACGTGTTCTGGAAGCCGGTATCCGAGTAGGTGCTGCCGTTGCCGATTCCCCACGGCCCTGAGGTGTTCCAGTAGCGACTGTTGAACTGCAGCTGGAGCTTGGCGTTCTTGCCGTAGCCGAGCTGCGTGATCGCCATCTGCTTGAGCGAGTCAAAGCCCGCCGTCTGGTAATCGAGATCCGAGCTCAGGATGGTGCGCAAGATGGAGAACGGGATCGCCATGATCACGCGGTCGACGGTCTTCGTCGTCGTCGTGCTTCCGGTCTTCACGCTCAAGGTGTAGGTGTTGGTGTTGGCGTTGGGGTCTGAGTTGTGGGTAATCCCGGTCAAGGCCGTGTTGAGCTGCACCGTGCCCGGTGCGAGGGCGGCCGCGATCGCCTGCGGGAGACGCTCGTTGCCGCCCGCGATGTGGTAGCGCTCGTCCGACGCGCCGAAGATCTGGAAGTTGCCGGGGTTGGATGAGAATCCAAGCAGGTAGATCAGGTTCAGCGAGCTCTGTTCCTGGGTAACGTTGCCGTACTCGATGTTGTAGGCGATATCGAGCAGCTGGCCCATCGGGCTGGTGTGCCCGCCCGGGACTCGACTCTCGATCCAGTCGTAGATGCTCATGTGGTCGAGCACGCGACCGGCGTCCGTGAAGTTGTTGTACAGCGTGGGGTAGCTCGCGGCGTTGACGTCTTTCTTGACGTTGTTCCAGACGGGGTTGAAGTCGGCCTGCGCCTGCACGTCCGTGTAGTAATGCCCGAAGAAGTAGTCCGTGTCCGTGGAGTGGATCGGCTCGGCGCCGAGCAGGTCGACAGTCGGCAGCTTGAACCGGCTCGCGAGGCCGAGGATCGTCTTGTGGCCGCTGTCGATCAGCTCGCCGCAGTGCTCGCTGGTCTGCCCGTTGAGCCACGACGTGGTGTCGGAGTGCATCCGGCCGCCAACCCGGTTCGATGCTTCGTACACGGTTGATGCGATGCCTGCGTCCTGAAGGGTCAGGGCGGCGTTCAGGCCCGCGATGCCGCCGCCGATGATCGCGATCTGTCCCTGGTTTCCGGCGGGCTTGCCGACCGCGAGCGCGGCTATCGGCCCCGCAAATGCCGCCGCACCCACCGTGGCACCAGTCACCTTCAGGAAGTCGCGGCGCGTCAGCCGTGCCTTCCGGCGCTCCTCCCGGATTGCAGCGACCGTACGCCCCGAGCGCTCCGCCTCTTCGAAGTCGCCGAACAGTGTTTGGAAGCGTCTCAGAAGCGGACTACGTGACATTGATACACCCTCCTTCCAGGAAAACAGAGCCCACAGTCTATGGGCCTACGGTGCCCGGACGCTTCAAATTAACGCCTACATATCGAGGCCGGGTCGGCCGTGCATGCCCAGGGTGAGCGAGATCTCGCCCCCGTGATGAACGTCATGCTCGGCAACATGCCAGATGATGTAGCGGCGGTCCCGCCACGGCCGCTCGCCGGCGGCGTTAGGCCGGGGCCTCTGGAACCTCTCGTTCAGATCGTCCGCTGTCCACTTTTCGAGACAGCGGCGCACGTCCGCCCAGGACTTCTCGAGCGCGACGCAGATCTCATCGGCCCCGCGCGTGGCGGAACCTTCGTCTTCGTCGAAGTCGCTTAGGCGGTGCAGCTCTTGGTCCCCCTCGCCCATCCAGCGGCTGAACCACCATGCCCGTGCGGCCACGATGTGACAGGCGAGCATGCGGATCGGCCAGAGGCCTTCCCCGGCCGACAGTGCAAGGTCCTCGTCGCGTAAGTGCGAGGTCGTCCTGACGAGGAGCTTGTTGTGATCCTCCCAGCCGGCGAAGAAGTCGATGACCCGGGTTGCCATGGCGCCTATCTTCGCTTGAGGTGGTACCAGCGGCCGGGGAAACGGTCGGGTTGCTCTCCACCCCACGCGCGGACGATGTCCCAGCTCGCACCGAATAGGTGCTCTAGCTCGTCCTGGGTGATCCTGGCGTTGGTGACGAAGTTGGGCTTCGCGTAAAAACCCCAGACGAGGAAGTCGGCGCCGGGAAGCGTGGCTCTGTTCACGCCGGCGGCGTATGCGTCGCGGCGTGCCTGTGGAATCGCGTGCAGGCAACCCAGGTCGAAGACGAGGCTGTAGCCGTCGCCGACGCCCAGCTCCTCGAGCCGTGTCACGTCACCGAGGATGAGGCGGGGTGACACCTTTGCCGCGGCGGCCCTCGCCTTCGCCTTCGTGATTGCCCTGGGAACGAAGTCGATCGCGGTCACGTCCCAGCCGTGCTGGGTCATGAACACGGCGTTGGTGCCGGTGCCGCAGCCGAGGTCGAGGGCTTTGCCGGGTGTTCGGGCTTGGGGTCCTTCGATGAGCTCTTTGAGCTCGGGGGGCGGCACGCCGGAATCCCACGGCGTGAACCCGAACCGATACATGGCGCGAAAGACGAGGCTCACCGGTCGGTCGAGATTAGCTCGCCGCTTGCCTGTGCTGAAACTGTTGGAGCGGGCGACCGGCCTCGAACCGGCTACCTCAACCTTGGGAAGGTTGCGCTCTACCAGGTGAGCTACGCCCGCTCGGCAGAGATTCGATTCTAGGTCTCGACGACCGCCTCCGCCTGCGGGGCCGCCTCGGTCACCACGGACCTCACGAGCTGCGAGTACTCGTCCACCAGCTCGTGTGCGTGGCCTGGATCGGTGGTCGACGCGATCACGTAGTACTCCGGTCGGTCGGCATCCGGCGCCACCAGGACCCACCCGTCGTCTACAAACACTTTCACCCCATCCGTCAGGTCGACTCGATCCTTCAGATGCCGCTCCATCATCGTCCGCATCACGCGCCCCTTGACCTCCCACGGGCAGAACTCGACCGCGGTCCGGTGCGTCACCACCGGGATCCGGGAACGTAGGCCGCCCAGTGACGTTCCTGTGTGGGCGAGCATCTCTAGCACCCGGGCGATTGTGAAGATGGCGTCGAACGACACGGCAAAGTCCGGCCAGCAGTACCCACCTCCCCCGTCCGACGCCAGCACAGCCTCGGCGTGCTGGGCCGCGCGCAAGACCGCGCCCGGCGTGATCTTGGTCGGAACGAAGCGGCTGCCCAGTTGGTCCGCGATCATCGAGAACGCCAGCGAGGATGAGGCGGGTCCCAGGACCATGCCCGGCTTCGCCGTCAACGCCAGCTGCGCCAGCACCGCAAAGGCAGCGCTGTGGTCCAGGACTGCTCCGCTCTCGTCGATGACAAAACACCGCTCCCCAGGCGTGTCGATGAACACGCCCAGCTTGGCCTTCACCGCGGACGTGATGACGCCCATCTCCTGGAGGCGACCCTGGAAGGTCGGGTCGTCCTGCTCCATCACGATCTCCGCGGGCGCCGCGTTCAGAGGGATCACCGTGCAGTTGAGCTCGCGCAAGATCTGCGGCAGGACCATCGCAGCGGCGCCGTTGTTGTAGTCGATCACGACCTTGAAGGCCGCGCCCCTTACCGCCTCCAGATCCAGCTTGGCCAGCATGTCCTCCATGTAGCGGTCGGTCTGCTGATCTCGCCGCGTGATGCGCCCCATCTCGTAGTGGGATACCCGACGAATGTCCTCGCGAAAGAACAGTCCCTCGAGCTTCCGCTCGCTTCTCTTGTCCACGTCAAGGCCGTGGTCGTCGAAGATGCGGACGTCAGCGGAGCGTGGATCGACCGGCGACGTCTGCACATGCACAGCCGAAACGTGGTTGTGGCGCGACCAGTAGCGGCACACAGGCGCGGGCAGCACCGAGAGGTCGACGACGTTGCTGCCGGACGAGATGATCCCCGACATCACAGCGCGGCCGATCATCCGCGCCGACCGCGTGTAGTCGCGCGAGAAGGCGATCTCGGTGCCCTTCGGCGTCAAGGCGCCGATCGCGGCGCCGAGGCGGGAAGCGAACTCCGGTGTGATCTCGATGTTGATCAGGCCGTTCAGTCCGTAAGAGCTGAACAGCCCGCGTTTCCACGAACCGGCCCAGATGATCGACTCGTGGACGACCGCGCCCGGCTCGACCTCTTTGTTGGGCCAGATGCGGACGTTCGCGTTCACCGTCGAGCCCGAACCGATGGTGACGTCGCTGCCGATCACGGCGCCCTCCTCCAGCAGGCAGCCGTTCTTGACCGTGACCGATCGACAGACGACAGCGCCGCGAAGGCGCGAGTTCAACCCGATGTAGCTGTGGTCCCAGACGATCGAGTTCGAGATCTTCACCCCCGAGTCGACGGTCGTGTAAGCGCCGACGACCGCCGGCCCGTTGATCCAGGCGCCGGCGCGCACTTTCGCGCCCGCGCCGATCAGCGCGGGGCCGTCGACGCGGGCGCCAGGAAACACCTCGGCGTCAGGGTGTATCCACGTGGAATCGCCGACGCGGTCGCCTGGCAGCTGGACCTTGACCCTGCCCTCGAGGCAGTCGAAGTTCGCCTTCACGTAGGCGGGGTGGCTGCCGACGTCTTCCCAATAGCCGTCGGCGATCCAGCCGAAAACGTGCTCGCCCTCCTTGAGCAGCTTGGGGAACACGTCGCCCGACCAGTCTGTGACCTCGCCCGGCCGGAAGAAATCGAAAACAGCGGGGTCGAGGATGTAGATGCCAGTGTTGGCAAGGTCGGAGATCACCTCGCCCCAGCTCGGCTTCTCGATGAAGCGCTGGACTGCCCCGCCATCGTCGACGACCACGACGCCGTACTCGAGCGGGTTTGGCACGGGTTTCAAGACGATGGTCGCGATGGCCTTGTGTTCGCGGTGGAAGCGAGCCGCGGCGCCGAGATCGATATCGGTCAGCGAGTCGCCTGAGATGACGACAAATGGCTCGTTGAGCTGCTGGCGGGCCAGCATCACGGAACCCGCGGTGCCGAGCGGCGAGTCCTCCACCGAGTAAGTGAGGGCGACGCCCTGGTCGGAGCCGTCGCCGAAGTAGTTGCGGATCGACGCGCCCAGGTACTGGACGGTCGCGACCACGTCGCGCAGCTGGTGGCGGCGCAGGTGGAGAAGGATGTGCTCCATGATCGGCCGGCCCGCGACCGGAACCAGGGGCTTGGGCATGTTGCTGGTGAGCGGCCGGAGACGCGAACCCTCGCCTCCCGCCATCACCACGGCCTTCACGTCCCCAACCCCATAACATCGTAGTTCCGTGCTGGAAGAACTCAACCAATTCGCATACGACCTGCTGTGGACGTGGCAACCCCGGATCGAGGCTCTGTTTCGCGCCCTCGAACCGGACCTCTGGAAATCGACCCGCGAAAACCCGGTCCTGCTGCTCACGCAGCTCGGTGAGGAAGGCGTCCAGCGCGCGTGCGAGCGCCAGGAGGTGCGTCAGGCGTTTGAGGGCGCCAAGGCCGCCTATCGGGAGTACTACGACCGCCATCCCCGGTTCATGGACGCCCAAGCGCCCCTGGGGATCGCATACTTCTCGCTCGAGTTCGGGCTCTCGGAATGCCTGCCCATCTACTCGGGCGGGCTCGGTGTCCTGGCCGGCGATCACCTGAAGGCAACCAGCGATCTCGGCCTTCCGCTCGTCGCGGTCGGCCTTCTGTACCGCCAGGGATTCGGGCGCCAGGACATCGACCAGTCCGGCCGCCAGTTCGAGGTCTACTTCGAGAACCGTGGCTCCGAGCTGCCGGTGCGCAAGCTGCCGGATGTCGAGGTCGAGGCGCCGATCGGCCAGCGCAGTGTGCGCATAGCCGTCTGGCGCGCCCAGGTCGGCCGGGTGCCTCTCTTCCTGCTCGACACCGATCTGGAGGCCAACCCTCTCGACCTCCGCAACATCACCGACCGGCTCTACGTGCCCGAGCCCGACCGGCGCCTCCGTCAGGAGATCGTGCTCGGCATCGGTGGCGTGCGGGCCCTGCGCGCGCTCGGTCTTGATTCGGGTGTCTTTCACCTCAACGAGGGCCACAGCTTCCTCTGCGCGATCGAGCGCATCCGCGAGCTGCGCGCTTCGCGCCAGATGACGCTGGAGGAGGCGCGCCTGGTCGCCCGCGCCGGGATCGTGTTCACGACCCACACGCCGATCGCGGCGGGCAGCGACTACTTCGACGCCGGCCTGGTCTGGGACCAGCTCGGTCCCTACCTGTCGCAAGTTGGAATCTCGTTCGACCGCTTCATGGACCTCGGGCGCCAGCGGCCGGGCGACCCGCGCGAGCGGCTGTGCACGACGTACGCCGCCCTGCGCCTGGCCGACCAGTCGGTGGGAGTGAGCCGGCTGCATGGAGCCGTTTCGCGGCGTTTGTGGAAAGACGCCTGGCGCGGGCTCCCGGAAGCGCAGGTTCCGATCGGTTCGGTGACCAACGGCGTCCATATGCCGACCTGGGTGGCGCCCGAAATCGCGGCTCTGCTCAGCCGCTACGTCGGCCCGGACTGGTGGGACCTCGATCCAGCCGACGGACGATGGCATGCGGTCTCCGAGATTCCAGCCGCCGACCTGTGGACGATCCACTGTGACCTCAAGCGCAGGCTGCTCGAGGTGGCCAAGGAGCGCGCCGAGACACCGCACGAGCTCGACATGAACGCGCTGACAATCGGGTTCGGGCGTCGGTTCGCGCCGTATAAGCGCGCGAACCTTCTGCTTCGGGACCGCACCCGCCTCGGCAAGTTGCTCCGCAACTCGCGCCGGCCGGTCCAGATCCTGTTCGCGGGCAAGTCGCACCCAGCTGACCAGCCCGGTAAGGACATCGTCGCCGGCGTGGTCGCGCTCGCGCGTGAGGAGCCCCGCGTAGCCTTCCTCAAGGACTACGACATCGCCCTCGCCCGTTACCTCGTGCAGGGCGCCGATGTTTGGCTCAACAACCCGCGCCGCTTTCTCGAGGCCAGCGGCACCAGCGGCATGAAGGCCGGCGCCAACGGCGGGTTGAACGTGAGCGTTCTCGATGGATGGTGGGACGAGGCTTACCGGCCGGAGCTCGGCTGGGCCATCCCCTCTGCGGCAACGCTCGACCGCCAGGACGTCGACGACCTGGCCGAGACGGAGGGCCTGTACCGCCTGCTGGAGCGGGAGGTCGTGCCCGCGTTCTACGACCGGGACGAGAACGGAATCCCGCGCCGTTGGGTGGAGATGATGAAGGCGTCGATGCGCAACGTGGTCACGCAGTTCGCCGCGCGCCGCATGGTCATCGACTACTTCAACGCGGCGTACGGACCCGGCGCCCGCCGCGTCGAGCAACTGAGGTTACTGCCCGACTGGGGGGGCTGAACGGATGAGAGGAAACCACGAGGTTTCCTCTCATACACGGCGGTCAACGGTCACTCTCGGATATCTCACAGGCGCGGCTATGCCGGCCGGATTCGCGCCGCCACTCCTTCCCGAGCGGATGGGATTGTTTAGATTCCTTCCACGCGACGACGCCTGGAGGATTTAGAAGCCTCGTGTCGCGGCCGGGTTAAACCCGGCCGCCAAAGCCACGCCAGTGTTACCAGACAAGCCGGTCCGGCTTGTAAACGGGCCGCCGGGACCTGGATTTCTATCTATTGCCCGACCGAGGTGGCTGAGGGCTCGGACGCTGCCACGCCGTGACGCTCGCGATGGGCGGCGATCGCGGCCAGGTAAAGCTGGACGTATTTCAGAGCCGACCTCGACCAGGATACGTCTTCTTGCATCGCGTGCTGGATGAGCCACGCCCACACCGCCGGATGGCGGAACGTCTCCGCCGCGCGAACCACCGCGGCGAAGAACTGCCAGGGGTCGTAGGGCCCGAATCGGAATCCGTTGCCTTTCTGCGCCGCGGGATCGTAGTCGCGGATCGTATCCGCGAGGCCGCCCGTCGCCCGCACCACGGGGATCGTGCCATAGCGAAGTGCGATGAGCTGCGCAAGGCCGCCCGGCTCGAAGCGCGAAGGCATCCACAGCATGTCCGCACCTGCGTATATCCGCTGCGCCAGCGCCGAGTCAAAGCCGATCGCGACCGCGACCTGGCGCGGCAGCTCCCCAGCCCAACGCCGGAACATGTCTTCATAGCGCCGGTCGCCCGTGCCGATGACCACGATCTGGAGGCCCAGCTGGACCAGCTCAGGCATCGCCTGCTCGATCAGGTCGAAACCCTTGACGTCATAGAACCGCGAGACGATCGCGCACAGCGGCTTGTTGACCTCCTCGAGCCCGAGCTCGGTTCGCAGCGCGGCCCGGCACAGGGCCTTCGCTTGAGGCGCGTCCGCTGAGTAGTGGTGCGCGATGTTGGGATCGCGCTCAGGATCGAAGATGTCGTAGTCGATTCCATTCAGGATTCCGTGCAGCTTGTGCGTGTTGCGGCGCAGCAGCTCATCCAGGCCTTCGCCGTACTCAGGCGTCTGAATCTCCTTTGCGTATCGCTCGCTGACCGTGTTCACGACGTCGGCGAAGTGGATGCCTCGACCCAGCACGTTGACGACGTTGTCGAGTCCCGGAATGCCGAGCCGGATCAAACCCCATTCCTGCAGTCCCGCGAGCATTAGCGCGCCGAAGCCGAACACGCCCTGGGCCGACAGGTTGTGGACCGTCAGCGTGGTCGCGATTTCCTCGTAGGCGCCTCCCTCGTAGACGCGGTCGAGCAGGTTCGGGATGAGCGCGCCATACCAGTCGTGAACGTGGATCACGTCTGGGAAGAACTCGAGCGCGGGCAGCATCTCGAGGACGGCGCGGCAGAAGTAGACGGAGCGCGCGTCGTCGTCGCCAAATCCGAACATCCCGTCGCGGTCGTACAGAGGCGGACAGTCGACGAAGTACACGACCATCTCGCCCAGCCGGCCCTCGAAGATCGTCGCCGGCATCAGGTCGGTGCCCAATGGCACCTGGAGGTCGGAGACGACCGGCCGCAGCTCGTAGCGGGCGATTTCGACCTGGCGGTGCCGCGGCAGCACGACCCGCACGTCGTGGCCTAATCGCCGCAGCTCTTTGGAAAGCGCGGCAGCGACGTCCGAAACGCCGCCGAGCTTCGCGAACGGAGCGAGCTCCGCGGTGGCGACAAGGACCTTCAAAGGCTTCGCATCCTCCACAGCGACGGCCGGCGCCTGGCCAGGCACGCGGATGCCGAGCGCACCAGACGGCGGCACGACCTCGATGTCCTTGCCTTCGCGACTCACGATCAAGGCCATCTCGAACGCATCGCCCGCGCGCTTGCCGAGCTGCTTGAAGGGAATCGCGACCGCGAAAGGATCGTCGACGTCCCAGCTCTCCTCCGCGATCGCCTTCGTCTCGGGTTCGATGACCTTGAGCACGGAGACGGCGCCGCCCTGGGAGCGAGGCGTGATCCGAACCACGAACGCGGGCTCGAAACCCAGCTCGCCCACCGCGGTCTTGGCAAGCGGCAGCTCGAGCTCGCCATCGCCGTCGAGCGCAGGCGCGCCAGAGCAGTAGATCCAGAACTCGATCTTTTGTTGCTCCAGCTCGTGACCGGAGCGAGGGGAGTCGATGCGAAAATACATCTTGTCGTCGTCGTTGCCGTAATAGACGCGTTCGACCACGCCGGCGGGGCGATGCAGGGCGCCAAATCCGGAGCCAACAAGGTAGTAACCGGCCTGTGCCCACGCCGGGTCCTGCTTCGACTGCGGGCTGATTGACGCCGCGGGCACACCACGTTCGGGGGTCGGTGCGCGCTTGATGATCGGCTGGAACAGACGGGCCGGCGCCCGAGCGCCCATGAGCTTGTAGACGTTGCGGAGGTGCAGCCGAAACTGGTTGTCCCAGATCGGATCCATGCCCGAGTCGTGCTTGCGGCTGAACCACCAGAACCAGTCGCTGCCTTCCGTGATCAAGATCTCGCGCCACGCGAGCGCGGCCTGCTGGGAATCCTTCGGGCGCTGCTGCGACTGCGCGTCCAGCCAGTCGCGTGTCTCCGCTAGCAGGTCCCACGCGACGTTGTGCTCGGGATCTCCGATCCACGTATCCAGGCTTGCGCCGATCCAGCTGCCGGTGTGCAGGTGATGAAGCTGATGCTGCGGCGGGTGCTCGGCGAGGAAGTCGGAGACCGTCGTGGTGATGATCTCGGAGCTGGAGTCGAGCTCGGTGTACAGCGCGTTGAGGAAGTCATGGCCGTCACGGGGATAGAACTCCCACGCGTTTTCGCCGTCGAGCGCGATCACCGCAAGAAAATCGCGGTCGACCTGGACCTCGCGGATCCGGTGGAGGCGGCCGAGCAGGTCACGCGCAGCGTCGATGGATGACATCCGCTGGTAGTCGAAACCGATCGCGTTCGACAGCTGTGAGTCGCGGAAGACCATCGAGACGGAGCGACCTTCGCGCGCCACTTGCTTCGGTTGGTAAAGGTGCTCGTCGCGGTTGAAGTGACCCTCGAGCGAACGCGCGAGCACCTCTTCGTCGCTGATCATCCAGTCCAGCTTCGACTTCTCGGCTAGCCCGATCACGCTCTCGCCCACAGCCATCTCTGAGGGCCACATGCCCTTGGGCCGGCGCCCCAGCATGCGCTCGAACAGGCCCATGCCGAGCTCGATCTGGCGCTCGGCGTCCTCGCGATGCGAGAAGTGCCTTTCGGGAAGCTGAATCTGCGGGTTCGCGCTGCGCGCGGAGTCGACGTGACAGATCAGCGGCAGGATCGGGTGGTAATACGGCGAGAAAGTCAGCTCTGCCTGTCCGCGATCAGCGAGCTCGCGGTATTTAGGGATGATGCTGCGAATCCGCTCCAGCTGCGCAGTAAACAGAATCGCCTTGTCGTCTTCGGTGAAGTCGCGGTCCTTGCGCTTGAGCTCGGCCAGCCCTGGATCGGACTCGACCCACACGGGATCGCACCAGGCGAGGTTGAACCACACCTGGAGGTCGCGGATGTCGGCGTGAGTGAACTGTGCATCCGCGGGTCGAGATGCCAGCTCGAGATACCGCTGCGACTGCTGAACGCGCAACGCCCGGGGTGATTCGCGCATCCAGCGCAGGACGAAATCGCGTTCCTCGCCTTTCAGGTCGACGGCGGCGCGCTTGCTTAGGTTGAGGAAGAGATCGACCGACTCCTCCTTGCCGTAGTCCTCGATCTGAGCCAGGAGCGCAGGCACGAGGTTGAAGGTGCCTCGCACGTTCGGGTACCCGTCGAGCAGCGCAGCCATCTTGAAGTAGTCCTTGGCCGAACGCAGGCGCACCCACGGCAGCAGGTAGGTGCTCGTCAGGTCGTCCTTGTAGTACGGCTGGTGCATGTGCCATACGAAGGCAACGTGGAGCGGTCTCATTTGTTCACATCTATGATCGCAGCGTCAGGCTTGCGTACCCGCCGCCGGGGTACACGCCGCGGCGCGGGTTCTGCCGGCAGGCGTACACCCTGGTGGGCGGCGGCGAAGTCGATCCGCAGGAGCAGCTGGTCGATCACCTTCTCCCATACATAGTCGCGGGCAGTGGCTCGGCCTCGCTTGCGCATCTCGGTCACAAGGCGAGGCCTCTCCTTCAGCACCGACAGCTCGGTGACGATCTCGAGGGGGTCGTCGGTCTCGAGCACGACCGCGTTTCGGTACGCCTCGGCGTAGTCCTCGCCCGTCGAGCCGGTGACCGCGATCCCGCGCGCCGCCATCACCTCGAGTCCAACGAGTCCAAAGGGCTCGTGGCCCGAGTTGGCGAGCACCACGTCGCAGGCTGAGTAGATCGATCGCACGAGCGCGTCGCTGAGAAAGCTCGTCACGTTGATCACGTCCACCTCGCGAGACTCGCGCAGCAAGGTCGCCAACGCCGCAGCGTCGGCCGGCGCGCGAGCATGGCGGACGACCAACCCCTGGTGCTCGGCGTGCGTGACCACCTCGGCGCCGTGGGGCTCGCGACCGCCGCGTATCAAGAGCTTGACGGTGCGCCCCCGTCGCTTCAGCTCCGCGGCTGCGGTCACCGCCATCAGCCAGCGCTTGTCCGGGTCAAACCGGCCGATCTTGAACCAGAAGTGGTCGGCGGCCGCCGCCGATCGAAGGTCCTCCACCGCAGCGGGATCGGCGTCGAAGATCGACTCGCGTGGAATGCCATTGGGGACCACGATCGGGTTCTGGCCCCACTCCCACATCCTGAACTTCATGTAGCGACTCACGGTCGTGATCGTGGTCGCGAGGTTGACCGCGGGCCAGTCGATGCGGTGGAAGCCGAACGTGTTGTTCGCGTTCCAAAGCACCACTGTCCGATCGCGAATCCCGCGGTAGAAGACCAAGTCCGAGATCAGCTTCATCGACCACGCGGTGTGCCACTCCTCACCGAGGATGACAACCTGCTTCGCGTCCCCGGCGGCGGGCTCGATCACCTTGTCGATCAGGCTGGGCGGAAGGCTGTAGTTCCAGTCCCTGACCTTGCCTTCCTCGCCGTCGTAGACGCCGCCGCGGTGCTGGGCGGAGATCCATTGGCACCAGCGCCTCAGGTGGAGCTGGCCCCCTTCGAGGTCCTCCTCGCCGGGTAGGTCGGGGTCACCGCAGAAATAGAGGTATGTCGGATAACCCATGCGCGCCAGCGATCGCGACAGCCCCTTCACCCGCACGCCAAGCCCGCCGGCCTGGCTGTACGCGTCCGGCCCCTCGAAGCTGAGGAGGACGAAGACCGTCTGGCTGGGATCGAGGCTCATCGCGCCGCGGCGAGTATCTCGAGCGCCTCGGCGTGAAGCTGGCGGTTGGGGGCGCACAGGAGTGACGCCCGAGTTGAAAGGTCGCAGCGGAGCGCGCCCAGCGGCCTGCCTTCGATCGTCGTCGCGATGCCGCCTGCTTCGTGGAGCAGCAGCAGGCTGGCGGCCATGTCGAAGACCCTCACCGGAATCGGAGCGCAAAACACGTCAAAGCCGCCCGCGCTCGTGAGCGCGATCGACAGAGCCATCGAGCCCAGTATGCGGATCTTTGCCGCGCGCTCCACCAGCCGCTGCGCCCGCCTGAGTGCGCGCGGTGTGCTCTCCAGGCCGACGATCTCGAGCCGGCGCGCGTCTGAACGGGTCAGCGCGCTCAGCGGCTTGCCGCCGCGCCACGCGCCCTGCTTGCGAATCGCGCGCCACTCTTCGCCGGTGCTCAAGTTGGCGACAAGGCCCGCGTAGGTGTCGGCGACAGTCGGACCATCGAGCACCGCGAGCATCAGGCCATAAAGAGGTACGCCCTGCTTGGCGTTGAGACTGCCGTCGACGGGATCGACAAGGATGAGCGGATATTCGGCGCCGAAGCCGCGATGCCCGGCCTCCTCGGACAGGACGGAGAACTTCTCACCTCGCTCGAAAAGGCCTCCGAGCTCTGCGAAGACCACGGCCTCCGCCACGCTGTCGACCTCGACAGTTGTGTCCCCTCCCGCGCCGACGTGGTGGGCCCTGCGACCGGCCTCGGTGCCGGACAGCGGGACGACAGCCCGGCGCACACCAACGGCGATGCGCGAAAAAACGTCGAGCCAGTCGCCGGGTCGTGGCCCCAGCGAGCTCACGGCGTGGCCTCTGAGTTCGCGGGGTTCTTCAGCGCGCTTGGTCGGGCAGGGTGGGAGATTCGGCCGAGATCTTGCGCCGGCGACGGCGTCTGCGCTCGACGACGATCGTGATCAGATAAGGCTGCTGCATCGCCCACACGCGCTCGATGAGCTGCGGAATAGGAATCGAGTGCGGCTGCTCGATGCCGAGCATCACGAGCGCCTCCGCGACATGGTCCGGCAACTCCGTCTTGTCGTGGAGATTGAGCTGTTCGAGGCTCTCCAGAATGTCGTCCAGACGGCGCAGGCCTTGGCGCCGCTCCGACTCACCCGGCCGCAGCATCGGCGAAAGCTTACTTGGAAAGCCCCTGGACCAGGGAGCGGCTCACCTCGTCCGGTCGCTCGAACTGGAGCCAGTGTCCCGCACCCTCGAGAACTTGCAGTCGGAATTCGCCGATCACGTGTCGCGCCGTGTCTTCCGCTTGAAAACGACCCAGCGCAGGATCCCGATCCCCCCAAAGCAGGGTCGTGGACGCCGCCACCTTGGCGTCGCTGCGCAGGCTCGTCCACGAGTGGTCGGGCGAGAGGTTGGCGCGGTAGTAGTTGAGACCAGCCGTGAGCCTTCCCGGACGCGACAGGGAGCGGACGAAGTGATCGACGACCGCTCGAGGTATCGCGCCCCCGAGCATCGCGCGAAGACGCCGGGACTCGTCTTCTTGCAGCACGTGCTCCGCCTTGCCCTCGAGCAGGAAGAGGTCGATATAGCGCGAGCGCGCCCTCTGGTCCTCGTCGTGCATGGCGTCGGCCAGCGCCCCGGGGTGGCCGACCGAAAGCACGGTGAGGGTTTTCGTCATCTCCGGGTGGGCGATGGCGAAGCACCATGCCACCATCGCGCCCCAGTCGTGGCCCGCGATGTGGGCGTCGCTCCGCCCGAAGGCTTTGATGATGCCCGCGACGTCCTCGACGAGCTTTGGCAACGCGTAGTCGGCTACGTTCTCGGGAGCGTCGGTCAGGCCGTAGCCGCGCATGTCGGGCGCGACCGCGAGCGCGCCGGCTCGCGCCAGCGCGTCGACCTGTTTCGACCAGGACTCGGCGCCTTCGGGAAAACCGTGGAGGAGAACTACGAGCTTGCCGCTCGCCGGCCCATCCGCCATTACCCGAAAGCGCAGGCCATTGGCCTGCACCATGTGCTGGCTCGCGGTCACTTGACGTTCTTGTGGATAAAGTCGGTTGCCGCGTCGACCGCCCGGTCCAGCACAGCCAGCAAACCATGCCCCTGACCCTTGAAGACGTCGAGGCGCGCGTTCGGAATGAGCTTGATCTTCTCTTTCAGGAGGTCGATGTTCGCAAAGGGATCGCGATCGCCGCTCAGGAAAAGAGTCGGGCACCGAATCAGATGCCAGTGCGCGATCCTGAGCTGGTCGGGAAATCCTGGGCGATGGAGTGGGTACGAGATGAGCACCAATCCACCGAAGTCGGCCTCGACCGCGGCCATGCTCGCGACCCTTCCGCCGAATGATTGACCGCCGCCGATGACATCATGACCTCGACCCGACGTCTTGATGAAGACCGGGACTGCTTTCTCTGCGACGCCACGAGGAAGATCCACCGCGACGGCATCGATTCCACGTCGCTTGAAGGCCACGACGTAAGGCTTCATCGACGCTGCATTGCCGGATGCGCCATGACCGAGGACGACTCGCATCATGCATATCGTCGCAGTGTTGAAAGAGTCACTCGACGTCGCGATGAGCGCGACCTCTCCAGAAATTTCCACAACCCTCTCGCAAAAAAAATCTTCGCGAGGGTTGACGTGAGTGGGGTTCATCGAGTATCACAACACCTTGTATGGCGATGCTGCTCGTGGTTGCCACCACAGAGGCAACGGACCCGACGCGAGAAAGCGGACCATTTGGATCAGCCGCCAACGTCTCGGAGTCCTCATCAAGGGTCCGCGGCGAAACCCGTGGGGTTGCAGAGGAGGTGCGTGCAGGAGCGAATCCACAACACGTCACACCACTACATGGAACCCGCCAAACCAATGGAACCTATCGGGTCCATATCTTCAGGAGAAGGAGGTAACGCATGATGGCAAAGAAGAAGGCTGCGAAGAAGCCGGCCAAGAAGGCCGCCAAGAAGTCCTCGAAGAAGAAGTAAGACACTTCTCTTCAATCGTTTCGTAAGTCCGTTACGCGCCGGGGTTCTGTGGAGCCCCGGCCCTTTTTTCAGTGAGAGAGAAACCCAAATGGTTTCCTTACACGCGCAGGTCGGCAAAAACTGACACCGCCTTGGGCCGCCCAATCTACGGCCCCGCCCACATCACTGACAAATGCTGTAGGTGTGAGTGGAGTCGGGGGGTCTCCTTGCGGAACAAGATCTTGGAGAGGACGGCCATGTGTGGAGAGGCGTGCACATATAAGGAAGAGCTTTTCTGAGGTCTTGACCCCCAAACATTCGTTCGATAGCATGGAGATCGCCTCTTCTTTCCCTCCTGCGTCTCGCCCCTGAGGCAGCCATGAAAGATGCAGGAAATCGCTCTTGAATCCGCGATCAACTCAATTCGGGTCCGCTTCGGCAGCCAGGCGCTGACGAGGGCGGCTGAGCTGCCGCCCCCACAGCCCTGGTCGAGTGGATCACAGCTCGATCGCCTCACGGGGATCGGCGGCATGCCGCGCGGCCGGCTGGCCCTTTTCACCGGAAGCGGGACGTGCGGCAAGCTCACGCTCGCCCTCGCCCTGCTCGCGCGGGCAACCCATGAGTTTGCGCATGCGGTGGTGATCGACGGTGGCGGGTTCGATCCGTTGATGCTCCTTTCCTTCTCCCCGGAGTTCGGCGCGCTGACCGTCGTCCGCGCGCCGTCTCCTGAGACCGCAGGCGAGGCGGCTGCCACGCTCGCGCGCGCCGGCGCCGGGTTCATCTTGTTGACGAGCGAGATCCCGGAGCATTGGCTCGGGCCGCTCGAGTCCGGCGCGAATCGATCGGGCACGGTCCTCGTCGATGTGGTCGATGCGCCTGATCGCGCGCTCGCTCATGCGTCGAGCTTCAGCCTCGCCTTCTCGCGCAGCGATTGGATCTGGGAGCGTGGTCAGCTCATCGGCCTTCGCGCGTCGGTGCGCTGCGTGAAGAACCGTGTCGCGCCGCCACTGGGCCAGGCGGAGCTCGAGGTCCGGTACCCTCTCGGCGCGCAACCGCTCAGCGATTACGTCTCGGGAGTCGGAGTCACCGACGCACCCATCCACGTCGAGGAGCTGGGGCCACGCGAGTCTGCTGCGGTCTGAGGGCTGATGGCCATAACCGGTGACGAGAGATTCAGTGATCCAGGCGAGTCGAGTCGAAGGAAGGGGTGGCACGAGAAGGAGCGCATTGAAAATGCGTAACGACGAAGTGCCCGCCCCCCTGACGGACGAATCGGCCGCATCGACGCCGAAGATCCGTCGGCGGCTTACAGCAGCAGCCCTTATCAACCACCTGGAGCTTGCGCGACGGCCGGACCTCTATGGCACGCCGGTCATCGTCGGACGATGGGGCGAGCATGTCGTCGCGGCGTCCGAAGAGACGCTGCCTTTTGGCGTCGTGCCGGGTATGGCGCTGCGCCAGGCCGAGCACCTCTGCCCTCAAGCGATGTTCGTCCTGCCCGACGAAGAAGCTGTGGTCCGCATCCGCGAGCTGCTATCGGCGGCGCTCTACGACCTCGCACCGGTGGTCGAGGTCCGGGACGAAGGTGTCGCGTGGCTCGACCTGGAGGGCGTGGTGCGCGCCGGCGAATCGATCCGCGAGATGCGGCGCCGATTGCTCAAGGCGATCGGGCGCGAGCCGCGACTGGGATTGGCGCCTGGTCCTTTCTCGGCGCGCCTTGCCGCGGCGCGCGCGCGACCAGGACGCCTGCTGCAGGTCGAGGACGCCAGAGCTTTTCTCGCCCCTCTCCCCTCTCGCGAGCTGCAGCTCGACGCCGAGCAGCTCGAGCGACTCGACCTATTCGGTCTGCGCACGCTAGGCGCGGTTGCTGCGATCGGTCCGCGCGAGCTGGAAAGCCAGCTGGGTCGCGATGGCCGGCACGCGGTGCTGCGAGCGCGCGGGCTCGAGCCTGACAGGCTCGAAGTCTGGCGCCCACCACTCTTCACCAGCGCGCACAGGCAGTTCGGTGAACCGGTCGAGGATCGCGAGGCTCTGCTCTTCGTCGCCCGGGCGTTGTGTGGCGACCTCGCGGACGAGCTTGGACTGCGCGGTGCGGGGGCCAAACACGTGCGGGTGAGGTTGTTATTCGAGTGCGCTGACGCCCGGTGCGCGCACGGAGCACATTCGGACGCCGGGCGCGCGCATGGCGCACCTTCAGAAAAACGCGAGGCCATCGTTCGTCATCCGCTGAGCAGCACGGCCGAGCTGTTCGGCCTGGTCGGGTCGTGGATCAAGGAGTGGCAACCACGAGCGCCAATCGCCGAGATGTGGATCGAGCTGCCGGTGCTCGAGGGTGCGGGCCGGCGTCAGCTGAGGCTGTGGGCGGGGGGAGATGGGTCGGGCGAAGAAGTCACGGCGGCGATGGAGCGGCTCCAGGAACGCTTCGGCGACGAGGTGATCGAGCGCTATTCCGTCATGAGTCTGGGCCGAGGTATTTCACGTAGCGTTCCGGACCCGCCCGGCGCGCCCATCAGGACGGTCATGGGCGGAATCTTCTCAAGATGACACGGCTTCTCTCACCATCCGCCGCCGTCGATGTCGAGCTCGGACCAGGCGGCGCGCCCACCTCCATCTCAGGAGCCCTCAGCGGCTCGATCGACCCCATCGCGCGCTGGAAGGTGGAGGCCTCGTGGTGGACCAGGCCGGTTGTCCGCGAGTACTGGAGGGTCGTGCTCAACAACCACTTGCTCTGTGAGATGTATCACGACCTCTCGAGCAACGACTGGTTCGTCGAGCGGGTCTTTGACTAGAAAATGCGCCCTGCGCGCGCCCGGCGGACTGAAAATGCGCCGTGCGGCGCCCCGCGGACTGAAAGTGCGTCCTTCGCTCGGCCTGCGCACATGACCCCTGCAGACGTCATCCATCTTCTCGACCTCCTCGATGGGAGGGGCATCCGAATCTGGCTGGACGGCGGCTGGGCTGTGGATGCATGCCTGGGCCGGCAGACCAGACGCCATGCCGACCTCGACATCGTCATCGAGCAACGCCATCTCGACGAAGTCGATTCGATGCTGCGCGAAATGGGATATGGGCCCGCGCCTCGCGACGATGCCAGGGGCTGGAATTACGCGCTTGGTGACGAGGCTGGGCACGAGATCGACTTCCACGCCATCGTCCTCAATGAAGCCGGTGATGGAATCTACGGCCCGCCAGAGAATGGCGACGTCTATCCCGCTGAGGCGCTGTCGGGTATCGGCTCGGTTGATGGCCGAGCGGTCGCTTGCATCACGCCAGAGTGGCTCGTGCGGTTCCACTCTGGCTACGAGCTGGACGAGAACGATCGAGCTGACGTTTCGGCGCTGTGCGCAAAGTTCGGGATTCCTTTACCTCCGGAATATCAATGACCCCATACGTCGAGCTGCACTGCCACTCCAACTTCTCATTCCTGGACGGCGGCTCGCATCCCTATGAGCTGGCCATGCGCGCGGCCGAGCTCGATGTGCCCGCGCTCGCGATCACCGACCAAGGCGGTGTTTACGGCGCGGTGCGCCACCTCCAGGCATGCCGAAAGGTGGGCGTCAAACCCATCATCGGGAGCGCACTCGAGGTCGACGGCGAAGAGTTGATCCTGCTCGCGCGCAACCTGCGCGGCTACTCGAACCTCTGCCGCCTCCTCAGCATCGCCCACGCCGACCAGCCCAAAGGCGAAGCCCGGAGCACGCTCGCGAAGGTCGCCGAGCATCGCGGAGACCTCTTCTATCTCAGCGCCACTGACAGCGAAAAGCGGCTGCGCGACCTCCAGGAAGCGCTCGGAACGGAGAGCGTCTTCAGCGAACTGCACTACCACATGCGCCCAGAAGACCAGTGGGTGCTCGAAGGTCGGGCATCGACAGCGAGACGTTGCGGCACACGCATGGTCGTGACCAACCAGGTTCATTACCACGTCCCCGCACGCAGCCGGATGCACGACGTGCTGGTCGCGATTCGTCACCGCGCCACCCTCGAGGACGCACGGCCTCGCCTTTTCCCGAACTCGGAGCACCACTTGAAGGGCGGGGCGGAGATGCGCCTTCTCTTCCAGGGCCATGCCGAGGCGCTGGCCACGCCGTGGGAGATCGCGCAGGAGTGTGACGTCGACCTCGACTTTCGCAAGGTCAGGTTTCCTGGATACCCCGTGCCCGCCGGAGAGACGCCGTTCTCCTTTCTCTACAAGCTTTGCTTCGAAGGCCTCCGCGAGCGATACCGGCCGATTACTTCGATGGTCACACGCCGCTTGCAGCACGAGCTGGAGGTGATCGAGAAGACGGGGCTCGCCGAGTTCTTCCTCATCAACTGGGACCTGATGCGCTTCGCCCGCGACCACGGTGTGCCTGGGCAGGGCCGAGGCTCGGCCGCCGACTCGATCGTCGCCTACGTGCTTGGCATCACGCGCGTCGACCCGATCGAACACAACCTTCTCTTCGAGCGATTTCTGCACGAGGAGATGACCAGCACACCGGACATCGACATCGATTTCTCGACCGAGCATCGCGAGCAGGTCATCCAGTACATCTACCAGAAGTACGGCTGGGAACGGACCGGCATGGTGTGCAACGTCGTCACCTTCCAGCCCCGAATGGCGATCCGGCAAGTCGGCAAGGCGCTGGGTTTTTCAGCCGAGCTTCTGGACCGGCTGGCCAAGGGCGTCGACCGCTGGTTCACAGAAGACGTCGAGGACTCGATGATGGGAGCGGTTCCTCCGCCCGAGATGAGGCCCCAGAGCTGGCAACAGTTTCTGGAGCTCTGCCGCGAGGTCATTGAGTTTCCTCGCCACCTGTCGATTCACAACGGAGGCATGCTCGTCACGGGCGAGCCGCTGGTCGACATCGCACCTGTCGAGCCAGCGACGATGGAGGGAAGACGCGTTGTCCAGTTCAACAAGGACGACGTCGAGGACCTCGGCCTGATCAAGATGGACATGCTCGGGCTGCGCACCCTTTCGGTGGTGGCCGAGGCGCTGGATCTGATCAAAGACACGACCGGTGTCCGCCCCGACCTCGATCAGCTGCCGTTGACTGACCCCGCGGTCTTCGAGATGTGCGGCGAGGCGGACACCATCGGCGTGTTTCAGATCGAGTCCCGGGCGCAGATGCAAACCCTGCCGCGGACCAGACCGCAGACGTTCAACGACCTGGTGGTCGAGGTGGCGATCATCCGGCCGGGACCGATCCAGGGTAACGCCGTGCATCCCTACATCCGCCGCAAGCAGGGACGCGAAACCGTCACCTATGCGCACCCACTGCTGGAGCCGATCCTCAAAGACACACTTGGCGTGATCCTCTATCAGGAGCAGATCATCGAGATCGCGATGCACGTCGCCGGTATGAAACCGGGCCGCGCGGATGGGTTTCGTCGGGCGATGACCCGCCACCTCAACCGCGTCGAGATGTCGTCGCTCGAGGACGAGTTCGTCAACGGCTGCCTGGCGAATGATGTGCCGCGCGAGGTTGCAGACCAGCTCTTCGCCGCGGTTCAAGGATTTGCCGTCTATGGCTTCTGCCGCTCGCACGCGGCTGCGTTCGCGCGCACGTCGTACGAGACGGCCTGGATGAAGCTGCACCACCCGGTGGAGTTTGGCTGCGGCCTGCTCAACAACCAGCCGATGGGCTTCTATCACCCGAGCGTGCTGGTCGAGGACCTCAAGCGCCACGGCCTGAAGGCACTGCCTGTCGACATCAACCGCTCGGACGTGCGCTGCCTGCCCGAAGCCCTCCCGCCGCCGCCCCCCAGATCGACAGACTTGGCCGAGGGCCCTCCCTCCTCCGTGGCCGCCCTCCCCCGCCTGCCAACCGATTCCAGCGTACTGACGGCGTCAACCGTGCCTGTTAATACTGACTACGCGATGCGCATCGGCTTCAACTACGTACGCGACCTGGGTGAAGATGGGCGCAAGGCCATCGTCAACGAACGAGAGCAAGCAGGCCCCTACAGATCCTTCGACGATTTCCTCGGCCGCCTCCGCGGCGGCCCGATCGGCCCCCGCGCCGTCCGCAACCTGGTCATGGTCGGCGCTTTCGACGCACTCGGTCAACCAAGGCGGGAACTACTCTGGGGCTGGCAGGAGCGCTGGCATGGCACCGGCCTGCGCAAGGGCATGGACAAGCAGCCCGAGCTGCGCCTCAACGGCACCGCTCCCTCCTTACCGCACATCGACGACTTCGACGCCAACCAGCTCGAATACCGGATCTCCGACCTCTCGACAGGCCACCACTTGATCCATTTCTGCCGCGACCGCCTCCAAGCGGTGGGCGCGCTGGAAACGAAACAGCTGCCAAAGATCCGCAACAACCAGCCTGTCCGCGTCGCCGGCCTCGTCATCACGCGCCAGGCTCCCGCGACCGCCAACCGGATCCGCTTCTTCACCCTCGAGGACGAGTTCGGTCAGGTCAACGTGACCATCAAGCCGGAGATCTACGAGCGCTACCGCCGGGTCGCCAACCGCCAGCCAATCCTCATCATCGACGGGGTGATGCAGCGCCAGGACGGCGTGCACTCGGTGCTCGCGAGCCACATCGAGGCATTGAGCGGCGTCCCCAGACCCGCCCAGCGCTCGCATGACTATCGATGAGCCGCATCATGTTCGATCATGTCCCGCGAGCACTGGGAACGTCAGGCCTCGAACTGGGCGGCTTGGGCGCGGACGCCTGACTTCGACGAGTACTGGAAGTACTCACCCGCATTCTTTGAGCTGGTGCCGCCACCGCGGGGCCGTACCCTCGAGGTCGGCTGCGGCGAGGGCCGCGTCACCCGAGACCTCGCCCGGCTGGGCCATCGCGTCGTCGCCGTTGACCCCGTCGCAGCGCTGATCCGACTGGCGCGCGAGACCGACGCAGACAACGATTACCTGCGATGCGATTCCGCAGCCCTCCCTTTTGCTGATGGAGCATTCGACCTTGCCGTCTTCTACAACTCCTTGATGGACGTCGACGACATGGAAGCCAGCTTGCAGGAAGCTGCCCGGGTGCTGCGCCCCTCCGGCACACTGTGTGCCTGCGTCACGCACCCCATCGCTGACGCGGGACGGTTTGAATCGCGCGATGCCGACGCCACATTTCTCATCGAGGGCAACTACCTCGGGCCAAGGCGGTGGCTCGAGCTTCCGCTCGTGCATCGCGACGGCCTGAGCATGGACTTCTCGGGTTGGGCATACCCGCTGGAGGCTTATTTCCGAGCTCTGGAAGATGCGGGATTCGTGGTCCAGTGCTTACGAGAACCGCCTGCAGCTGACGAGGACCAGCGCTGGCGTCGGCTGCCGCTCTTCCTCATGTGGCGCGCGGTCAAGTCCTAGAAAGACCTTACTTTCTGTAGCCAGCCGAGGGGCATTTGCGCCAAGCTATTCAGCTAGACCGAATTTCATCGCAGCAACCCCAGAGGAAAAACCCCCAAGAAATGTCGATCGCCCGAGAAATCGAAGACATCGCCCGCGACCTGATCAAGCATCAGCATGACCACCCGCCGGTTCGCGACCTCAACCGCGACGCCGAGCGCCGCCTAACCTTCGCCGACCGCGTCGCCGCCGACTTCTCGCGCCTTGTCGGCAGCTGGCTCTTCGTTCTGGTCCAGCTCGCGATCATGGTGGTCTGGATCGGGCTCAACGCCTTCAACCTCATCAGGCCCTGGGACAGGTACCCGTTCCTCTTCCTCAACCTGATCCTCAGCCTCGAGGCCGCGGTCTGGGTCTCCGTCGTGCTGATGGCGCTCAACCGCCAGTCCGACCGAGACCGGCTGCGAGCGCAACAGGACTACGAGCTCAACGTCAAGGCCGAGGAGGAGCTTAAGGCGCTGATGAACCACCTAATGCACCAGGACGAGATCCTGCTGCAGATCGTCAACCGGCTCGACCGCGGCGACCGGGAGATGAAGCGTCTGGCCCGCCGGCTCGAGGACGCACTCGAAGCAAGCAAGCAGGCGGCCGCCGCTCAGCCCGCTGCCGCCGAGCGCCCGCAGATCAGCGTCCCCGCGCCATAATCGGGGTCCCCGCGAAGTCACGGCAGAGCCTCTGACTTCGTTAGGTAAAGACAGCAGCTTCGAACCAAGCTCGCGCACAACCGCGCCGACGAGATCGACGTCCTCATCACGCGCGCGCCCGTGGACCACCGCCGGCCGGAACGCGACCTTGCCCGCGAAGTTCTCTTCGCGATCGTGCTTCGAGTCAGGCATTGCCGACACGGTACACGGCATACTCGCCGTCGTCGTACACCTTCGTCCCGTGCACGTCCCAGTAGGCGCGGCTGGCGCCGCGTGGTATCTCCTGGGGACCGATCATCACGTAGTCGATGCCGTACTTACGCACCAGCTCGGGCGTGGAGGGATCGCCGGCGAGAATGCGCTTGTCGTCTGCTTCTTTCTGCACGTAGTCGGCGAGCCCGTAGGTCCACAGCCAGCCCGGATACCCGACGAGCTCGCGGCGACCGGCGAGGGTCGGGATGGGACTGTTGTGCTCGTCGGCGACGGCAAATACGGCGGTGGGATTGGTGTGCCCGCGCACCCAGTTGGCGACCTTCAGCCCGCCCCGATCGGTGAACTGGACGCTGCTGATGCTGAAGTCGGAAGCCCGGGCCAGGTCGAGAAATCCGGAAAGGCCCAGCAGGATCATGACCACGACCGCCACGACGGCGGTCGCGGGATGCCGCAGCATTGCAGCAAGCACGCCACCGGCGAGGATGCTGCCGAGCAGGGCCCAGAAGATGAAGAACTTGGTGTTGTCCCAGACCCAGGGCTGGAGCACGACCAGGTTCGGGACCAGAAACCACAGCCAGACCGGCGCAAACCACAGCGGAAACGCGGTCGGAAACCAGCGCACCATAGCCTGGCCGGCGATCACAAGGGGAAGCAGCAAGGACGTGTTCCACAACCAGAACCAGATCAAGTCCGGCACGAAGTAAATCGCGCCGTGGCGCTGCCAGTCCGTGAACGACAGCCATCCCGGCTCAATGCAGTAGCCGGCGATCGAGGGCAGGTCTCCGCAGATGCTCGTGTTGTCCGGAGGCCACATCCAGACGAGGATGGGAACCCCAATCACCAGCGCCGGGACAAAGAATGCGATCCATTCCCGGCGGCGGTTGAAGAGCGCCCAGAACGCGGGCAGCGCAACCACCGTACCCCACGCGTGGACGTGGAAGACCGGCAGCGCTCCCGCCGCGAGACCGGCGAACAGGAACGGACGCCAGCCGAGGTGCTCGCGCAGCGCAATCCACAGAAAGAGCAGCAGGACGAGCGCGAGGCTGAACCCGAACAGCGTCGAACGCTGCGGCACGAGGTACGCGAGCACCGGATTGAGCCACTGCAGGTTGACGTCGCGATTCAGGGTGTACTCGCGCGGGAGGTGCACCAGGGCCGAGAGTCCGAAATGGCCGAGATCCCCCAGCAGGTAGACGAAACCCAGTCCGCCGCTGAGCAGAAACACGAAGACCGCCGTCGCCGCGGCGGCTGGGCCGCCGACGAAGCGCACCGCCGCGAGGTACAGCACTCCGGGGAGTGCAATTCCCAGCATGCCGCTGGTCGCGGTGAGCGCTTCCGTTAGCGACAGGCCGACCGGGATCAGGTCGGCAGCGAGGAGGTCGATCATGAACGGATAGCCGAGGTGATGACCCGTGTCGATTGGAAACTCGGGCGGAAAGTTGTGACCGTAAGCGAACGAGCCGGCAAAGCTCAGGTGCGCCGCCCAGTCGCCCCAGATGTTGACGTAGCCGGCGTACAGCCCACTCGGCGTGTAGACATACGCCTGGTGGAGCAGGTGAGCGGTCCAGACGCCGCACGCGAGCGTGACCGCGAGCAGCGGCCACGGATGGCCGAGGCTCCGCCACGACTCGTTCCAGCGCACGCTTGCGTCGTTCCAGTCCCTGGCCGGCTGCGCGCCGCCTGAGACAAATCCGACCGCGCCGATCGCGACGGCGATCGCCAACCCCCCGACCACGGTAGGCAGCGTCAGGTCGTGGACCACGAGCGCGGGCAAGAAAGTGGTCACAGACACCGCCGCGGCACCGAGCACCAGGCCGAACACCAACCGCTCTTCGAGGGTCAGCGCGATGCCCGTCAGATATGTGATCCCGAAGCCCGCCGCCGCGCAGGCGGCTAGGAAGAGCGCGGCTGCTAACGGCACCGCGAGGGCGTTCCTGGCCGGGCCTCTAGTTCCAACAGAAAAGCTGCGGCTGCGATGGGGGCAAGTTGGGGTGGCAGTTGATCAGCCAGATCTTGGGACCCCACGGAGGCGTGCCAGGTCCTTCGAAGTAGGCGGCCTGCGAGATCGGGACGGCGGTCCACACCGGATAGAAGTAGCCGAAGAAAAGCACCGCGGTGGCGAGGTGCGCCGCGACCAGCAGCTCACGCCCGGGCGGCCGCAGCTTCTCAGCGAGGTGCGCAAGCACAAAAGCCAGCGCCAGGATCATGAAAATCAGGCCGCCGAACATGTGGTACATGAACAGCACCCGTGTGATCAGGAACCAGACCGCGTACTGGCTGATGAATCCCAGCAGGATCAGACCAGCGAGAAAGCTGCGGTGCCGGACGGTGAAGTACGGAAGCGCAGCCACGCATGGCAGGCTCGTCCACCAGATCCATGGGTTGCCGAGGTTTGACATTCGCGAGATGAGCGGCTGGCCCGACCAATGGTCGATGCCGAGGTTGGTGTACTCCGCGTAGTACAGAACCGGCCTGGCGAGAAATGGCCAGGACCACGCCGGCGATCCGTACGGATGGGTCGCCTTGAGGTTCTTGTGGTACTCGTACGCTTGGAGTTGATAGTTGACCAGGTCGGCCAGGTTGTGGAACTGGCCGCGGGCGAAGAACGGATACC